>Ga0081539_10001861_pt1 | contig 33225 bp, 22 predicted proteins | sample TabmetS4T2R2_FD_71023 | JGI IMG/M metagenome (GOLD analysis project Ga0081539, IMG submission 71023) | Tabebuia heterophylla rhizosphere microbial communities from the University of Puerto Rico - S4T2R2 | ecosystem: Host-associated > Plants > Roots > Rhizosphere ... | reverse complement strand
TCACTTGCGCGGTGATCTCTGTCTCGCCGGCTCGGAACGCTGCGAGCAACTCCTTCGCTTGCCGCTTCAGCTGATCGAGATCGGTGTGCTCGCGAAGCGTACGAGTGGGAAGCGATCGGGAAGGCATGATGAGCTCCTTTCCTGGCCGCGCGTACGCGTCAGCCGCTCATGCCCGGTGTCCGCTCGCTCGGGCGGAAAAGAGTTCATCGCACGTCGGTGTGAGGATCGATCAGGTGGACGCAGTCCTTCCCGCGGACACGGGAGCGCCCTGATGCGCGACCGCAGGATAGCCCCTGTCGCAGCGACAGGCAAGCTCTGCTCACCGCGCACGCTATTCGTGTGGCGGTGTGATTGCGAATGATTCGATGATCCGCTCGACGCCGCGGGCAACATCGTCTCTGGGCCAGGATCGAATGCTCAGCGTGACGAGCTCCTCGCCCGCCTTGGCCAGGACCATCGTGAGCGTCTGCGGTTCCGCGGGGCTGCCATTCGGTGCGAACCCGTCGAGCCGTTCCGCGTGCGGGGATCCAGTGACGACGATCGAACGCGTGGATCGGACCTCGCGAAACCAGTCGCTGCGTGCCCGCACCGACTCCGACAGCGAACGCACGGCAAGGGGTGTGACGTTGATCGCCACAACCGTCCACGCATCTCCGCACAGATTGCCGCCCCATGTCTGCACCCGACGTGATTCCTGCGGAATCGTTTTAACGCCGCTGCCCGTGAAGGTGTCGGGCAGCGACAGGCGATACACATCGCCGATGACGACGCGATCGACGACTGGTGCTGCGCGCAAGCCGGCAACGTCCTGAGCCGTCGGACGCGACCTTGGGTTCGGCAACCACCACTCCTCGAGCGCCTGTTGCGCCTCGACCTGCACGTGCGGAAGCACATCGCTCAGGGCGGCCTGCTCGAGGAACGATCGGACAACTTCCTCCTGATCGACGTCGAGACTTGCCAGTCGGGGAGGATAGGGATCAGGAGGCCGCAGCGATTGCACCAGTGCTTCGGTGACCATCGCCGGATCGTCGGGACACCTGAAGGCGTAGTCGATCAATCTGGGCAGATAGTGACGCCACGAACGGGCGTCGAGAAAGGCTAGCCCCCAGAACGCAAATCGTTCGAGGTACGTGTCGGTCGGTTCGTCTTCCGCGGGATCGAACGGCGCCGGCAGGTCGTAGCTGTCGAGAGCATTCCCGCCGCGCAGCGTCAGCGGCGGAGGCGCCGTGGCGTCGGCTCGGAACGCGTCGAACGCGCGGGTCACGAGGGAAACCGTGCTCATGCGATCAGCAGCCACGACGGTATTGTGACCCAGGCCGGTGCAATGCCCGCTCCGCGGTGGGGTCGGCTTCGCGTGTCGGTGCAACGCTCACTTCGCTGTGGATTTCGCTTCTCCGTCAGTGCAATGCGCCGGCGACCGCAACGCGACAGCGGTTGCTCTGGTGCGCGAGCACGCGCTCAGCAAACGACAGCAGGCGCTCGTCGTCTTCGGATCTGGTCATGTGTGGCACCGATTCGGGGGCGTGACGACGATGCTCGAGCAGCAGATTCCCGGTCGCGTGCTGGTGGTCGAAACGATTGCGCCGGTGCGGCCGAGTCCATTCGACCCTCCGGATGCCGGGGAGCGGTTCAACACATCCAAGCGTCAGTGAGCGTTGCACCGACCAGCGCAGATGGCATTGCACCGACGGGTTCGCGGACCATGAAGGTCCGCGCCGCATCTACAACCGCGAACGGAGCGTTGCACCCGACAAGCGTCAGGGTGCATTGCACCGACCGGCGCGAAGCGCGGGCACTGCACCCGAGCGTCGTCTACCAGCGCATGCCGATGCTGAGGAACAGCCCGTTCCGATCCGGCAGATACGTTTCGAGCGTGTCCTGATACTCGATTCCGATCGAGAGCTTGTGCGGGTCGGCGTTGTAGCGCGTGCCGCCGTACCACACGTTCCAGCGTGCGCCGATGCCGCCGCGGACGTCGCGATCGGTGCTGATGCTCGCGTTCCTCACACCGGTGATCTGCATGTGCGCGTACGGCTCGACGCTCTGTGCTGACGCGAGCTTCTTGTGATAGCTCGCGCGATAGTCGCCCGTCGCGGCGCCGTATTTCGCCTTGAAGTAGTGCGCGACGTCCAGATAGAGATTCTGCGCGAACCAGCCACCGCCCGCGGCGTGCCAGTCGTCGCTGTGATGCCCGCCATTGAAGAGCGACGCACTGGCCCGGGCCAATGTGTCCGGGCGAGCGGGGCCATCGACATGCGTCTGCTGCTCGGCCGCCACGTAGAACACCTGCTGCCGGAACGGCTTCCAGCGCAGACCGACACCCACGGTGCGGTTCTGCACGGGCACCGCACGGCGGTCGTTTCCGCTATCGCCGATGAGGCGCGCGTAAGCGGCAATGGTCTTTCCGTCGTGGATCGATGCGCGACCGAGGCGGACCTCGCCTTCAATCTGCGAGTAGCTGCGGAACCCGTCGCCGGCGCGTGACGCGCTGGTGCCGGTGCCGACGCGAGTGCCGCTCCAGCCGTCGGCGCTGATCGTGACGCGGCGGCCCAGATCCTCGTGCAGCCGCTTCAATCCAAACTGCTTCTGCGCATCCGCGGCGCCCTCGACGCGACTCTGATACGCGTCGAGCACGTGCTCGGCATAGCGTCGCGCCTGCGGGTTATGGGTCAGCCGCTGCTCGATGTAAACGAGCTGCTCGGCCACGGCGATGTTGCGCTGATCGGCCTGCCACGCGCGCTCGAACGCACGCTCCGCCATGAGGACGTTGCCGGTTCGCCAATACAGGAACCCGAGCTCGCTCTGAATGTTCACGTTGGCCGGATCGAGCGCCGCCGCACGCTCGAATGCCAGCCGTGCGTCGTTGTCGCGACCCAAGCGCTCGAGCGCGTATCCGAGCTCCGCCTGCACCGCGGCGTTCTTCAGATCGAGCGCGGCCGCCTGACGCAGCCATTGCACCTGCTGCGTGGCGTCGTTCGACAATCGCACGAGCCGCATGTAGTCGTCGACACTCGGTCGCACCGCCACCGACTGCTCGAACGCCGCGCGTGCGTCGTCGGCGCGGCCGGCGGCATCGGCGCTGCGCGCGCGCAGCGACCAGTAGCGATAGTCGGGCATGCCGCCGCGATCGCGATAGTGTTCGAGCCACTCGCAGGCCTGCTGGGGGTCGCCCGCGGTGAACGCAGTCGTTGCAGCGGCCATCAGGTCTTCGATGGCGAAAGCGTCCGGCGTCACGCGACGCCATGCCTCGAGCGCCATGAGGTATTCGCCCGTCGCGTACGCCTGATACGCGAGCGCGCGCGATGCGCTTCCGCCGGGCCGCATCGAGTCTGCCCGGGCATATGCGTCACGAGCCAGGAGTGGAGCGGCCGACGTCGAGCAGTCGCCGAGGCGCATCCACTCGTCGTAGCCGTACTCCGGCGACAGATCGCCGAGCACGGTGCGCACGACATCGCAGTCGTTCTTCGTCGCCCAGAACGCCGCCTGACGGCTCCGTAGCGCCGGCGTGTCGAGCGGTTCGCGAAGACCCGTCAGCCGTGATTCGCTGGCCGGACCACTCGCCAGCAGTGCGAGCCGCTGCACGAGCAGATCGCGTTCAGCGGCGGAACGACCTGCAAACGGGTAGGCCTGCAACAACAGCGTGGTCGCCTGCTCCGCACCGCCCGCGTCCATCAATCGATACGTCAGCTCGTCGAGTAATGTCGCTCCGCCCGCGTTGTCGCGCAGCACGCGATCCGCGTGAAGACGTGCCTCGTCGAACTTCTTGGCTTCGACCGCCGACCCAAATCGCGCGAGCGCGTCCTCGACCGGCGTGGTGGCAACAGCTTCTGCCTTCGCCGCCGACCGCGCGCTCGGACGCTTCGGCGAGGTCCGCACCACCGTCAATGGAGCCGACGGCTTCGCAACCGGCTGAACGCCGCTTTCTACGGCGACCGGTTGTTCGTTCGCGGTCGATGATGTGCCGCTTGATCCCGGCACGACTGGTTGCCGCGGGCCAAGCGCCGCAAGCGCTTCGTGCAGTCGAGCGTCGCCAGGACTGTGCGACAGTCGATCGCGAAGCACCGTTTCCGCTCGGGCGTTGTCGCCGAACCTGTGATAGGCCACCGCCAGATGAAGCGCGACGACGGTGCTGTCGGGTGCCAGCGCGCGAGCCTGTTCGAGCTCCGCGACGGCGCGCGACCGATCGCCGCGCTGCACCGACTCCCACCCCTTTTGCAGATGCGGATAGACGAGCGACCGGCGATATCCGGACAACTCTTTCGCGAGCTCCTCAGGCTGCGCAGGCCTCACCAGCGACTGCGCCGACGCAACGGTGGTCGCCGCAAGGAAGAGTGCCAGGGCTGTTCCGGGCCGCCTGAAGGCGGATCCCACATTCGACCAGAGCTTCATACCGCCTTCGCCTCCACCGCACCGAGCCACGGCTTACGCACGCCAGCGCGCTCGAGCAGCGCCTCCATCGAGCTTTGCAACGACGACTGCAGCGCGAGCGCTTCCTGCAGGACTTCGCTCGAGATGATGCCTTCCGACACGAGGTATTCCCCGAGGCCACTCGCCGTCCGCTCGTGCCGCAGCAGAGACGACCGCAGTGCCGCGACGTCGAGATGTCCTAGTGACGTCAGGACGTCGGCCAGCAGTACCTGACGCGACACGAAGTCCTTCCAAAGAACCTCAGCGCGCGCACGCGGCAGACGTCCGGACGCGACGACCGCGTCGAGCATCGCGCGCGGATCCTCGGTCTTGAGCCTGGCGTACCAGTGCCGCAGTCCGACGGTGACCTGCCCCTTGGGCGCGATGACGTAGCGGATGGGTCGATCGAGCTTGCGCGCCAGCGCCGCCGTCGCGACCGGATCGAGGTCGCTTTCGCTGGCGACCACGAGGGTCGTTCCCTCTTCACGCAGCGGCAGGATGGCGTAGTGCAGCGCGAGCTCCGCCGGCACCTGTTCGATCAGGCGCACAGGGACGCGGAACGCATCGACCGATTCCCACTCAACGCCGCTCTGAACCGCAACCGCCGCCGCCAGCTGCTCCGCCGTGATCCAGTTGCCGTGCACGAGCGCGCTTCCCAGCTTCAGACCACGGCGCGGCGCGGCGAGCGCGGCCTGGAGGACTTCGTCGGTGAGCGATCCCTGCTCGATGAGAATCTGACCAAGCGGCCGGCGTGCGCGATTCGGTTCGCCCAACACCGGGAAGTCGTGCGTCGTCTTGTCCCACGCCACCCGGCGCACGTCGCCGTAGCGCACGATCTGCGCGATGGCGCGCCAGTTGGCGAGGAAGTTGACCAGGTTCCCCCAGAACAGACGCGGGATCGAGAGCAGGCCCTCGAACAACCCGTAGTAACCGGTGACGAAGTACATCCGCTGCGCCATCCGGTTCAGCATCAGCAGGAAGTTGGCGAACAGCAGGAGCGTCAGCCAGCGATCGCCCTCGAAGATGGCGATGAACTGATACGGGTCATCCGCCAGCTTCGCATAGGCCCACAGCCCCAGGAGCTGCAGGAACACGAGGCTGGCCAGGAAGCTGACGAAGTTGACGATGCCCCCCTTGCGATCGCGCCACAGGAAGTAATCCATCGTCAGATCGCTCGTCCAGCGATGGTTGCGGAATCCCTGGAAGACGATGCCGATGATCCAGCGTGACTTCTGGCGAACGGCGGCCTCGAGTGTGTTCGGGAAGTACTCGCGGACACAGACGACGCTGGCGTCGTGCGAGATCTTGCCCCACGAATCGCGGCCCGTGTCCGCGCCCTTCACTGGGAAGCGCACGAAGATTTCTGTCATCCCCTTCGCGCGCAACCGGAATCCGATGTCGTAGTCCTCGGTAAGACTCTGTACGTCGAAGGCGATGCCGTCACCATCGGCGAGCAGCGCCATCACCGCGCGGCGGCTGAAGCACGAGCCGACGCCCGCGCTCGGCACCTGGCCAGCCATCGCTTCGCGCACGAGGATGTCCTTGCCGTGCACTTCGGCAAATTCATCCATGTAGTGCGAGCTCGTGAAGTCGAACCACTTGCGCTCGAACGGATAGACCGGCAGCTGAATCAGGTCCTTCCGATCCACCAGATAGTTGAACAGCCGCAGTTCCATCTCCGAGATCACATCTTCAGCGTCGTGGAGGATGAAGCCCGCGAACTGCACCTTGGCGCGGTTCTCGAACTGCAGGATCGCGTCGACCACGTTGTTCAGACAGTCCGCCTTGCTGGTCGGACCGGGGCGGGCGCACACGACCTTATGGACATTCGGAAAACGCGCGCACACTTCATCGACTTCGCGCTGCGTGTCCGGGTCGTTCGGATAGGTGCCGACGAAGACGTGATAGTCCTCGTAATCGAGCGTCGTCGCCGCCAGCTCCGCCATCTTGCCGATGACGCCGCGTTCGTTCCACGCGGGCACCATGATGGCGAACGGCTTCTCGGTCGGCTCGTAGAGCGCCTCGGGATCGAGCCGGTCGTGCAGGCGATAGACCGTCGCCCAGCGCCAGAAGCGGCGGACCCAATAGACGACGTCGATCACGAGATCGTCGATGCCGCTGATCAGGATGATGATGGCGAGACCGATCGCGATCAGCTTCAGGCCGTACAGATACGTTGCGAAAGCGTCAACCGACCACATGAAGGTTCCTCAGGCCGCCGCGGTGGACACCGAATTGGCGAAGTGGTGATGCAAGGTGGCGGAGATGCTCTGGCAGGCCGAGCCATCGCCGAACGGATTACCGGTGCGCGACATCAACTGATACACGCGCTCGTCGTTCCACAGGCGTTGCACGTGTTCGATGATGCGCACGCGATCGGTGCCGACCAGCAGCGCGCATCCGGCGTCGACCGCCTCGGGCCGTTCCGTTTCGTGGCGAAGCACGAGCACGGGCACACCGAACGTCGGGGCCTCTTCCTGCAGGCCGCCGGAATCCGTGAGCACGATCCAGGCGTCCGCCAGCGCCTGCTGCATCTGCAGGTAATCGAGCGGCGCGACCAGGCGGATGTTCTTACAGGGCTCGAGAATGGTGTGCACCGGACCCTGCACGACCGGGTTGAGGTGGACGGGAAACAACACGTCGAGCTCGGGATGCGACGCGGCGATCTCCGCGATCGCGTGACAGATCTGCTCGAGGTCGTCGCCCCAGTTCTCGCGGCGATGGACGGTGACGAGCAGATGGCCGCGTCCGTCGACCGTTCGTCGGACGCCTTTGTTCTTGCACACCCACTGTTGCGCGTCGACGACGGTGTTGCCGGTGACGAAGATGTCGCGGGCGGGAATGCTTTCTGCGAGCAGCGCGGCTCGCGCGCGTGGCGTCGGCGCGAAGTGGAAGCGCGTGAGGCGGCCGATCATCTGGCGCAGCGCTTCCTCTGGAAACGGCCGCTCGAGGTTATACGTGCGCAGGCCTGCTTCGACGTGCGCGACCGGCACATGGTTGTAGAACGCGGCCAGCGCTCCCTGGAATGCGCTCTCGGTGTCGCCCTGCACGACGGCCGCTGACCAGCGTTGGCCCTTCAGGACCTCTTCGAGCTGCTGCCGGCATCCGCTGCTGAACTCCGCCAGCGTGGTGCCCTGCCGGTGAAGCGTGATGTCGGGCGTGATCTCGAAGCAGTCGAGCATCTGCCGCGCCATCTCGCCGTGCTGGCCGGTGTGCAGCCAGGAGACGGCGGTGTCGGTATCTGCCTTCATCGCGTGATAGAGCGGCGCGAGTTTCACGATCTCGGGCCGGGTGCCGGAAATGAGCAGAACGTTTTCCATGGTTCCTTCGCTGTCGGTGCAAAGTCCTCTTACGCAGGTCGGTGCAACGCACGCTTCGCTGTTGGTGCGATGCTCCGCTTCGCGTGTTGGTGCAACGCCCGCGTCGCTGTCGGTGCTGTTGCTCGTGCGGCGCGGACCTTTATGGTCCGCGAGCGACAGCGACCGAGCAGTTCCGTGTCGCGGTAATCGGCAGGAGGGGTCGGCGGGTTGAAGCGGAACTTCAGTCGTGGGAAATCGCGCGCAATCGTGGGGTGCGGCGCGGACCTTTATGGTCCGCGTATTCAGGAGTACATTTCACTCGTGACGACGCTTGATGCGACCGCCTTGCGTGAGACCTATCCCGCCCCGTCGGAGCGCGCCGTCAGGAAGACGCTGCCGGCGCTCGACCATCACATGCGGCGCTTCATCTCGCTGTCACCGTTCCTGTGCATGGGAACGTCGAGCGATGCGGGTGGGGACGTCACGCCCCGCGGTGACGCGCCGGGATTCGTGCACGTCCTCGACGACCGGACGCTGCTGATTCCGGACTGGCCCGGCAACAATCGACTCGACTCGCTGTCCAACCTCGCCAGCAACCCGCGCGTGGGACTGCTGTTCTTCGTGCCGGGGATGGACGAGACACTGCGCGTGAACGGCATCGCGGAGATCAGCGTCGATCCGGTGCTCCTGCGGCGGTGGGATGTCGGAGGCAAGCATCCGCACTCGGCGCTGCGCGTAACGGTGCGCGAGGCGTTTCTGCACTGCGCGAAGGCGCTGATCCGCTCGCGGCTATGGAAGGACGACTACAAGATCGATCGGTCGGCGATGCCGCCGTACGCGCAGATGCTCAAGGAACAGACTGGCGTCGCGCAGACGACCGAGCAGATTCAGGCCTCGCTCGAGGATTCCTACACGAACACGCTTTACTGAACCGCTGGTGCTCGAGATGCGGCGCGGACCTTTACGGTCCGCGTCGGCTCGTTCGCGAACGTTCGAGTGAACGAGCCGGACTGCCCCGATTCGCGGACCATAAAGGTCCGCGCCGCACATCAAAGAGTTCGACGATGTGACCGCTCGTGGTCGAGGAGCCACTGTTTCCGCCAGCGGCCGCCGCCATAACCGGAGAGCGATCCATCCGAGCCGATCACCCGATGGCAGGGGACGACGACGGCGAGCTGGTTCAAGCCGTTGGTGGTGCCGACGGCGCGAACGGCGCCTGCGGAGCCGACCTGACGCGCGATATCGCCATACGAGCGCGTCTCGCCGTACGGGATGTCGCACAGCGCCCGCCATACGCGCAGCTGGAACTCCGATCCGCGCTGGCGCAGCGGGAGGTCGAACTGCTGACGCGTCCCTCCGAAGTACTCGCCCATCTGGATGACGGTCCGATCGAGGATCGGATGGTCGCCCGGCACGATCGCCGATCCCAGTTTGCGACGCAGACGGGTGAGCTCCTGCTCGAGGGCGCGTCGGTCAACGAACTCGAGCAACTCCAATCCCTCGTCGCCGGCAATCGCCAGCATCGGCCCGAGCGGCGTCTCGACCCAGCGCGCGACCAGCAGCGCGGCATCGCGCGACCGACCGGGCGTCTCGCCGAACACACGCGCGAACGCGTCGCGGAATCCGCTGTCGGACTCGAACCCGGATTCGAACGCCGCATCCAGCGTCGACGCTCCACCCTGCAGCGCCTTCATGGCCGTGCCCAGACGGCACGCGCGCTGATACGCCTGAAACGTCATGCCGAAGCGCCGCTTGAAGGTCCGCCGAACCTGGACCGGATCGAGACCGCGCACGCGCAGGTCCTCGTCCTTGAGCCGCAGGTCCGGTGACTGGGCCATCTCGGTTACCAGCGGCGCCAGCCACGCCGGATCGCCCGCCGCGGCGCCGAGCGGATCGCACACGCGACACGGGCGATAGCCACGGTGAATAGCCTCCTTCACGGAAGCGGCGTATTCCACGTTTTCCGGCTTCGGCTTTTTCGCGTGGCACGTCGGACGGCAGAACACGCCCGTCGTCCGCACGCAGGCGAAGAACAGGCCGTCGAACGTCTGGTCGCGCTCGACCAGCGCCTTGTACATCTCGTCAGTCGTTGGCAGCAGCATCATGAAAGCAGCATACGGCGCGCGACCCGCGCGCGCTACCGGGAATTGGACGGGCAATTGCCGGTTGGTGGGTGGCTGGTTGGTCGATAGTCGTTACGTGTCAGGGCGGTCGTGGTCCGGGCGACAAGAACGAATCAACTGCTGGCCACGAACCACCAACCAGCCAACCAGGAACCAGCTTTGTAATTCCACAATTTGAACGCCTCTCCATCGGGGTGGATCCCTTCGAACGACGTCTGTGCGCAACAGGCCGAATTCGCTGGCTGTTGCCCAGCTCGAATTCGGTCAGCCAATTGCACAGCGTCCGCGTCTGAAGAACCGGTGTCTTAAAGGTTGATGCGTCCGCGCGTCACGAGCGAACGCATGTGACACAGCACGGCAAAGCCGCAACCGAACACGCCGCACTGTGTCACGAGAGACGCTGCGAAGCGCGCGACACGAACGCGCTGTGCATTTGTCAGAAATGCAAGAACCCAGCGCGTTCGTGACGCGACGAGGATGCTATGACTCGAGCTCTGCTCGTAATGGCGATAGTCGTGTGCGCGCATGCCGTCACGACGCTCGCACAAGTGCCGACCACTGCCCCACCGGATGGCTGGGTCGTTCTGCCGGTCGATGAATACCGCGCGCTGCGCGACCGCGCGAATCCGCAGCCGACACCAGCAGCGGCGCCGCCCGTTGACGCCACGCTGACGCGTATCGATTACGACTTGCGGCTCGAGGGCGATACGGTCAGCGGCCGCGCGTTGCTCACCATCGATGTGTTGCGTGATGGTTGGACACGCGTACAGCTGCCTGCCGGTCTGATGGTTCGCGATGCGCGCCTCGATGGGCAACCCGTCTCGCTGATCGAAGGACCGCCGCCCCACGTGCTGCTGTCGCGCGCGGGACGCGTCGTGCTGACGCTCGACATCGCCCTGCCGCTCACGTCGGCGGCCGGAAGCGAGTCGATCGTCCTCCCGCCATCGTCATCACCCATGTCGCGCGTGGCCCTCGCATTGCCGCGATCGGGTGTCGATCTCTCGGTTGCCGGCGGCTTTGTCGCCGATCGAACCGAGGCGTCGGCAACGAGCCGCTGGACCGTGTTCGGCCGGCCGAATCAACCGTTGACGCTGTCGTGGAAACGACGCGTCGACGATCGAAGAGCAGAACAGGCGCTTCGCACGCGCGTACGTCTCACCAGCGTGATCGGACTCGGCGAAGAGGTCTCACAGCTGTCCGCCGCCGTGCGTGTCGAGGTCCTTCAGGGGCTGGCACGCGAGATCGTCCTTGCGATTCCCACGCCTCTCGTTGTCAACGAAGTCAACGGGCCGACGGTCGGTGACTGGAACGTGGCGGACGGACAGTTGCACGTGCGTCTGCTCGATCCGGTCGCCAGTGAGACCTCCTTCATCGTGCAGGGAGAAGCCCGTGTGCCGCGTGAAGGCGCGGTGTCGGTGCCGCTGCTTCGCGTGCCCGCGGCAGAGCGTGAGACTGGCGGAGTCGCCGTCGACGTCGTCGGCGCAGGAGAAATCGCCGAACGGACCACGCGTGGCCTCGAGCCTGCCGATCCATCCGAGCTCGGCGAGATCGTCGCCGGCCGCGAATCGCCGTCGATGATGGCGTTCCGTCTGAGACCGGTGACGGGGAACGAGCCTCGTTCGCTGGCGCTGACGGTCGTGCGCTATACGCCGCAAGCCGTGCTGATCGCCAATGTCGAAGAGGCGCGCTATCGCGCGCTCGTCTCCGAGGATGGCGGCGTTCTGGTCGAAGCGCGGTACGCGGTGCGCAACAACCAACGCAGCTTTCTGAAGGTGACGTTGCCTCCGAGAGCGGTTGTCTGGAGCGCAGACGTTGGAGGCCGGCCGATCCGGCCAGGGTCCGCCGAACCTGGATCGGTGTTGCTGCCACTCGAAAAAGGCCGCGCCGGTGAAGAAGCACCGACGTCCGCGGTGGAGATCGTGTATCTGCAACCGATCGAGAGCTGGATCGACAAAGGGCACGCACGCCTGGCTCTGCCCGCTCTCGATCTTCCGATCTCACGAACCGGTTTCGACCTTCGCTACTCCCCTCGTTTCCAGGTTGCGCTCGAGGCGGGCCCGTTCCGCGTCGAAGACGACTCCGGTCCGTTCGCGGAGGCGCTGCGCGCGCCATCCGCGCGGCCGGTTGCTGCGCCTCCGAACAGCCGCGACGCCGTGTCGCCGGGCCTGCAGGCACTCGTCGATCGCTTTCGCAGCGCCGGAGGTGGGCGCGTGAGTACGGGCGCGCTGCCGGTTCACGTGACATTCCCGATGTTCGGGTCGTCGATGTTCCTGGCATCGGAGCTGACGCCCGAATCGCAGTCGCCATCGATCGAGCTCGCGTTCAGACGCCGTTGAGGAGGGTGCGATGATTCGATCCTTTACGATCACGTTGACGGGTGCGCTCCTCACCGTGATGGCGCACATAGCGTTTGCCCAGCAGCCACCCCGCCCAAGCGACACACCGAGAGCGGTCACGCTTTCCCTCACCGAATACAACCGCTTGCTGGATCTGGCCAGTCGCCAGCCGACGAACACGCTCGTCGCTCCTGTGGCTGCCGTTGTCGCGAGCGCCGATCTTCGCGTGCGCGTCGATCGCGACATCGTGCGCGGCGTGTTCAACGTGAAGGGTGAAGCGCTGCGTCCTGGCATCAGTCGCGTGAAACTGCTGTCCGGGGCGACGTTGATCGACGCCAGCGCCGACGGCAAGCCTCTTCCGCTGGTCGCCGAGGGCAGCGCACACACGGCTCTCATCCCCGGGCCGGGCCCGTTTTCACTGGCACTCGAATGGGGCACGCCGCTGGTGTCCGCATCCGGCCGCGCCTCGTTCGTCCTTCCAGTTCCACAGTCGGGAACGGCACGCGCACGTTTCGATCTCCCAGGAGATCAGGCGGACGTGCATCTGTCAGCTGGCCTGGTCACGAGCCGTTCGGTTACCGATGGCCGCACGATTGTGGAAGCCACGCTCGATCCCGGATCGGCGACCGAGGTCTGGTGGTCGATGCGCGACAGCGCACCGACGGCGGCCGCGCGCGAAGTGCGGACGCTGGCCGACATCCTGACGCTCGTGACCCTTGGCGATTCCGACGTGCGGATGACATCGCTCATCGATCTCGCAGTCGTGCAGGGCGACCTGCGAAGCGTGGCGGTTCGTCTTCCCGTCGGCTACGAGCTCACCGGCATCTCAGGCAGTTCGCTGGAAAGCAGCGAAACGGTTGGTGGCGGGCTCGTCCTGACGGTCGGTGGCACCGCGCGAAGCCATCAGTTCCTGATCACGCTCGAGCGTCCCCATGCTGACGGATCGTTCAGCTTCGATACCGGCTTCGTCAGCGTTCCCGACGCACAACGCGAGCGCGGCGAGGTCGCGATCGAAGGAGTGGGGACGCTGGAGCTGAGTGCCGACGAGCACGACCTGCTGCGACGGGTCGACGTGCGCGAGCTCGGACAGGCGCTGCAGCAATTGACGCGTCTGCCCACGCTCTCCGCATTCCGTTACCAGCGCCTTCCGGGTGCCACCCCGTCCTTGACGCTCGGCGTGAAGCGCTTCAGCGATGCGGGTGTGCTCGCCGCCGTTGCCGAGCGCGCCAGGGCGACGACGCTCGTGACCAGCGAGGGACGCGCGCTCACCGAGGTGGTGCTGACCGTGCAGAATCGGGCGCAGCCCTTTCTCAAAGTCAGCCTGCCGCAGGGAGCGACGATGGTGTCGGTGAACGTGGGCGGGCAGCCTGCGAAGCCGGCGCTGGGTCCGGATGGATCTCGTGTGCCGCTGCTCCGCCCTGGATTCCGGCCGACCGGGTCGTACGAGGTCTCGTTCGTCTACCTGCACGCGGGAACGCCGTTCGCCAGGAAAGGCGACATCGAGATGATGCTGCCGAAAATGGACATGCCGGTGGGCATCGTCGAATGGGAGCTGTTCGCGCCCGAGGGGTATGCGCTCCGCACGATCGGCGGCAACGCGATCGACGTCCGCGCGCTCCCGCCATCGACGGGGATCGGAACGAGCGTGCTCCACACAGGAGTCGAGGGTGGCGTCGCCGGTGGGGTGGTCGGCGGAACTGCGGGTCCGCCATTTGGATCAGTACGGGTCTCGTTGACGAGCGTCGGACTGCCTGGCCAGGTCCGCGGCCGCGTCGCCGATCAGTCAGGCGCTGTTCTTCCCGGCGTGACGATCGAGCTCATCTCGCCGACCGTCACGACGACAGTCGTATCAGACGCCAACGGCGCATTCGTCTTCTCGAATGTCTCGCCAGGCCAGTCGACGATACGCGCAACACTGGCGGGATTCATGACGTCGCAAGGGTCGTTCGAATTCGATCAACGACCACGGCAAGTCGACATCGAAATGCGTATCGGCGGCGTCGAGGAGACCATCGCGGTTGTCGGGCAATCACCACGTGCGACCATGAAGGCAGTGGCCGCCCCCGCCCCACCTCCGTCAAACGTGGTCGATCTTCAACGTCGCGCCGCGGGAGTCCTGCCGGTTCGCATCGACGTGCCGCGCGCGGGCACGTCGTACAGGTTCGTCAAACCGCTCGTCGTCGATCAGGAAACCGTCGTGAAGCTGCGATACAAGCGCAGGGGATAGCCACGGGTCAACTCCCAACCCGCTGACGCTGGAGCCAACTCCCACCTCCCAACCGTCGGCACGGAATTGGGAGTTGGCGCCATCGTCAGGGAGTTGGGCGTTGGGAGTTTACTTCCCACTCAGTCCACCCGGCCACGCCGGATTGAGGTGATACGGCGCGCTCGAGCCGATCATCTCGACGCGCCGAATCTTGTTGTTCTCGATGCGGAACGCCTCGGTCACCTCGATGCTCGAGGCGCGGCCGAAGAACGGCCCCATGTCGGCGACTTCACCGGTGTTCAACTTGATCTTCTCGACGGTGCCGCCCATGTCGAACACGCAGTTGGCCCACACCACACCTCGCTCCTCGTCGACCAGCGGAAAGCGTCGGTGGTGGATGTTGGTGACGATTCCGAGATAGCCGCTCTCGAGCTGCTTCTTGCAGTCGAGCCCCATGTAATTGAACCCGTTCGGCGTGTTCGGCCGCGGGCTCGGCGTGTTCGTCGTGTGCGATCCGTTCTCGATCCGATCGCAGTCGTCGGTGAACGGATAGAACCCTTTCCCGTCATCGCGCTGAACGGCTTCGAAATAGGCGTTGGCGATCTCGATCAGTTGAGCGCGTGACGACCGCTGCGCCTGCGGAATCGGTTCGAGCCACAGCGCCTCGGGCTTGCCGAGCGCGTCCATGGCCGCGATGTTGTTCGGACCGCCGCCGCCCGCCTTGAAGAAGTTCGTTTCGATCTCGGTGATGCGACCGAGCTGCACGCGCAGCCGCAGCGCCATCAGCAGCACGCCGCCGCGCTCTTTCATCGTCCCCATCCATCCGGCCTGCTGCGTCACCGGATCGGCGAAGTAGTGCTTGTAGTTGCCGAGGCCCGTGTTCGTGTTCCAGAAGCCGTCGCCCACATCGAGGACTTGATCGTTTTCGGTGTACTTGACGTCGGCCGACAGCGGCAGTCGCTTCGGATCGTGGGCGACGAGAGCGGCGAGATACTGGTCGATCAGGCTTTCGAGACATATGCGATTGCAGTCGACGGGCAGGCGCTGGACGCTGGTCTTCGCTGCGGCCTGGGCGGCAACCCCCACGGCCGACGGCCCGGTGGCGAACGTGACGATTCCCAGCAGCGCGACACACACTCCAAAGATGCGCGGCCGCATAAGTCTCTCTCCTTTAAGCACGGTGAAACGACGCGATTGTATCGCGGACCATAAAGGTCCGCGCCGCATCCGCAGCAACGGCACCGACCGCGTAAGAGTGCACTGCACCGACCAGCGTAAGGGAGCATTGCACCGACAGTCGTGAGAATATTGCAGCGATGGTCGCATTAGTAGTCGCGCTGGGACTGGCGTTGCAAGCGGCGCCAGCGGTTCGGACGGGAACGGTCACCGGACAGTTGCAAACGCGCGAGGGGGCACCCGCGTCCACGGTTCGCGTATTCGCGCTCGGCGCGCCACCTCCGGGCGTCCGTCCCGAGGACGGCACGCAGTACTACACCGTCCCGCCACCCGCGAGCACGACGATCACCGACGACCAGGGGCGCTATCGTTTGACGAACATCCCTCCAGGCCGTTACTACATCGTCGCTGGCGCGCTCGGTTCGGCCACATATCACCCGGGAGTCGACGACTCGAACCGCGCGACGGTGATCCAGGTGACGCCGGGTTCGATGGCGACTATGGACTTCAAGCTCGTATCGCAGCTGGGTGGACGGGTCAGCGGACGCGTGCGGCCTGCCGCCGAACCAGGAACACAGGAACGCGCGGTGCTGTCGGCAGTCAAGCTGTCGGAGATCATCGAGATGCCGGTGAAGCCGGACGGCTCGTTCGACTTTGGCCACGTCCCGAAGGGCTCGTACCTGCTCAATCTGTTTCCTCTGCTTCCAGGCATGGGATCGCTCGCGTTCGAAATCGGCGATGCCGACATGACGTCGCTCGAATTCGTCAAACCTGCTCTTCATACCGTGAGTGGACGCATCGCCGCGCGGAGTGGTCCGCTGCCGAACGGACTGCTGGCGTTCTACACGAACGAGAGTTACGTCGCCGCGACGATCAACCCGGACCTCACGTTCAGCGTGAAGGTGCAGTCAGGCCGTCACCAGGTCGACGTGGCGGGCATGCCAGGCGGCTACTCGCTGGCAACGGTTCGCGTGGGCTCGACTGACGTGACGCAGGGACTCAGCGTCGGCAACAGTGACGTGTCCGGAGTGGTGATCACCGTCACCGCTCCTCGCGAGCTGCCACAGGTCGGCGGCCGAATCGCCGGCTACGCGACCGCGCCGGTCAAACCGACGCGTGTCGAGATGACGGGACCCATCTTCGGCAAGGTTCAGGCGACCGTGCAGAAGGACGGCTCGTTCACCTTCGGCACGATCACTCCCGGCCGTTACGAGTTGCGACTGCCCGACCTGGCCGCCCTCCGGCCAATCAACGTCGTCGTCGGCTGGGACGACGTTGACGTGCCAGTCAGCCTGCCGATGCCGTGAGCAGCGTTGGATTGAGGGGCTTATGAACCGCACATACGCAGGCGTCGGCGTGGGCGTGAGTTTGGGTCTCTGTTTCGCAGCAGCACTGGGGACGGCCACACACAATGCAGGCGTGGGGGTCGCTCTGGGCGTCGGATTAGGCGCCGCATTCACCCTGGTATTCGGCGCATCCGACGCGACAGTGGCCCGCACGAACGCAGCCGCCGACAAGCCACTGCCGCATCCGTTGGGCTTGTTTGAAAGGGATCGGCCAAGCTGACGGCGAGGACGGACGCCGAAACCTATTTCTTCTTCGGCGCCTTGATTGGTGGTGCGTTTCCAAGTTTTCGGACCGCCATCTCCTGAATGGGAGACGCGATCCAATCAGGCGTGCCCTTCAGCCAGATCGACGGCTGGACCATCGGCGTGCCAGACGTATAGGTAAACGTCACGAGCAGGCGCGTGCCGATGGTTGGCTTGCCGCCGCGATGGTAGCCGACCGTGTCGGCCAGGATCATCGTGTTCGCAGGTCCCGTGCACACGCGCCACGTCGTGGGCGGAAACGCGCCGCTCAACTGCGCATCGGCGACACCGCTCTTCTTGTACTTCGCGCCAAGAGCCACATGGCGCCCGAACGGATGCGTGCCGGGAATATAGGTGAACGGTCCGTTCTCCTCCGTTACGTCCTCGAGGTAAATGAACGTTTTGATGATCTTCAGATCCTCGGGATCGTGGTGCCAGAGCTGTGACGACGCCGCGGCGGCGGGCGTCGGATAGTTCAGCCATCCACCGATCGAGTGCAGCGACGGCCACATGCCGAGATACGCGGCGACGATCTCGAGCAGCCGGACGTCGAGCGCAACTTTCAGCAGCGGGCTCGTGGCAGGAATCGCCCGCGCGATCAGATCGATCCGGAAATCCTTCACGCCCTTCGGAGGCGCGGCGCCGCTGACAACGGCCTGTGCCTCCGGCTTCCGGCTGGCCGCGATCATCTCCGCCGACACCTGTGACAGCGCCAGCCGGCCATCCTCCGAGAGAAAGGCATCGCTCGGGCGCACGGCGATTCCCTCGGCTCTGAGCTCGCTCGCAATGACCCGTGTATCGTCGAATCGGGTCCCCGCCAGCAGCGCGCGGGACGTGCGATTCGCATTGGCCACGAACCGCCACAGGACGTAGGGCAGATTCACCCTCGCAAGCGGGCGCCGTTCGAATCGTGCCGTCAGTTTCGTAATCACACGAATAGAGAAACCGTGTTTAATTTTCCCAGGCCGCCGGACCAGAATTAAACCCGGTTTCCTCGATGTCCGCCATAGAAGCCCGCAAGCTCGTTCGCCGCTTCGGCACGTTCACTGCCGTCGACGAAGTCGACTTCGTGGTTGAGGCCGGCGAGATCTTCGGTTTCCTGGGCCCGAACGGCGCCGGCAAATCGACGACGATCAAGCTGCTGTGCACGATGCTGAAACCGACGGCCGGCACCGCCGTCGTCAGCGGCTTCGACATCACGCGCCAGCCAGATCGCGTCCGCCAGTCGATCGGCATCATCTTCCAGGATCCCAGCCTCGACGATCGCCTCACCGGCCGCGAGAACATGCGTTTCCACGCCATGCTCTACGACGTCCCGCGCGCCGCGTTCGTGCAGCGCGCCAATGAGCTGCTGGCGATGGTGGACCTCACGGACAAGGCGAACGATCTGGTGCGCACCTACTCGGGCGGCATGCGGCGGCGGCTGGAGATCGCGCGTGGCCTCCTCCATCAGCCCAAGGTGCTCTTCCTCGACGAACCGACGATCGGCCTCGACCCGCAAACCCGTCGTCACATCTGGGACTATCTAACGAAGCTGCGCCGGCGCGAAGGCGTCACCATGTTCATGACGACGCATTACATGGCGGAGGCGGAGCACTGCGATCGGATCGCCGTCATCGACCATGGCAAGATCGTCGCGCTCGACACCCCGCGCAATCTGAAGGCGATGGTCGGCGGTGATCTCATCACCATCCGCACGTCCGACAACGCGCGCACCGTCACCGCGCTGATTGCGCTGCACGGCATCGATATCCGCGCCACTGAAGACGAGGCGCTGATCATCGAAATCGCGCAGGGCGATCGCTTCATCCCGACGATGGTCGACGTGCTGCGGGCTGCCGACCCGCCGATCAGGATCGAGACCATCAGCCTGAGTCACCCCACGCTGGACGACGTGTTCGTCAAGCTGACCGGACACGGGATTCGCACGTCCGAAGCCGATACCGTGCAGCCACTCCGCGAGATGGCGCAGGTGTGGCTAGGAAAGAAGCGGTAGAGGCACGTGCGTCACCTGCGCGGCGTTTACACGATCTGGTATCGCGACGTCCTGCGCTTTCTGCGTGATCGTCCGCGCATTCTGGCGTCGATGGCGCAGCCGCTGCTGTTTCTGTTCGTCTTCGGCACGGGTCTGACGCCGGCGATGTCGGGGGCGACGAACGGCGCGCTCGACTTCCGGCAGTTCATGTTTCCCGGCGTGCTCTGCATGGCCGTGCTGTTCACCGCCATCTTCTCGGCGATTTCAGTGGTGTGGGATCGCGAGTTCGGCTTTCTCAAGGAAGTGCTCGTCGCGCCGGTCTCGCGAACCGCGGTCGCGCTCGGGAAGGTTGCCGGTGGTGCATCGATCTCCATGCTGCAGGGACTCGTTGTCCTTGTCCTGGCGCCGATCATCGGCATCCGTCTGGATGTGGGAACGATCGTCGAGATCATCGGGCTGATGCTGCTGCTGGCATCGGTCGCGACGTCGTTCGGGCTGGTGATCGCGGCGCGGCAGAAGACACTGGAGGGGTTTCAGATGATCATGAACTTCCTCCTGATGCCGCTGTTCTTCCTCTCCGGCGCGTTCTTTCCGCTGCGCGGCGTGCCGTGGTGGATGACGTGGCTGTCGCGGATCGATCCGGTGACGTATGGCGTCGATTCGATGCGTGGAGTCGCATTGCGCCACAGCGTGCCGCCGGAACTGCTGGCCTCGCTGACACTGTATCCGGTCGCCATCGACGTGGCGGTGATGGGCGTGCTGGCGGTGGCGTTCATCGCGCCAGCGGTGTGGTTGTTCGGAAGGCAGGATTAGGACCGTCGTTATGGATCGAACTTTCTTACTCGTCGGCGCACTGGCAGGCTTTCTCGCGGTCACGCTCGGGGCGTTCGGTGCGCACGCTCTGCGCGAGCGTCTGTCGCCGGAGATGCTGGCCGTCTTCGAAACGGGCGTGCGCTATCACATGTATCACGCGCTGGCGCTGCTGCTCGTGTCGGCGATGATGCCGCGCCTGGGCGGCTGGCTCGTCGTGTCCAGCGGATGGCTGTTCACCGCGGGCATCGTGCTCTTCTCGGGGAGCCTCTACGTTCTCGCGTTCACCGGCATCACGATCTTCGGCGCCATCACCCCCATCGGCGGACTCGCGTTTCTGGCCGGGTGGGCCTGCCTGGCGATCGCCGCAGCCGCGCTCTGACGAGCGTTCCGCCTGCAGGCGGCTGGCGTATGCTGTGACCGCGCGCATGGGGACGACTGCCATTCTCGCTGCCGGCGATCTGGTCGACGGAAAGTACCGGATCGAATCGCTGCTCGGCGAAGGGGGCATGGGCGCGGTCTATCGAGCCACACACCTCGGCACCACCCGCACGGTCGCGATCAAGGTCATACAAGGTCGGCTCTCCAATCGTCCGGAGTTCGTCGAGCGCTTCCGCCGCGAGGCGGAAGCGGCCGGGCGCCTTCGTCATCCCAACGTCGTCGACGTCACTGACTTCGGCTTCGCGCGAGTCGCTGGCGGGACAGTCGCCTATCTGGTGATGGAGTTCCTCGACGGGTGCACGCTCGGCGACGTGCTGGCCGAAGAACAGCGGTTGCCTGTGAGCTGGGTCGTCGACATCCTCGAGCAGGTCTGTTCCGCGCTGGACGACGCCCACCGGCACGGCATGGTGCATCGCGATCTCAAACCGGACAACATCTGGCTCGAGCCGAACCGGCGCGGCGGCTACACCGTGAAGGTGCTCGACTTCGGCCTCGTGAAACTCGACGCGTCACCAGCGAGAGCACACTCGACGCCCGACGTGACGCGGTTCGACCCACCTGACCGTGCAGGTGAACGCACGCCCGTCCTGCACAGCATCGCAGCGGAACAGCGCACACCGACGCCGACGCCGGCGTCGGCGGTCCTCGACATGCCGACCATCATCACGCCGACCGCAGAGGACGTGACCGCACTTGTCGATGACGAACGCACGCAGCCATCGTACGCGATCAGCGGATCCGAGGCGGTCGCGTTGACGCAGATCGGCGGCATCACCGGCACGCCGCTCTACATGTCGCCGGAACAATGCCGCGGCGAACTGGTGGACGCCCGTTCGGATATCTACAGCCTGGGCGTGATCGCCTACCGCATGCTGACGGGCGTGGCGCCTTTCACGGGCACGACACCGGAAGTCATGGAGCAGCATCGATCGAGCGACCCGCGATCGATTCGCGATCTGAACCGCCGCGTGCCGCATCGGATCGCTGCGCTCGTCATGCAGACGCTGGCGAAGAATCCTGCGGACAGACCGGCCACGGCAGATGGATTCGCCGCCTCGCTGACTGCCGCGACCGAGGACAGCGGCACGCTGCTGCGGCAGGCGGCGTCGCTGTACAGCGATCGCTTTCCCGTACTTCTGCGCGTGTCGGTGGTGGCCTACCTTCCCCTGATCGCGATCGTCGCTGCCCTGGTGATCGCCGACTGGACGCAGTCGTTCTCGTTCCTCCTCATCACGGCGCTGGTCCTGGGCATGGTTGCCGCCAACCTCGGCGCCTATTTCGTCGTCTCGGCGGCGGTGGTTCCGCTCGTGGTGCAGACGATCGTGGCGCCTCTGCAACCCGTACGCGCACGAACGGCGTGGATCGTCGTGCGGCGGCGATGGCGCGCGTTCGCGCTCGCCACGGTACTAGTCCTGAGCGCGACACTGGTCGGCTCGCTGGTGCTGGTCGTGCCAGGGCTCCTCTTTGCACTCGCGCACGCGCTATACGCACCGGTGATCGTAATGGAGGAGCACTCGGTTCGCGCGGCGTTGCGGCGCGCGAGAGGTCTGGCCCGACGAGCGCGAACGACGGTGCTGATCATCACGGTGCTGCAGTTCGCGCTGCCGATTCTCGTCTGGATCGCCTCGTTCGACGCCAACGTCGATGTCGCGCTCGATGAGCATTGGCGGCCGCAACTGCTTGCATTTGGCTTCAGCTCGTCTGCCTCGGTTGTGTTGTATCAGTTGATCAACGTCGTGGTCACGCCGCTGACGGGAACCATGACGGCCCTGCTCTATCTGAAGACCCGGCACGCCGGCGGAGAATCGTTGCGCGACGCGGCAGAACGTCTGGCTGGCCTCGATATCCCTCGCCGCCGGTGGCAGCAACGGATGCGAGCAGGCCACACCCGCACGCGGCATGACCAGGCACCCGCGCCACAGACCGATTCTGAATGATCTTCTGGATCGTCGATTGCCGGCGGCCGATCGTCAGCCGGGCAGGTCGCCGGGCGTCACGTCGCGAAAACCTCCGATGACCGCGGCGACAGGCCTCAGTTGTTGCGTAGTTGGATCTGCTTGCAGTGCGAAAATCTCGAGGGCGGTTGCCCCGAGCAGGTAGAGCGAGCCAGGCGGCCTGAACACGACGGGACACGTCAGCGATTCGTCCAGACCGGCGATTGTCAACACCGCCTCTCCCAGCAAACGGCGATCCCGTCGGCCGTCCGCGAGGATCAGATCACGAGAGCGCAGTGGCACGACCCCAATCTCGTCGAGCCGATCTTCAGGGACGAACGTGTACAGCGCGCCAGTATCGACCCAGAAGCTCTCGTTGAATGCACGCCCGGCGTCTCGGGGGTTGGCCACGGTTACGCCTACCTGAAACATGCCCACACGCTGCCTCTGGACAACCTCATCGTAGCATCGTCAATGCGTTACACGTCGATCGGCCGCTGGGGGCTGTGCGCGGTCGGGATCGGTTCGTCCCACAGGCGGACACCTCCACGCAGCATTCATGGTGATGAGCCCCCAAGACCGGCCAATCTAACGCGATCGGCCCTCGCCATGGCGTGGCACAGCGTTTGACCTTACGTCGGGAGCACCCATGGTAGATATCGCCCGCGACCCCGCCATCCTCCGCCGGAAACGCCTCCGTCAGGCCCTGCTCGCCGCGACCGGCCTGCTCGTGGTGGCTGCGATCTCAGTGGCCCTGGCGCGCATGCAGCCGGCGGCGCCGACGATCGATCGAGGCACGCTGCTCATCGACACCGTCAAGCGCGGTGCGCTGGTGCGCGAGGTTCGGGGCATCGGCACGCTCGTCCCCGAGGATACGCGCTGGCTTCCTGCGCTCACCGACGGCCGGATCGAGCGCATCGTCCTGCGGCCGGGGGCCAAGGTGACCGCCGACTCGGTGATCCTCGAGCTCTCCAATCCACAGGTCGAACAGGAAGCGCAGACCGCGCGGCTCGCGCTGCAATCGGCCGAAGCAGCGCTCGAGAATCTGCGGGTGCAGCTGCAGAACGATCTCCTGACGCAGCAGGCGCAGCTGGCGGCGCTGCAGGCGGATTTCCAACAGGCACGGATGGACGCGGACGCGAACGAAGCGCTCGCCAAGGAGCAGCTGGTGTCGTCACTCATTCTGCGTCAGTCGCAGGTGAAGGCGGATTCACTGAAGACGCGCGTCAGCATCGAAGAGCGACGGCTCAAATCAGCCACCGACTCGCTCGACGCGCGACTGCGCGTCCAGCAGGCGACGGTGGATCAGGCGCGCGCAGCCGCGCAGCTGCAGGAAAGCCGGCTCGTCTCGCTGAAAGTGCGCCCCGGTTTCAACGGCGTGCTGCAACAGGTGCCCGTCGAAGTCGGACAACAGGTCATGCCAGGTCAGAACCTGGCGCGGGTGGCCGATCCCACTCGTCTCAAGGCCGAACTGAAGGTCGCGGAAACGCAGGCGAAGGACATCGACATCGGTCAGCCGGCACAGATCGACACGCGCAACGGTGTGATTGCCGGCACGGTCAGCCGCAAGGATCCGGCGGCCGCGAACGGAACCGTCACCGTTGACGTCACTCTCACGGAAGCGCTGCTGCGTGGAGCCGTGCCCGATCTCAGCGTCGACGGAACGATTCAGCTCGAACACCTCACCAACGTGCTGTATGTCGGCCGTCCGGCGTTCGGTCAGGACCAGAGCACCATCAGCATGTTCAAGCTGACGGGTGACTCGGGCGACGCCAGCCGCGTGCAGGTCAAAGTCGGCCGCAGCTCGGTGAATGCGGTGGAGATCACGTCGGGTCTCAATCAGGGCGATCAAGTAGTTCTGTCGGACATGTCGGCGTGGGACGCGGTTGATCGCGTGAGGCTGCGGTGAGGCCTTCGGTCTTCGGGCTTCGGCCTTCGGGCCTGGACGAATGACGCGATCGATGCGAAACGTGCCAACCCCCGATGCCCGGATAACGTCTGTTGCAAGGACCGAAGCCCGAAGGCCGAAGCCCGAAGACCTATTCACTGTAGCGGCCGCCTTCAGGCGGCCCGGGAGCGACCGATGAATCAGCAGCCGTTGATCCTGTTGGAGGGCGTCAAGAAGGTCTTCTACACCGACGAAGTCGAGACGCTCGCCCTCGACAACGTGAACATCGAGATCAACAAAGGTGAGTACGTGTCGATTGCCGGACCGTCGGGCTGCGGCAAGTCGACGCTGCTCTCGATACTCGGGCTGCTCGACACGCCCACCGAAGGGCAGTACATCCTCAACGCGAAGCCGGCGACGAGCCTTTCACTCAACGAGCGCGCGCGCGTCCGCAACCGCGAGGTCGGCTTCATCTTCCAGAGCTTCAACCTGATTGGCGATCTCACGGTCTACGAGAACATCGAGCTGCCACTCACCTACCGCGGGATGCCGGGAGCCGAGCGCAGAAAGCGCGTGACGGATGCACTCGAGCGCGTCGGCATGGCGCACCGTGCCAAACATCTGCCCTCGCAGCTGTCCGGCGGTCAACAGCAGCGCGTCGCCGTGGCGCGCGCGATCTGCGGCGAGCCGTCGATCCTGCTCGCCGACGAGCCGACCGGCAACCTCGACTCGAAGAACGGCGAAGCCGTGATGGAACTGCTGCGCGACCTGCACCAGTCGGGCTCGACGATCTGCATGGTCACCCACGACGCCCGCTACGCCTCGCACGCCGAGCGCATGATTCACCTCTTCGACGGGCGCGTCGTCGAGGAATCGGTCGCCACAGCGGCGCAATAGCCGCAGAGGACACACATGCGCGCCGCCTGGATCGACGAATTCATCAGCAACGTCAGGTTCGCGATTCGGCAGCTGACGGCCGCACCAGGCTTTGCCTGCGTCGCCGTCCTGACACTCGCGCTGGGAATCGGCGCGAATGCCACGGTGTTCAGCGTCGTCAAGTCCGTACTGCTGGACGCGCTGCCGTATGCAGATGCCGATCGTCTCGTTCGGATCTACGGCCGCCGGCTCGACGGCACTCAGCCACGCGGGCCGCTCAGTGCCGGCACGGTGCTGGACATCCGCAATCGACAGTCGTCCTTCACCGACCTCGCCGCCTACATCGACGCGGTCGACGACGCCGCCTACACTGACAACCGACCTCGCCTCGTAAAGATTGCATGGGTCGAGCCCCGGTTTTTCGACGTACTCGGCGTGAGCGCCATCGCCGGTCGCACGTTCCGCCAGGATGACTCGGTGACCGGTCTGGTTCCACTCAGTGGCGGCCAGGCCGGTCCGGACGGGCCTTCGGGTGTGCTGCTGACGTATCGCGGATGGCAGCAGTTGTTCGGCGGCGAGCGTGTGGTCGGCCGGAACGTGATCCTCAACGGGATCCCGCGCTCGATCGTTGGTGTTCTTCCCGCCGACTTCGTCGGCCCGATGGGCGCGACGGATTTCTACTTTGCCTTCGACCTCCGGCCGGTTGCGCTCGACGCGAACTTTGGCCACGGCTCGCAGTGGCTCGGGGTGATCGGGCGGCTGAAGAACGGTCAACGCCTGGATGGCGCACAACGGGAACTCACCGCGATTCGCCGTCAACTGGTGCAGGAGCATCCCAGCGACAACAGCAACGTGGTCGCGATGCCGCTGCGCGATGCGTTGGTGGGCGACGGCCGCACGCCGCTCGTGGTCGTCATGGCCAGCGCGCTGCTCGTCCTGCTGATTGCGTGCGCGAATCTCGCCGGGGCGGTGCTGTCGCGCAGCATTTCACGCCGCGCGGAGTTCGCCGTCCGGACGGCGCTGGGGGCCGGCCGGCAACGTCTCATTCGACAGGTCCTCAGCGAGGCGGTGCTGCTTGGCGTCCTCGGCGGCGCGGTTGGTCTGATACTCGCGCGATTCCTGCTCGCTCTGCTCCGCGACGTTCGTCTCGCGACGCTGCCGGCGTATGCAGACGTCTCGCTCGACTGGGTCGCCGTGCTCGTGACGGCGGCGCTCGCTCTGGCAACGGCGATCCTCTTTGGCGTGGCACCGGCGATCTGGGCCGCGCGATCGGATCCGGAGCGCGTCCTCCGGGAGGCCGCGCGCGGCACGAGCGAAAGCCGCGGGTCAGGACGCTTGCGCGGCGCGCTCGTCGCGGGGCAAATCGCGCTGTGCACCAGTCTTCTGATGGGAGCGGGCCTTCTGGGTCGCAGCCTGTGGGCGATGACCACCGCCCCACTGGGCTTCACCTCCGATCGTGTGCTTGCCGCCACGGTCCAATTGCCGCCGCGGTACTACTCGACACCGGACGCGCGGCGCGCGTTTTACGACCAGTTCGTCGACCGTTTGCGCGGCATCCCTGGCGTCGACATGGTTGCCGCGACCAGCGCCGCACCGACGGCCGTCGCGCAGCATTTCGGCTTCACGCTCGACGGAGCGGTGCGCCGGGAGAACGAGGCGCAGCCGCTCGCGCTCGCCGCGGTCGTGTCCGAGGACTACTTCCGACTGCTGCAGATCCCGCTGCGGCGAGGTCGGATGTTCGACGGGCGCGATCGGCTCGACGCAGCGCCGACCATCATCGTCAGCGAAACCATGGCGCGGCGGTTCTGGCCGCAGGGCAATGCAGTTGGCGCCCGGCTTCGACTGGGTGCGAACACGAACGCGCCCCTCATTGAAGTGGTCGGCATCGTCGGCGATGTGCGGAATGATCGATCGCGCGTAGACGCAGAGCCGATTGTGTACCGTCCGGCGGGTCAGGCCCAGGTCGCACTCAGTCGGACGTTCCTGATTCGCACGCGCGGTGAGTCAACCGCCGTGATCCCGATCCTCGAACGGGAACTGGCCGCTCTGGACCGCACGCTTCCGCTCCAACGCGCCGTACCGCTCGGAGAGATCGCCGCCGAGGGTCTGGCGAGCCGTCGCATGCCGGTGTTCCTGATGGTCGCGTTCGGTGGACTCGCGCTCGTACTGGCGGCCGTCGGCGTGTACGCCATGTTGGCGACCCTGGTCGCGGCCCGCGGGCGGGAGTTCGGCGTCCGCATCGCGCTCGGATCGCGTCGAAGCCAAATCGTCACGCTCGTGATGCGATACGGGGTCAGATGGATGGCGCTCGGCTTCCTCCTTGGTGCTGTCGGCGTCATCCTGACGGCGCGCGCGCTCCAGAACCTTCTCTACGAGGTCTCGCCGTTCGACCCGTTGACCCTCCTGTTCTCGATTCTGGTGGTTGTCGTCTCCGCGACGATCGCGCTGCTCGTCCCGAGCTGGCGCGCGGCGCGACTCGACCCGGTGATTGCGCTCCGCTCCGAGTAATCACAACATGACGATCCTCCAGGACGTCCGGTACGCCGCACGCGTGCTCCGGCGACCGCCGGTGTTCACCCTCACCGCCGCGCTCTCGCTCGCGATCGGGATCGCCGGTCACGTTGTCGTCTTCAGCATCGCCGACGCCGTGTTGCTGCGCGATCAGCCGGGACTGACCGATTCTGCGCGGCTCGTTGACGTCGGCCGCACGCAATCCGGGAGCGGGTTCGACACCGTCTCCTATCCGAACTACCTCGATTACCGATCCCGCACCCGCACCCTCGCCACCCTGGCCGCCTACGGCGATGGCGAGCCGTTCGCACTGACGACCGATCGCGGTGACGCGATCCGCGTTTTCGGCGGGCAGGTCTCGGCCAACTACTTCGACACGCTGGGCGTGCGGATGGCATTGGGTCGCGGGTTCATCGCCGACGAGGAGCGCATCGGCGATCCGCGCCTGGTGGTCGTGTTGAGCGAGCCACTGTGGCGCTCCGCGTTCCATGCCGACGCGAACGCCGTTGGTCGCACTGTGCGCATCAACGGTCGCCCACACACGATCGTCGGCGTCACACGCAACGGGTTCGTGGGCAGCTCGCTCGCGCGAGAGGCCCTGTGGATCCCGTTGACCACGTTTCCCGAAGGCGGCGACATGAGCCGCCTCACGCGCCGGGAGGGTACGTGGCTGATGATGATCGGCCGCCTGCGTCCCGAGGCGACGATCGACCAGGCGCGGGCCGATCTCGAAGGGATTACCCGCGACCTGGCGCGCGAATATCCCGACGCCAACCGCGGCCGCGGCGTCGCCGTCGCGCAGCACGCTCTCCTGCCGCCGCCGTTCCTGCGTATCGCCGGCGGGTTCATCGGCGTGCTGTTCGGCTTCGTGGCGCTGATACTCGTCATCGCGTGCACAAACATCGGCGGGATGCTGCTGGCGCGCGGCTATGCGCGGGCACGCGAGGTGGCCGTGCGGCTCGCGATTGGGGGATCGCGCGCCGTCGTCATGCGACAGCTCGCAATCGAAAGCGTCCTGCTTGCTGCGTCCGGTGCACTAACCGGCGTGGCTCTCGGCTGGGCAGGCATACGGGCCGTCCGCGGCGTCATGCCCGTCCTCCCGCTCGATCTCGCCCTCAACCTCGATCTCGACGTGCGCGCGGTGCTGTTTGCCCTCACCGTGGCCCTGACCGCGGGAACCGTGTGTGGCCTGATTCCCGCGTGGCAGACGGTCCGCGCCAACATGCTGACCGCCATCCGGGCAGACGAGGCGAGCACTCCGCGCCGGCTTCGCCTCCGGCATGCGCTGCTGACCGCACAGATCGCCATGTCCGTGCTGCTGTTGATCGCCGCGTTGCTGCTTGCGCGCTCGCTGCGGGCGGCCACGACCATCGACACCGGATTCGACGCCGACAACGTCGACGTCGTCGCCCTGAGTCTGCAACTTGGCAACTACACCCCGGCAACAGGACGACGATTCGTCGACGACGTGCTGGGACGGATCGAGAACGTGCCCGGCGTCCAGGCAGCCAGCGCGTCGATCGTCGTGCCGCTGATGATGGAGGATGTGTCGTTGGGCGTGCTCTGGTCACCAGCCGCGACGGCAGCACCGACTCGCGTGATCGCCGGCTGGAACATGGTGACGCCGCACTACTTCGACACGTTGCGAATCCCCATCCTGCGTGGTCGTGCGTTCACCACAGGCGACGTGGCCATTTCGCCCGCGGTGGCGATCGTGAACGAAACGTTCGCCCGGCGAGCCTGGCCAGGCCGCGAGGCAGTCGGCCAGACACTGCTCCACGGAGACAGCCCGGCCAAAGCCACACCACTCATGGTCGTTGGCGTCGCACGCGATGCGAAGTACCAAACGCTTGGCGAGAACCCGCGTCCTTTCATCTACGTGCCGCTCGCGCAGCAATATCGCAATGATCTGTCGCTCCTGGTGCGCCACAACGGCGGGACCGTCATTCCGGCCATTCGCTCGATCCTGCGTGAACGCGATGCTGATCTTCCCGTCATTCAGACGACGACGCTCTCGGCCGCCACGAGCGTAGGTCTGACGCCGTATCGTGTGATCGCCTGGCTGGCGGGCAGCGTAGGTGTCATCGCCATCCTCCTCGCCGCGATCGGAATCTACGGCGTCACGACGTTCGCCATCATGCTGCGCACCAGGGAGCTCGGCGTCCGTGTGGCGCTCGGCGCACGGTCGGGTCAGGTGCTGCGTCTCGTCATGCGGCGGGCGCTGGCCGTTGCCTCGATCGGCTCGCTGATCGGCGTCGCTGCAGCGGCGGTGGCGACTCGGCTGCTCAGTGGATTCCTCTTCGGCATTCGCCCGCTCGACGCGCCGTCATTCGGATCGGCCATTGCCGTGCTGCTGTTGATGGCGGTGCTGGCGAGCCTGCTCCCGGCGCGCCGCGCCGCGCGCCTCGATCCGGTCGTCGCGCTGAGGGCTGAGTAACGGCTTTGGGTGTTGGGCGTTGGGCGTTGGGAGTTGGGAGTTGGGAGTTGGGAGTTGGGATTTGACAGCGTGAGGCCCCACTAATGGTCGACCATCTGCTTCAGGATGTCCGCCGCGCCCTGCGCTCGTTACGTCGTGCGCCAGGCTTTGCCACGGGTGTATTCCTGACGCTCACGCTGGCGATCGGCACGGCGACATCGATCTTCACCGTGCTCGAGCGCGTCGTGTTGAATCCACTGCCGTACCCGGATTCCGATCGGGTGATCCGCGTCGAGCATCAGGTCCCTCGCGTCGCTGCGCCATCGTTTCCGACGATTCCGCTCGGTCTCTATTTCCTGTACGGGGATCGTGCGCGCACGCTCGAAAGCGTTGCTGCCTATAGACGGGACGCCATCACGATAACGGGCACCGGCGACCCCGAGAGGGTGGCCATCCTGTGGACCACGCCGTCGCTGCAGGCGGTGCTCCGGGCTGGGCCCGAGCGCGGACGATGGTTTCGCGAGGATGATGTCGTGCCAGGCGCACCACGGGTCGCGCTCCTGTCGCATGGCTTCTGGATGCGGCGCTATGGCGGCAGCGAAACCGTCGTCGGACAGTCCATCACACTCAGCGGCGTGCCGACGACGGTCATCGGTGTGATGCCAGCGTCGTTTGCATTTCCGGACCCGGAAATCCAGGTCTGGGCGGCAGACCAGATCACTCGAGCGTCCGGGTTCGGCATCTTCACGCATCAGACGATCGCACGCCTTCGCGCCGGAGTGTTGCTGGAGGATGCGCGTGCGGAGATGAACAGCCTGATCGCGCAGTTGCCGCAGGTGTACTCGGGCAATGCGCTCGCAGCATCGCTCGCACGCGAGCACATGCGGTCGACCGCGGCGGGGCTGAAGGATGCGACGATCGCGAACGTCACGCCGATGCTGTGGAGTTTGATGATCGCGGCCGCCCTGGTCCTCGCCGTTGCGTGCGCGAACATCATGAACCTGTTCATGGTCCGATCCGAGATGCGACGCACCGACGCGGCGGTACGTCTTGCGCTCGGCGCCAACCGCGCGGCTGTCGCGCGAACAGGGTTCGCCGAGAGCGTCCTCCTGTGCCTCGGCGGCGGGGCGGCCGGTCTCGCCATGGCGTGGGGATCCGTGCGTCTGCTGGTGGCGGCCGCACCACGCGGGCTCCCGCGCCTCGAGGAGATCGTCATCGACATTCGTGTCCTGCTGTTCGCCGCTGTTGCGACGGTTGTCGCGGCACTGGTGTTCGGACTCATCCCAGCGCTCTACTATTCACCGCGGAAGCTTTCGCTGCGCCATGCGACTCGCGGCGCCGGCACATCGCGTGTTCCGCTGCGGGCACGGCAGGTGTTGATCGGCGGCCAGATCGCGCTCGCGTTGCTGCTGGTGATTGCGTCGGGATTGATGGTTCGCGGCTTTCAGCAGTTGCGCGCAGTCGATCCAGGATTTGATGTTCGCTCCCAGCTGACGTTCCGTGTCGAGCTGCCGGCGAGCGCGTATCCGACGCGAGCCGCGGTTGCGGGCGGACATCAGCGGATTCTCGACGCGCTCGCGGTCATACCGGGTGTGACGAGTGCAGCGGCCGTCACTCGCCTTCCGCTGTCGAACGTCGGCGGCTTCGGCAATGCGGTCGCCATCCCTGGCCGCTCGAATCAGACCAATCCGCCTCCACCCGCGGTGATGTTCATGGCGACGTCGGGTGACTACGTGAAGACGCTGCGGCTGCGAGTCATTCAGGGGAAGCCGTTCGGTCGCGCCGAGGTCGATCGACAGGAGCCGGTCGTCGTCAACAAGGCGTTCGTCGACGCGTACTTCCGTGGCGAAGAGCCGCTGAACCGCCTCATCTCTTCGAGCGTGCCGCCTCCATTCACCGCGACGCCGCTGCGGATCGTCGGCGTCGTGGCAAACACTCCGTTCCAGGCGCTCGCGGAGATGAAGCCGCTCCCCATGCTGTACATGCCGATGACGATCGCCGGCGGTCCTGACATCCCGCCCGCGAGGCTCGTAGGTCCAAGCGTGGCCGTCATGACGTACTCGGTGCGAACCGCCGGGGCTTCTCCGCTGGCGATTGTCGATGCCGTTCGACGCGCCATTGCCGGGATCGATCCCGCGCTGGCGGTCGCCAACATCGAAACGTTCGAGCAGGCGTTCGATCGTTCAACCGCGCAGACAGCCTTCACGATGATCCTGCTGCTGGTCGCGGCCGGAATCGCATTGCTGCTCGGTCTGGTCGGTGTGTACGCCGTCACGTCCTACGTCGTCGCTCAGCGGACGAGCGAGATCGGTGTCCGGATGGCGATCGGCGCAAACCCCGGACGCATCGCGGTGATGGTCGTGAGCCAGGGCGCACGCGTCACGTTCGTCGGCGCCGTCATTGGGGTGGCTCTCGCGTTGGCCACCACCCGTCTGATGACGACGCTGTTGTACGGGGTCAGCCCGCGTGACGGCACCGTCTTCTCGGTGACACCGGTCATCGTGATCGCAGTCGCGCTGGCCGCCTGCTGGCTGCCCGCACGCCGCGCGTCACGCGTCGATCCGGTCGTAGCCCTGAGAGCTGAATGATAGTCAGGTATCTGCGGCAGGATCTCCGTCTCGCAGTGCGCACGCTGACGAGGAACGGCGTGAGCACGATCGTCATCGTCGCCACCCTCGGTCTCGCAATCGGAGCGACGACGGTCGTCTACACAGTGATCGACTTGCTGTGGCGCGTCGCGCAGCCGTTCGCAAACACTGACCGCCTCGTGTTCGTGTCGTCGACCGATCCGCGTCCGAGCGAGGCACGCGCGGGGATGCTCGGCGCGCTCGCGCTGACAGGTACGTCCGTGCCCGACCTTGTCGACTGGACGGCGCAGACGTCGACCGTCGACCAGTTCGCCGCGTTCACCTTCGATTCGGCGACGATGACCGGACGCGATACGCCGCTGCGCACCGCGGTGCTGAAGGCGACGACCAATGTGTCGACCGTGTGGGGATTCGACGCCATCGCCGGCCGCACCTTCGCGGCCAGCGACGCGCGGCCTGGCGCCGCGTCAGTTGCGATTCTCAGCGAAGGGTTCTGGCGGCGTGAGTTCGGTGGCCGTGCCGATACGGTTGGCAGCCGCATCATCCTCGATGGCGAGTCGCACACCGTTATCGGCGTCTGGCCGGCGAAGCGGCTTGCCGGTATGTTCTCGAATGTCGAGATCGTCGTCCCGCAGTCGCTCGACGCGACC
>Ga0081539_10001860_pt1 | contig 33243 bp, 29 predicted proteins | sample TabmetS4T2R2_FD_71023 | JGI IMG/M metagenome (GOLD analysis project Ga0081539, IMG submission 71023) | Tabebuia heterophylla rhizosphere microbial communities from the University of Puerto Rico - S4T2R2 | ecosystem: Host-associated > Plants > Roots > Rhizosphere ... | reverse complement strand
CCTTCCCACCGATTATCGACCCCGAGGCGCCCCCGATCTCGCCTCAGCGGCACGTCCCCAACTCCATCGCGACACTCCGCCGAAGGCTCGTCGTCGCACTCGCACGCGGCCTGCCGCGATGTCAGTGCTGCTGCCAGACACGCCGCTTATGACGCAGTAAGACTAGCGCATGTCTCCCGAAAGTGGGTCCGGTTTCGGGACAAAGACATGCGCAAAAGCAAGAACCTACAGACGGCGCGTGAATCCTTTTCACGCGACGTGCTGTAGGGCCGGCACGAGATCAGTTCGAGAGGAAATGACTGCTCAGGGCTTGGGCAGGGGCAGCTCGGTGATGACCGCCGAGCCCTCCAGCGCCTTCACGCCGAACCACTTCTGGTGGATCTGCTGCATGGCGCCCTCGCTCTTCATCTCGGAGATCGCCTTGTTGACCTTTTCGAGCAGTGGGCTGTCCTTGGTCATCATCAGGCCATACTGCTCGCCGGTCTTGATGGTTTCGCGCACCTCGAGATCGGTCATCTTCTTGAAGGCGTATTGCATGCCGGGGACATCGCTCACCACCCCATCGACACGGCCGGCTGCGAGGTCGAGCAGCACGTCCTGCTGCGTGTTATAGCCTTTCACCTCGGCGAAGCCGTACTCCGCCTGGTGCTCCTTCGACCAGCTTTCGCCTGTCGAACCCGACAGCACGCCGATGATCTTGCCGTTCAGCTCCTTCAGCAGATGAGCCGGGCTGTCCTTGCGGGTCGCCATGCCCATGTCGGCGTCGTAATAAGGCTGGGTGAAGGATTGCGAGCCGAGGCGCTCCTTGGTGATGGTGATCGACGAAATGGCAATGTCGATGCGGCCGGAGCTCGTCGCGGCGAACAGGGGCTGGAAGTCGTAACCCTCGATGTTGACGGTCATGCCGAGACGCTCGGCCACGCCCTTGACGATATCGACCTCGAAGCCTTCGAAGGCGCCGCTTTCGGCCTTGTATTCGAAGGGCGGGTTGTTCGGATAGGAGCCGACGTTCAAAGCCCCCTCGGCATAGGCCGTGGCCGGGCCGGCGGCGATGCCGGCCGCGGCGGCCAGCATAAGCAGATTGCGACGGGTAAGGTTCATGTTCGTTCCCTCTGTTTGTCGATCCGGACAGGCCCCAGCCCGCACGGTTTGTTGCCGTCCGCTCCCTGGCGGGCCGTCAATTCCTCATATTGAGCATGCGTTCGAGCGCCGCGGCAATCTGGTCCCGGTCGCGGCACACGCACATACGCAGGAAGGCCTTCGACGCGTTTCCGAACAAGTGGCCGGGCGCCAGGCCGACGCGGGCCTTTTCGAGAATGTCGGCGCAGGCGCGGCGCGCGTCGTCCTCGCCCTCCAGCGCGAAGAAGGCATACATGCCGCCGCGCGGCTTCTTCGGCAGGATGATGCGGGGCATCTGCGCGAGCTTGTCGTAAGCGAGGTCGAGGCCGGTCGTGATCCTCTGCCTGATCTCTTCGACCAGCGGCTCTCCTTTCAGGATCGCTGCGGTAGCGCCGGCCTGGATCGGACCTGACGTGCCGCTGTTTATGTACTGCGTCATCGCGCCAAGCTGGTCGGCAACGCCGGAGGGGTGCGTCAGCCAGCCGATGCGCCAGCCTGTCATCGCCCAGGCCTTGGAGAAGCTGTTGACCGAAAGCACCCGGTCTCCATCCTCCGCGACCTGGAGGATGGAGGGCGCCACCGGCCCGTCGAAATAGAGCCTGCCGTAGACCTCGTCCGAGATGATCCAGACGCCGGTGCGTCGGCTGAAGTCGAGCAGGGCCTGTATCTCCTCGCGGCTTGCGGTCCAGCCGGTCGGGTTGGATGGCGTCGACAGGAAGATCGCCTGGGTGCGGGCATCGCAAGCAGCGAACAACCGGTCGAGGTCGAGGCGCCAGTCGCCGTCGAAATCGAGCGCGAAGGGCCGCGGCTCGCCGCCGATCAGGTGGATGGCGTGGTGGATGTTCGGCCATTGCGGCGCGACATAGACGACGTTGGTGCCCGTATCGACCAGCAGTTCCAGCGCTATGTACAGCGCCTGCATGCCGCTGGGCGTCACCGTCGTGCGTGCAATCGGAACCGGCTGGCCGTGCAGGCGGCTCTGATAGTCCGACAGCGCGTCGTTGAGCGGCGGGTAGCCGCGCATGTTCGGAATGTAGAAGGTCAGCCCTTCGTCGAACGCCGCCTTCGCCGCATCGCGGATGAAGGCCGGCGTCACCATGTCGCCTTCGCCGTACCACAGCGCGATCACGTCGCCGAGCTCGCGGGCGCGCAGCGCCAGGTTGGCGATGTTCTCGGTGTACAGGTCGCGTATCTGCGCGCGAATGCCGTCGAATGCGTAACGCGCCTTGGCCACGGAGGACGACTGGGGCGGCATGAACGACAAGGACTGTACCCTTTGGAACACTCGGGGAGCGTAGCTTGCGGTGTCTTGTGGATGAGCCGCCCTCCCCCGGAAGGCGCAACCGACTTCGAATGCTTATCCGAAGTGCGGCACTTTTCAAGGCGAAAGTTTTAAGCTTAAAAAACTTTGCGTCCGTCAAACCTTGCTTTGCCCGGCCGTTTCCAGGCTCTTGCGGGCAGCGGCGAAGCCGTCCGATACGCCTCCACCGAGGAACAGCGTATCGCTGGCCAGGATGAAGAAGCTCGCGCCCTTCGCAGCACATCTGCCGACGTCCTCCGGCTTTCCGCAGAAGATGCCGGCGACCTTGCCATGCGCCAACGCGGCCTCGATGATCGTTTCGATCGCTTCGCCAAGCCTGACGGCGCCGGCCGGCCCCATCGCATTGATCGACACGGAAAGGTCGCCCGGGCCGACGAAGATCACGTCGATGCCGTCCGTCGCCGCAATCTGATCGACGTTCGCCAGCCCTTCCGCCGTTTCCACCTGCGCCGCGACAAGGATTTCCGCATTCGCGCGTGCAAGGTAGTCGGGAATTCGGTAGCCATAGCCGGCGGCGCGTCCCGGTCCGACGCCGCGCTCGCCCTCAGGCGGATAATGCGCTGCTCTTGCGACCGCGCGCGCCTGCTCGGCGGTCGAAACGCGCGGAACCAGCACGCCGCTGGCGCCGCTGTCCAGCGCTGCCGCGATCGCTTCCTGGCCATGGCCCGGCACGCGCATGATCGCCGGCACATGATGAACATCGGCTGCCCGCACCAGGTTTTCGATCGTGTCCCGGCCGATCTGCGCATGCTCCCAGTCGATGCACAGAAAATCCGGTCCGGCCTGTGCTGCCACCTCCACGGCCACCGGATGCGGGATCGCCGCGAATGTGCCGATCAGCCTGCCCTTGCCGATGCAGCTTCGGCGGAAGTCGGTCATTTGCTAGTCCCTCCAATCACGAGCCAGCTTATTGGAAACCGCTATTTCATGCTTGAAATATTTCGCCCGCCTCGTAGCGTGCCGGCCGGTGAGGAAAACAACCATGATCAAACCGCATCCCCTGAAAGCCCCGAACCGGCTGAAGCTCGGCGTGTTCTCGACCAATGCCGATGGCGGGCTCGCCATCACCGACGTGCCGGAGCGCTGGCTCGCCTCCTGGCAAGACAATCTCACTGCCGCGCAGATCGCCGACCGCGCCGGCCTCGAATTCGTGCTGCCGATCGCGCGCTGGAAAGGCTTCGGCGGCAGGAACAGGGTGCGCGAGCATTCCTTCGAGACCTTCACCTGGGCGGCCGGGCTGGCCTCCGCCACCGAGCGGATTGGCCTGTTCATGACCGTGCATGTGCCGCTCGTGCACCCGCTCTACGCCGCCAAGGCGCTGGCCACCGTCGACCACATCAGCCGGGGCCGCGCCGGCCTCAACATAGTCTGTGGCTGGAACCCGAAGGAATTCGGCATGTTCGGCACGCCGCTGGTCGAGAAGGGCTACGACCAGGCCGCCGAATGGCTGGAGATCGTCGAGAGGCTCTACGCCTCGGACGAACCGTTCGATCACGACGGCGCCTATTACCACCTCAAGGATGCGGTCAGCCGCCCCGCGAGCCTGCAGCAGCCGCGGCCGGTGACCATGAATGCGGCCTTCGGCGGGCCGGGCCGGGATTTCGCGGCCGCCAAATGCGACTATCTCTTCACCACCTTCTCCGAGCTGGCGGACGCCGGCAAGCATGTCGCCGAAATCCGCGGCCGGGCCGAGAAGAACGGCCGCGATGTCGGCTGCTATACCGTCGCGCATGTCGTCTGCCGGCCGACCGACGCGGAGGCTGAAGCTTATTACGAGCGCTATGCGGTGACGCTGGCCGACCATGAGGCGGTCGACGCTCACATGGCCGGCAAGAAGGAATTTTCCCAGTCGCACGACCTGCGCGCCTACGACCTCTACCGGCAGCGCTTCACCGGCGGCGCGGGCAGCTATCCGCTGGTCGGCTCGCCTGGGAAGATCGCCGAGGAGATGATCGCGATCGCCGGAAAAGGTTACGAGGGGATCGCGCTCTCCTTCGTCAATTATACCCAGGAACTCCCTTATTTCTGCGACACGGTGCTGCCGATCCTGAGAAAGGCAGGCTACCGCAACTAGAGCATGATCCCGAAAAGTTGCAGACTTTTCGGATAAGATCATGCGCCAGAACAAAGAGTTAGAGCAGGATGAACGACTCCGCGCCAATTCATCCTGCTCCAGCTGCGCCGCCTCAGAGCCCATTTTGAAAAGCGTCAGGGCGTGGCGAAAGTGGTGATTTTGAGAACCGGAGCGCAGCGTCCATTTGAGTACGTGAGCACCGGAAGCGCGGAAATCGCCATTTGCAGCCCGCCCTCACGCATTTGAAGACGGGCTCTCAGAACTCCGGGAGTGGGGAGAAGTGGCGAAGCCGAGCCGGAGAGGGCGCGGCTGTGGCTAAATGCGTTGAGCGCGTCGGGCCGCTACCTCAACACGAACGCCAATGGCAGCGTCACGGTTTGTGGCGAGTCGGGCGCGGGAACCGGCGAAGCGCGGCGCACCATGCTGAGCGCTGCCTGATCGAGCTCGGCATTGCCGGACGAGCGCGTGATCCGGACCGATGAGACCCCGCCAGATGTGTTGACTGCGAAGGTAACATTTACCGTTCCCTGCGCCGGCACACGCCTCGGCTTGTGCCGCGCGAGCCAAGCCTGGATCTGCGATCTCCAATCGGCTGAACGGGCTTTCGATGAAGAGCCCTTGCTTTTCACCGACGCCGTGGATTTCGGCGTAGCCGCGGCTTCTGCTTTTGCGAGTTGCTTCTTCGTCGTGTCCCGCTTCTCCGGCGTCTTGGCGGCCGCCTTCTTCTCGACCTTCTTCGTCTCGGCCTTCTTGCGCGGCTCGGGTTTCTTGTCGATCTGCTTCGGCTTTTCCTCCACGACCGGGCGCAGCTCGGGCAAGGGGAGCACGACCTCCGGCGTCACTGCCGTCATGACCTCGGGCGCCGTCAATTCCGGATCGACCGGCGTGGGATCGAGCGGTTCGGCCTTTTCCGGCTCGATCGCCTGGGGGACGGCTTCAGGCGTCACGGTTTCGGCGATCTGCTGCTCCGGTTCCGGCACGAACTCGGGCTTCACCGCCTCGGTCGGCTGTGGCTCTATCGTATCCGCCTCCGGCGCTTGGATGGTTTGCGGATCTACCGCGTTTTCGGCGATCTCGGTGGTATCGAAAGGCTGGATTACTTCCCGCGGCGTCTCGTTCGCCACCGTCTCCGACTCGATCGCCTCCGGTGCCGAGATCGTCATTGGCGTAAGATCGATCATCATCAGCGCCGGCTGGGATGGGGGCGGCGGCGCTGCGCCGCCCCATGAGTAGACGGCATAGCCGATCTGTGCATGCGCGATCAGCATGACCAGCGCCGCGCCCGCCCACAAGCCCAGTTCCCGTGGAGACGGGAGGGCATGCTGAAGGCGCGTTCCGACGAGCGCCGTCATTGCCCGCCCGCCGGCGTCGCGCTAGTCGCCGTCCCCAGCCCGACCAGCGCCACCTTGAGATAGCCCGCGGCACGCAGGAGGTTCATCACCTCGGTCAAGTCGCCGTAAGCGACCGCCTTGTCGGCGCGCAGGAAGATGCGTGTTTCCTTGTCGCCGCCGGTCTCGGCATCGAGCACGGCTCCGAACGTCTCGCGCGGCACGGCGTCGTTGCCGATCGCCAGCGTCAGATCTTCCTTCAACGTCAGGAAGAGCGGCGTTTCGGGGCGCGGGGCGGGCGTCGCCGTCGAACCGGGCAGGTCGACATTCACATCCACAGTGGCGAGCGGCGCGGCCACCATGAAGATGATCAGGAGCACCAGCATCACGTCGATGAACGGCGTCACATTGATCTCGTGCGTTTCCTCGAGATCGTCGTCCAGCCTCTCATTCACCTTGCCAGCCATGGCTCACTCCGCGGCCAGTGCCTTGGCGCGCGGCAGCGCGCGGAAGTCGAGGTCGCGGCTCACCAGCCGCTCGACGCCCGCTGAGGCGTCGGCCAGCGTCTGCCGGTAGCCGGTGATCGAGCGGGCAAAGACGTTGTAGATGACGACCGCCGGGATAGCGGCGACCAGCCCGAGCGCGGTGGCGAGCAGCGCTTCGGCAATGCCCGGTGCGACGACCGCGAGATTGGTGGTCTGCGCTTCCGAGATGCCGACGAAGGCGTTCATGATGCCCCACACCGTGCCGAACAGGCCGACGAACGGTGCGGTCGAGCCGATCGTCGCAAGAACGCCGGCGCCACGCGACATGCGCCGTCCTGCCTGCGCCTCGATGCGTGCGAGCCGGGAAGCGACCCGTTCCTTCAGGCCATCGCCCTTCACATGGTCGAGCGCGCCTTTCGAGAGTTCCACCTCCTGGCTCGCGGCCTTGACCAGCAGCGCGCCTGCGCTCTTGCCGTCGCCGAGGTCGCGGCTGGCATCGGCGAGGCTGCGCGCCTCGGCAATCGATCTCAGCGCGCGGCCGGCGCTGAGGCGAGCGCCGAAAAGCTCCAGCGACTTCGCCAGCCACACCGTCCACGTAACAAGCGAGGCGAAAGCCAGGCCGATCATCACCGCCTTCACGACGATGTCGGCATTCATGAACATGCCCAATGGCGAGAGATTGTGCGGCAGGGTCAGCGAGTTTGCAGGGGCCTCGACACCGACAGGTGCCGCCTCGCTAGCGACGGGTATTGCGGGCGATTCGGGCGAGGTTGGCTGGGGAGCAGCGACCGGAGCGTCCTGGGTTTGGGCGATTGTGGTGATTGGCGCGAATAGGATAGCGAAGGCGGCAAGTAATGCAGCCGCGACCGCCGTCCTGCGCAGTCCCAAAGCACTCCCCCCTCGCCAAACCATGCCTCGAGACACCCGTCAATCTCGTCACCAATTCGCGGCCAGAAAATTTCTGGATAAATACACTCAACTATTAGGGCGGATCAATGACCGAATCCGCCTTGAGGCATGTTTCGGAATTTCAGGAGTGGGTACGGGCCTTGTCGCGGCCGAACAGATGACGCAATTCCTCCTTCGCCCGTTCCAGCGTCTTCTTGCGCCCGGCGGGCAGGTTCCTGCCGGCGCGGTTGATATAAAAGGTCAGCATCGACATCGCCGAGCGGAACGGCTCGGCCTTGCGGCGTTCGCTGTGCTCGGCCGAACGCTTCAGGGAAGCCGCGATCTTCTTGGGATCATCCTGCTCGAAGACGTTCTTCTCGAGGTCCAGCGCGTCGCTATGCTCGGTCACCTCGGCCGACCATTTCTTCTTGCTATGAGCCGCCATCGTTTTTTCCTTCGCAGAATTCCTTCGCCAGGATCGTCAGTCCCTCGTCATATTTGACGGGCGACATGCCCATGACAGCGGCCTGACGCCGGTTGTCGGCCAGATCCGCCAGCTTGACCGGGCGGGCGATCGGGTTCGAGGCCGCGCGGCGTACGAAAGCGCCGTCTTCCTCGCCCTCGCGCTTCGTCAGCGCATCGACGGCTGACACAATGGCCGGGCTGAAGCCGACCTCCCGAAGCCGCTCCAGGCTCCAGCCGTCTCCCTTCTCGACCACGTCGTGCAGCCAGGCGACGATCTTCTCGTCCAACGCGTCGACCGCCTTCGCCACCCGCCGGCAATGCTCAACATAGGGCAGACCGGTCTTGTCCGTCTGCCCTTCATGGGCTTCAGTCGCGACCTCGATTGCGTGCGCCAGATGCGTCATTTGCCTCGGCCTCGATCTGATCAACTCGTCCGGGCAAACATGGTTCCGCGGCCCAACGTCTTGAACCATCAGGCGAAATCTCTAAGGCTGTGGTCCCCTTTCGAACGCTTTGCGGAAATCCCTTCATGCCGGCCCCCGCCTTCAATCCCGTCATCGCCGACCTCTCGCTGCCGCCCGTTCCCGCCGTGCAGGCCTGGGCGCGCGACTATTCCGGCGCGCTCGGTCCGCTGATCGACCTCTCGCAGGCTGTGCCCGGCTACCCGCCGCCTGCCGATCTCCTGCGCTGGCTCGGCGAAGCGGCAGGTTCGCCGGCCGGCGCCGGCTATGGCCCGATCGAGGGCGATCTGGCGCTGCGGCAAGCCTATGCGGCGCATGTCTCGGCGCTCTACCGCGCCGAGCTCGGCGCCGACAGCATCCACATCACCGCCGGCTGCAACCAGGCTTTCGTGGCCGCCGTCTTGGCCGTCGCCGGGCCGGGCGACACGGTGCTCGTCACCAACCCCTTTTACTTCAATCACGAGACGACGCTCAAAATGCTCGGCATCGGCGTCGATACCGTAAACTGTCCGGCCGAACGCGGCTTCCTGCCCGACCCAAAGGCGATCGCGTCCGCGCTCAGGCCCGGCGTCAGGGCGCTGGCGCTGGTCAGCCCCAACAATCCGACCGGCGCAGTCTATCCGGCGGACCTGCTGGCTGAGATTTTCGAATTGTGCTTGCGCCATAGCGTCTGGCTGATCCTCGACGAGACCTATCGCGACTTCCTGCCGCCGGGCAGCGCCGCCCCGCACGCGCTCTTCTCGCTGCCGGACTGGAAGCAAGGGCTGATAGAACTTTACAGCTTCTCGAAATCCTACTGCATTCCGGGCCATCGCGTCGGCGCGATCACAGCCGGCGCCGCGCTGGTCGGACAGGTGGCCAAGATCATGGACAATCTGCAGATCTGCGCCCCGCGTCCACCGCAGATGGCGCTTACCCGCGCCATACCCGGCCTTGCCGACTGGCGCGCCGCCAATACGAACGAGATCGAAGATCGGGCGACCGCCTTGCGCAAGACCATGGCCGGCTTGACCGGCTGGGAAATCGGCGCGGTCGGCGCTTATTTCGCCTATATCCGCCACCCGCTTGCGGCCGGATCGACCGCGGTCGCGGAGGCTTTGGCCAAGCGTGCCGGCATCCTGACGATCCCTGGCGAATTCTTCGGCCGCCGTCAGGAGCAGTACCTGCGTTTCGCCTTCGCCAATGCCGGCGCGGCTACGATCCGTGACCTGCGTGCCCGGCTGGAGGGCTTCGGCTTGTGACGGGAGGTCGGGCTACTTGCTCGGTTTGCCTTTCGGGCTGCCGGTAATCACGGTAGTCGTCACCGAGATCGGGTCGCTGGCCGGAAATGAATCCTCCAGCCCCTCCTGGAGCTGCTCCTCCAGGGTGCGATTGTCCTCGGCCCGTCCGGGGGTCCTGCGCCGTATTCTGGTCTGCCCCGCTTCGCTGTGCTGCATGGGGTTGCCTCGCTCCACTAGCTCAGCCTGAGCAATCGAGGCGCGGGCAAAAGGTTCCCGTTCCAATTTGATCTTGAACCCTATATCCGTTCAGCGCCATCAACTTTACCGGATTTGCACGATGAAACGCATTGTTCCCCCCGCCTTCTTTGCAGCCTTCATGCTCGCTTCCTGCACGCTGTCAGCGCAGGCGCAGCAGCCGCTTCCCCCGGAAAACGCCCTGAAGCTCTCCGAGATCGTCGCCAAGATCGAGCAGCGCAACGACTTCCGCTACGTCTCCGAGATAGAATGGAACCGCGAGGGCTACTACGACATCACCTATTTCACCGGCGACAAGGCCAAGGTGGAGATCAAGATCGACGCAGTGAGCGGCCAGCCGCGCTGACGCGATCCCGCAACGATTTGCGCGCTGTCCGGTTCAGCCGCAAGGAACGTAGCGGCGCGCAAGGGCGGGAGGCTGGGCGGCAAGGCTTCCGCCAGCCGTCCAAGGCGGAGCGCCCGGCATCGGCCAAAAAGGCCGCGGCCACCCGCAAGCGCAACGCCAGTTAAGACGGGACGCCGTTTACTCCGCGTGCAATTGCCGGTCGATCGCCGGGCCTATCGCTATGTCGCGGAAGCGGGCGCGGAACCCACCGCGCTCGGGCGAGCAGGCCACCACGCCGGCCTCCGCGTCATCGCCTGAGAACGGCGCCAGCCGCGCCATCTGCCAGGGCGCCCCGCCGACCGAATATTGCACCCGCACCGCATCGCCATGCCGGGTCAGCCTGACGCTCACCTCGTCCTGCGGCCTGGCGTTCGGCATCGGGATCACCGACCAGTCCGACACTTCGCGGGTCACGACCACGCTGAAATGCATCAGCCCGTCGGTGAACTCGATGCCGGTCTTGATCCAGTTGCGCTCGTCGATCCTCAGCATCAGCCCGGCCTGGTCGTAGAGCTGCTCATATTCGCCGGTCACGATGGCCGAGGCCGTGAAGTCGCCGCTCACCGGCTTCAGAAATGCGTGGCCGTTGTCGCCCACGAAGCCGTAGAAAGTGTGCCGCCAGAAATCGGTCGCTTCATCGGTCGCAAGCGCAAGCGATGTGTCGTCGCCCTCCCAGGCGGCCGGCTCGTTGAGCCACTGGAAATTGCCGGGCATCGTGAACCTCCATAGGCAATAGGCAGTAGGGCAATCGGCAGTAGGGTAGCAGGGCGTAGCATGGAAGGGTATTGACACCTTTCACGTTCGATCGCCCACTCCTACTGCCTACTGCCTACTGCCTACTGCCTACTGCCTACTGCCTCTAAATGAAGGAGAGCATCGTGCCTCGCGTCATCATCATCGGCGGCAGCGGCCATGTCGGCACCTATCTGGTGCCGCGCCTCGTCGAGGCCGGGTTCGAGGTCATCAACGTCAGCCGCGGCGCACGGGAACCTTACCAGCCGAATGCGGCCTGGAAGTCCGTGCGAACCGTGACGCTCGACCGTGAGACGGAAGAGATGGGCGGGACGTTCGGCACAAAGGTCCGCGATCTTGAGCCCGACATCGTCATCGACATGATCTGCTTCACACTCGGGTCGGCGAAACATCTGGTCGACGCGCTGCGCGGGCGTGTGCAGCATTTCCTGTCCTGCGGCACGATCTGGGTGCATGGCCCGAGCGTCGAGGTGCCTGCCAGCGAAAGCCAGCCGCGCCGGCCTTTCGGCGAGTACGGAACCCAGAAGGCCGCAATCGAGGCGTTCCTTCTCGACGAGGCGCGGCGCAACGGCTTTCCGGCGACGATCGCCCATCCCGGCCATATCGTCGGTCCGGGCTGGACGCCGCTCAACCCGGCCGGCCACTTCAACCCCAAGGTCTTTTCCAGGCTCGCCAGGGGTGAGGAACTGGCCTTGCCCAATTTCGGCATGGAAACCGTTCACCATGTCCATGCCGACGACGTCGCGCAGATGTTCATGCGGGCGATCGCCAGTTGGAGCGCGTCGGTGGGCGAAGCCTTCCACACCGTCTCGCCGGCTGCGGTCAGCCTGCGTGGTTATGCCGAAGCAATGGCGCGCTGGTTCGGCAGGGAGCCCAACCTCGTCTACCTGCCGTGGCCGGAGTGGAAGGCGCGGCAGACGGACGAAGAGGCGACGATGACCTGGGAGCACATCTACCGCAGCCCGAACAGCAGCATCGCCAAGGCCGAGCGTCTGCTCGGCTACCAGCCCCGCTACGCTTCGCTCGAAGCGGTCTACGAGTCGGTCGCCTGGCTGGTCGAGAAGGGCATTGTCGAGGTTAAGTAAAAGTTTACCCTGCCAATCATTGACTTCCCATTTGGTCCGGCCGATATGTTTGGCGATTGAGACGGACGGTGATGGGTGCGAAGTTTGGCCATGTCAGCGTGAAGGACCGTCGCGAGGAGAAGCAGCGCTCCCGCGAAGCCGATTTTGCGCGCCTAGCGTCCGAGCAGATTTCCGCCAAAGAATTTCGCGAGGAGAACGGTTTCTTCTCGTCTCTGGATCGATCGAAAGCCAAGCTTCTCGTGCGCAGGGCGTTGGTCGCATTGAGATGAACGACGAGCTGCGCGCTTCGGCCCCGTCGACGTCCTTCAGATCGCCTCAAAACTCACAATAGACGAGGTCAGGCCACCAACCTCTGGGCTTAGTTCTATCAAGGTCGTACGCTCGATCCATTCCTTGAGGATGCAGAGCGCATCTACAACACGCTGATCGGCTGCACCACAACCTCAATGTGTCTTCACCGCACTATAAGGTGCTAGAGCGCGTCCATACCGAGTTGATAGCAGCTATCAAAGTTGTGATCCGCGAAGATGCGCCGTGGGTTCATCGGCGTTAACGCTAGGGGAATCGGGTGAAGGATTTCATGCGGCGACGAGGGTGGCGAGGAAGTCGTCATCCCAAGCGGCGGTTATGCGCTTGAGCCGTTGCGAGTCTTTGCCCGGCGCTCTGCGGATCAGATTGTTGGCCATGTGCTTGAGGGTGACGAAGTTGGCGGGGGCGTTATCGGTCCGCACCCGGCATTCATCATCGCGGAAGACCATGTCCATGACCCAATGCAAGCTGTTTTCGACCGCCCAATGGTCGCGGATCATCGGGCCGACGCTTTCTGCCGGCAAGCTCAGGGATGTGATGTAGAAGCGCGTTTCCCGCTCTGTCTTGCCGGTAAGTTCGCGCGTGCTCTCGACGATGACGACGCCGGCCAGCCCCGGCCAATCGTGGCGTTGCCTGAGCCACGAGACATCGTGGATCGCCGTATATTTGCGCGTTTCGATGCGGCCATGGTCGCCATCGACCGTCTCGTGGCGCGAGACGGCCGCATCCTTGAAGTCTTTGGCTTTCTGCTCGGCGACGAAAAGCTTCACGTCCTCGTGCAGCGTTCCCTGATTGCCTTTGAGCGCGATGACGTAGTCAGCCTTCTTGTCCTTGATCTTCTTGGCGATGGCTCGTTGGCAGCCCATGGCGTCGATGGTGACCACGGCGCCCTCGATCGCCATCATGTCGAGCAGCGCCGGAATGGCGACGATCTCGTTGGACTTCTCGGCGACTGCGACTTGCCCCATGACGAGCCGCTGCCGGGCCGCAAAGGCCGAGACCATGTGGATCGGCTCCTTGGCGTTCTTTCTGGAGCCGGAAGGCGCGAGGTCTTGCCGTCAATGGCGATGACTTCGGCAGGCGTTTTGACGAGCGCCGAGACCCAGGCGACGAAACAGCGCCGGAACGCCTCCGCGTCAAGCGTGGCGAAGATGTCGCCGAGATGATCGTGCGCCGGTTCCCATTGGCGAATGGCCGGAAACGGCGCAGGAGAACAAGCTTCTTCTCGCCGAAACGCGCGATGTCGGTGAAGGCCTCGGCGCCCGCCAACACCGCGAGCAGGCACAACAGCAAGATCTCGTCGAGCGGATAAATGACCTTGGCCTGCTGCCGATGGTCCGGCATATCCTTGAAATACTGAAGAAAAGCCGCCGCCTCGGCAATCTCGGCACAATCCGCCCGCACCTCAGCCATCGCGACATCCTCCCTACCGAATCAGAGGATGTCGACAGATTCAGCTCAAATCCGGTTTGTCATCTACTTCTTCACCCGATCGCCCTGGCGTTAACGCTCGACTCGCACGACATTCTTTGCTTTCTTTGCGAAACACAGAGAAAATGCTTGGGGGAGCGATGGGTGGTGTTTTTGAAAAAGCTAACGTTTGGATTGCGACCGGTGCCGCGCGGCTTCGGTGGTACGATTGGCGCGTAAAGTCCGTTTTCGCGGCTACCGGAATTGCGGTTCTTCTGACGGTGCTGATCCCGTTTCTATATCCGTCCGCAACGAATCCCAGCATCTTGCTTGGAGCGTCGTATGCGTCGTGGCTAGGCGGTGTGGCGTTATTTGCGCTTGTAGGATTTGTTGTCGCCATCGCGTCGTTGGCTCGCCCTGAGCAGGAATCGTTCGACGCTCGCGCTAGAAACCTTCTAAGACGGCAATCAGGCCCTCATATTGATTACATCATCGGCAAACTTCACAATGTTTTAGAGCCTTACGTCGAGGAAACGGTCCGTCGAATGACAATTGTTGACTATGATGAAGTTGAAAACAAGTTTTATATAAATCATACAACACAAAATACAACGCGAAGCTTTATTGATGATATGGCGATTAAGTTCCCTGCCTCGCTCAGTTATGTTGATGCATGCCCGCCGCCCCCAGGCCGAAACAAAGGGAGTCTCACGCATTTAAAGGTGAATGGACAGCAAATTTGCGGATATAAGGAGTTTGAGGATAAATTTGAATTGACCTTTGAGGGGGAGGTCAAAAAACACTCGACGTGCACGGTGGAACACCGACTGAATTACTGGATAAAGGCATCTGATGAACCGAATAGGCACAAGCCATTGCGATATACAAGATCACTCAAGCTGATCATTCAAAATAAATTGCCAAAGATGGCAATCAAGATTGAGGTTATTATCGGAAATCCCGAAAAAATCTTGTTTGTGATCCCGGCTGATGAATCCGCAACAGTCGTTAACCTGACGGAAATACAGCCGATGGATAACGTTTACGATATTCGTGTTTCGCCGAATTGACGCCACAGTCGGTACTCATTATGTCTTGAACGGATAAGGAGACAGAGCCATGCGTCTGGGAACGGAAGTAGGTATCTGATTTAACTAGTAAATTTGGAGCAAAGATGGCCCGGCCTCGAAACCGGGCCATCTTCGTTGATAGCCCCCACACTCTGCAAAGCAGCGCTAGCACTGTGATACGGACTACTCCCTATCCGCGTGGGGAGGATAGAATTACATGGCCAGGGAGGATGGTTTCCAGAACTCAGGATACACGGCGTCGACATCGTGGCACATAACTGACATGCCCTCACGCAGCGCCGGCATTCTCCTTTATCGCCATCGCGAAGACGCGATCGAAGTCCTGCTCGTCCATCCCGGCGGGCCGTTCTGGGCCAAGCGCGATCCCGGCGCTTGGTCGGTCCCCAAGGGCGAGTTCGGTCCCGACGAGCAGCCCGAAGCGGCCGCCCGGCGCGAGTTCGCCGAGGAACTCGGCATCGAGCTTCTCGGCACGCTTCTGGCGCTCGGCGAGGTTCGCCAGAAAGCCGGCAAGCAGGTCGTCGGCTTCGCCGTCGAGGGCGATCTCGACGTCACCGCAATTCGAAGTAACAATTTCGAGATCGAGTGGCCGCCGCGCAGCGGCCGCATGCAGTCCTTTCCGGAGATCGACCGCGCCGCGTGGTTCACGCTCGCCGAGGCTCGCGAGAAGATCATTCCCGGCCAGCTTCCGTTCCTTGGGCGGCTGGAAAGGCTCCGCGCGCGGCAAGCTGACTAGTGTCGTGATTTTGAAGCTCGCCCGACGCGCGATATTTGCAGGCCGGCCTCACCTGAATATCAGCACACCCTGGCGCAATCTGGAAAACTAATTCCTGTGACAGTGCGAATTTAGAATTCCATTCGTACAATCGCTGCACTCGTAGGCCCATATCAGTGTCGTCTTCCGGCATTTTCTTCCTCCCATTGGTGCCGGACGGCAGTTCCCCTCTGGAGGTTGTATGACCTTCAACTCGGCCGGGTCTTTTGGGACCCGGCCTTTTTATAGAAGCAATCTCATCGAATCTCGCCATTTGGTGAGTTGGCAGCAATGGCCGAGGACGCCTGTTGCATTCACAGGTAAAACACGGGACAGTGTCGGCCCGATAAACCGATTTAGCGATAGACGAGAGGGACGCTTATGACCGAGCGCACCAGCCGAAATTCTCGTGATGGCATCGGTATCGATCCAAGGCCCGCGCCCATGTTCTCGCTCAAGTCCGTTATCCGCAGGCTCGGCCTCGCCGGCATCTTTGCCGCTTTTGCCGGCGTGCTTGCTACGGCTGCGCTCGCCCAGCAGGGCGGCGAGCCGCCGACTGTTTCGGCCGCCAAGCCGATCGTGCGTGACATCGTCGAGGAAGACGAGTTCGTTGGCCGCTTCCAGGCGGTGGACGATGTGGTCGTGCGCGCCCGGGTCGGCGGCTATCTGGACCAGGTCCATTTCACGGACGGCGCGATCGTCAAGAAGGGCGACCTGCTCTTCACCATCGACCAGCGCCCCTTCCAGGCTGCTTTCGATGCGGCCAAATCCCAGGTCGACGTCGTAAGCAGCCTCCTGAACTTCTCGAAGGCGCAGCTTGACCGCGCGGAGGAGCTGGCCAAGACCGGCAACATTTCGGCCTCTACGGTCGACGACCGCCGCCGTGAATACCTTGCCGCGCAGGCGCAGATGCAGGGTGCGGAGGCCGCGCTCAGGACGGCGAGCCTCAATCTGGAGTTCACCGAGGTCAAGGCGCCGATTTCTGGCCGCATCGACCGCCGCTGGGTCTCGGCCGGCAACCTGATCCAGGCCGATCAGACGCAGCTCACCTTCATCGTCTCGCTCGATCCGATCGATTTCTACTTCGATGTCGACGAGCGGCTCTATTTTGCCTATGCGCGCGATGCCCGCGGTCGCGGCAATTCGCTGCAGGAGGGCGGCGGCGGGCTCGACGTGGTGGTGCATGTCGCCGACCGCAAGCAGGAAGGTTTCCAGGGCAAGCTCGATTTCGCCGAGAACCGCATCGACAATGCCACCGGCACGATGCGCATGCGCGCCCGTTTCCAGAACGCCGACAGGGTCCTGCAGCCCGGCATGTTCGGCCGCATCAATGTGCCCGGCTCGCTGCCGCATCCCGGCATCCTCATCCCCGACGAGGCGATCGGCGCCGACCAGGACCGCCGCATCGTCTATGTCGTCGACGCCGACGGCAATGTTTCGACCAAGGCGGTGCGGACCGGCCCGCGCATCGATGGCTATCGCGTCATTCGCGAAGGCCTCACCGGCGACGAGACCGTGGTCGTCAACGGCCTCTTGAGGGTTCGGCCGGGCGTCAAGGTCAAGGTCGAAATGATCACGCTTCCGCCCAAGAACGAGACGGCCGAGCTCGCCCAATGAGATTCGCGCATTTCTTCGTCGACCGGCCCGTTTTTGCGTCGGTCGTTTCGATCGTCCTGCTGATCGTCGGCTCGATCGCCTACACGCAGCTTCCGGTGGCGCAATATCCCGAGATCGCGCCGCCCACGATCGTCGTGCGCGCGCAATATCCGGGGGCCGACGCCGAGACGGTCGCCGCCACGGTGGCGACGCCGATCGAGCAGGAGATCAACGGCGTCGAGAACATGCTGTACATGTCGTCCTATTCCTCGGGCGACGGGGCGATGACGCTCACCATCACCTTCAGGCTCGGCACCGATCTCGACCAGGCGCAGGTGCTCGTGCAGAACCGCGTCTCGATCGCCGAGCCGCGCCTGCCGGAGGATGTGCGCCGGCTCGGCATCGTCACCGCCAAGAGCTCGCCCGACCTGATGATGGTCGTGCACATGCTTTCGCCCGACGACACATACGACCAGCTCTACGTGTCGAACTATGCGCGTACCCGGGTGCGCGACATCCTTTTGCGCCTCGATGGCGTCGGCGACCTGATCATCTTCGGCGAGCGCGAATATTCGCTGCGCGTCTGGCTCGATCCGGAAAAGCTCGCCGCGCTTGGCATGACGGCTGGCGACGTGGTGCAGTCGCTGCGCGAGCAGAATGTGCAGGTATCCGGCGGTTCCATCGGCGCGCCGCCGATCGGCAGCGGCGACAACGCCTTCCAATACACCGTCACCACGCAGGGCCGTTTCGAGGACGCGCGGGACTTCCGCTATGTGATCGTCAAGTCGACCCCGGACGGAAGGCTGATCTCGCTCCAGGACATAGCGCGCATAGAGCTCGGCGCCAGGGACTACGTCACCAACTCCTACCTGAACGGCAAGCCGGCCGTGGCGCTCGGCATCTTCCAGCGGCCCGGCACCAATGCGCTGCAGGCGGCCGCGGAGATCCAGGGCAAGATGGTGGAGCTCTCGAAGGATTTCCCCAAAGGGCTCGCCTACGAGATCGTCTACAACCCGACCGAATTCGTCGCCCAGTCGATCGACGAGGTCTATAAGACGATCTTCGAGGCAATGATTCTGGTGGTCATCGTCATCCTCGTCTTCCTGCAATCCTGGCGCATGGCGATCGTGCCGATCGTGGCGATCCCGGTCTCGCTGATCGGAACGCTGGCGGTGCTTTTCGCCTTCGGCTTCTCGCTCAATATGCTTACCTTGTTCGGCCTGGTGCTGGCGATCGGCATCGTGGTCGATGACGCGATCGTTGTGGTGGAGAACGTCGAACGAAACATCGCGCGCGGGCTCAGTCCGTATCCGGCGGCCCACATGACGATGGACGAAGTCGGCACGGCCGTCATCGCGATCTCGCTGGTGCTGATCGCCGTGTTCGTGCCGACCGCCTTCATCCCCGGCATTTCGGGACAGTTCTACCTGCAGTTCGCGATAACCATCGCCGTCTCGACGGCGATCTCTGCCTTCAACTCGCTCACGCTGTCGCCGGCGCTGGCCGCGCTGCTTTTCAAGCCGCACGAGACCTGGCCGCGGCGTCAGCGCTTCTTGCTGACGCGGCTGATGCACGTGTCTTCGGAGGGCTTCAACCGCGGCTTCGACAAGATGGCGCATGGCTATGCGCGCGTCGTGCATTTCCTGGTCGGCTCGACCGTGTCGCTCGTGGTCATGCTCGCCATCTTCGCGGGCCTGATCTACGCGACGGTGCACATGGTGCAGACCGTGCCGCGCGGCTTCATTCCCGTGCTCGATCAGGGTTATGCGATCGTCGTGGTCCAGCTCCCGGACGGCGCCTCGCTGGCGCGAACCGACGCGGTGATCCACCGCGCGTCCGAGATCATCCAGAAGACACCCGGCGTTCAGAACGCCGTCGCCTTCGCCGGCTTCTCAGGCGCCACCTTCACCAACGCCAGCAATGCCGGCGTCATCTTCGCCGCCTTCAAGCCTTTCGAAGAGCGGCTGAAGGAGGGCCAGTCGGCAAACCAGATCATCGGCAGCCTGTTCGGCAGCATGCAGTCGATTCAGGAAGCCTTCATCATCGCGCTGCCGCCGCCGCCGATCCGCGGCATCGGCAATGCCGGCGGCTTCAAGATGATGATCCAGGAGCGCAACAGCGCCGACATGCGCCAGATCCTGGAGCTTACCCGCGACATCGCCGCCCAGGCCAACCAGACGCCGGGCCTGACGGGCGTGTTCACCACCTTCTCGGCATCGAGCCCGCAATTCTTCCTGGCGATCGACCGCGACAAGGCGCGCATCCTGAATGTGCCGATCCCCAACATCTTCGAGACGCTGTCGATCAATCTCGGCACGGCTTATGTCAACGATTTCAACGCTTTCGGCCGCGTCTATCAGGTGCGGGCGCAAGCCGACCAGGCTTTCCGGCTGGAGCGCGACGACATATTGAAGCTGAAGGTGCGCTCGGCGACGGGCGCGCTGGTGCCGCTCGGCACGCTCGTCGAGATCCGCGACGTCACCGGCCCGGCGCTGGTGCAGCGCTACAACATGTATGTGTCCGTGCCGCTGCAGGGCAACGCCGCGCCGGGCGTGTCCACCGGCACGGCGCTGGACAGGATGGAAGAGATCGCGCAGAGGGTGCTGCCGGCCGGCACGTCCTTCGAATGGACCGAGCTCGCCTACCAGGAGCGCAACACCGGCAATGCCGCGATCTTCATTTTCGGCCTGTCGGTGCTGTTCGTGTTCCTGGCGCTCGCCGCGCAATATGAAAGCTGGATACTGCCGTTCGCGATCGTGCTGATCGTGCCGCTCGGCGTGCTGGCGGCCCTCATCGGCGTCACCTTCAGGGGGCTCGACAACAACATCCTCGTGCAGATCGGCCTGATCGTGCTGATCGGCCTTGCCGCCAAGAATGCGATCCTGATCGTCGAGTTCGCCCGACAGGCGCAGGAGCGCGGCATGAATGCCGTCGAGGCGGCGGTCGAAGCCTGCCGGCTGCGCCTGCGCCCCATCCTGATGACGGCCTTCGCCTTCATCCTCGGCGTGGTGCCGCTGATGATCGCCACCGGCCCCGGCGCGGAAATGCGCCAGTCGCTCGGCACGGCCGTCTTCTCCGGCATGCTCGGCGTGACCTTCGTCGGCCTGTTCCTGACGCCCGTGTTCTACGTGACGCTGCGCCGCCTGTTCCCCTACAGGCATCCGGTTGCGGCAGCGCCCGCCGCCCCTGCCGAGCCACCGCCACCGGCGGAGGGGCACCCGACGCCGGGCGAGTAGGCACGCTTCTTCAGCTTGAGTTCCTCTCCCCCATGAAAATGGGGGAGAGGTGGCTCGGGCGAAGCCGAGCCGGGGAGCGACTATCTGGGGTGTCAAGTTGCATTTGCGAACTCGATGCGCGCATCGCGTGCTTTGGCATTGAGGATAACGAGCAGCTTGCGAGCCAGTGCGATGCGGATGACCATTTTCTCCTTGCCGGCAGTGTCGTTTTGATTTCGAAGTTCGCTCGGAGCTCGATCTCGAAATGAAGCGAACTTCGAAATCACGACACTAGCGACATCCGGATTTGCTGTCGTTGGCGCAGAGGGCTGTACGCATTGGGCGTATGTTTCTAGCAGACACCAACATCACGTTCTTCCTTTGGCGTGATCTGCTTGATCCTATGGGCGCTCTACCTGCTCAACGTCCTGTTGCTGCCACTGGCCTTGGTGCTGATGGTTATCGGCGGCATTGGTTCGCTGATCTCGGCAATTGTCAAAAACGAGCGCGAGACCGCTGCCAGACGCCGGCTGAAGTCGGAAAAGCGTCCTGCCGCAGAAAGTTGAGAGACGAGTTTCGCCCTCCGGCTCGTGGCAACCTGGTATCCATCCTCTCCTCCATGAATATGGAGGAGAGGGGTCCGAGCCCGCAGGGCGAGACGGAGAAGGGCAATATCGCCCTTGGGGCGGCGCTGACGCAGATCATGAGTGCTGTGGCATTGCATCCGACCGTGCTTCCGCACAAAAGAATAGCCGTTCAACCGCAGAGACACTGCCGATGCCGCTCTCGACTCCGCCCGGCTACCGTTCGCTCAGCGACACTTCGGTCGTCGATTTCCTCGCCGCGCTTCCCGACATCCGCTCGCGCCTCGGCAGCCAGCCCTGGACCGTCCGCGAGGTCGGCGACGGCAATTTGAACCTCGTCTTCCTGGTGAACGGTCCGGCCGGCGCGGTCTGCGTGAAGCAGTCGCTGCCCTATGTGCGCGCGGCCGGCGAGAGCTGGCCGCTGCCCCTGGAGCGCAGCTATTTCGAGCAGGCCTACTACCATCATGTCGGGGAGCATGTGAAAGGGCTGGCGCCCGAGGTCTACCACTATGACCCGGCGATGTTCGCCATCGTCATGGAGCAATTGTCGCCGCACATCATCATGCGGCGCGGGCTGATCGCGGGCAACCGCTATCCCGACGCGGCCCGCGCGGTCGGCGAATACATCGCCCGCGCTTCGTTCTTCACGTCCGACCTCGCTGTCCCCCTGGACAAGAAGTTCGACGGCGTGGCCGACTTCGCCAGGAACCAGGCGCTGATCCGCATCACCGCGGAGCTGGTCTTTGCCGATCCCTACCGCGTCATGGACCGAAACCGTTGGACCAGTCCCGAGCTGGACGGCCTCGCGGCCGATGTCCGTGCAGACGGCCCGCTGAAGGCTGCCGCATCCCGATTGGGCCACAAATTCCTGTCCTCTACCGAAGCCTTGATCCACGGCGACCTGCACACCGGCTCGGTCATGGTCACCCAGACCGACACCCGTGTCATGGATCCGGAATTCGCGATGTACGGCCCGATCGGCTTCGACCTCGGCGCGTTCCTGGCCAACATATTGATGAGCTATTTCTCGCAGCCGGGCCACGCGACCGCCGACAACGATCGCCGCGACCTGCAGCCTTGGCTGCTCGAGCAGGTGCCGGTCTTCTGGCAGGCCTTCGCCGAGCGCTTCGTCCAGCTCTGGAGCGACCTTTCGAACGGCGACGCCTATCCGAAGAATCTCTTCTCCGCACCCTCCGACTGGCCGGCCTTCGAGGCCGAGCAGCAGCGCACCCTTGCCCGGCTCTTCGCCGACATGATCGGCTTCGCCGGCATCAAGACCATCCGCCGCATTTTCGGCTTCGCCCACAATGCCGATTTCGAGCTGATCGAAGACCGCGCCGCGCGCGCGAAAGCGGAGACCAACGCGGTCCGTCTCGCGCGACTCTTCCTGCTCGAACCGGAGCGGTTCACCACGCCGGAAGACATCGTCGTGGCAGCGAAGGGGATTGGCTAGCGCGCTGACTGGTTCGGCCGGATGCCGCTCTCGGCGCGCCGGCTGCGTCGCTGCCATCCTTCACGCCCTGCCGCTTGTTACCAAGCACCTTGCCGGCGTTACACAGCGAGGCCGTGGCCGCGACCGTCCGGTTGCTTGGCAAGGCTAATGTTGGGGGTCAGGCTGGCCGGTGGGGCCAGTCGGTTGAGGGGCTCGCCATGTGGCCGACGATCAAGCTCGAAGAGCATGGGACTCTCGCCGGGACGACCTACTATTCCGACTCCGAATCCAGGCTCGGCACCTGGCGCAGGCCGACCGGAATCTATCTTCCGCCGGGCACCGAGACGCGCGGCGGCTTCGTGGACATGCTGCTTTACCTGCATGGCCACCTTGTCTCGAGCCCTCAGCAGCTCTTTGAAACCGATGGCGTCGCGGTGCGGAAGCAGGTTCTGGCTTCCGGCAAGAATGTCGTCCTGGTGGCGCCATGGTTGGGTCGAGGCCCCGGCCAGGCGTTTCTCAACGGCGTGGCAAGCATCACTGGAGGCTGGGGCGAGCTCTACATCAACGACGTGCTGAACGCGCTGGTGCCGCCATCGCCGCCGAAAAAACGGGACCTCTTCGATACGGCGCTCGTCCCGGGCGTGCGGCTCAGGCATCTGGTCATAGCCTGCCATTCCGGCGGCGGACAGGCCATGCGCAATCTGGTCGGCACGCTGGGACGCTACAGGTCAAATCTCAAGGCCTGCTGGGGATTCGACTGCCTCTATGGCATCAACGACCAGGACGCCAATTTCTGGTACGATTGGTCGAGGAGCAAGAACGGCCGGCCGCTATACATCTCTTTCGGCAACAGCACGATCCACGAGTCCATCAAACTCTATTTGATGAAGGAGGGTATCGTCACCAACAGAGGGGCGAGGTCGAACATTGACGGTCCGACCATCGAATCCATCGACGTTGAGATCGGCATCGACACGGGCAAATATATTGACGACGTCATGGGGCTGGACAAGCTTCTGATGTCCACCACTCCGAGGCCCGGCCAACCGCAATCGCAAAGCAGCGATTTCCTCGATCGCGTTGTGGACAATGTCAGGCGCAATGCCGGCTGGCCTGCGACTAATGCCGCCTTGTGGGAGATGCACTACGAGATCGCCCGCAAGGGTCTGCTCAAGAAGCTGAAGGCGAGCTGATCGAGGGTCGCCCGGCGAAGCGAAAGCGGAGACTTACGCAGTCCGTTTGTGCGAATCTTCCCGCTTCGAAGCGGAGCGATTCACCATGCCTGACGTCGTCGCCGCCACAGCGAAAGCCATCGGCGCAAAATTCAGAACCATAGGGCGGCTTTCTGCATGCGTCGCAGGACAAACTACGCCTGCGGCAGGGGCCGTGAACAGAATCCTGCTGAGGCCGTCCGAATTTCGCACTCAACCCTTTGAATCAGCGCCACAATTTTCTTATTCACGGCCCAAAATTGCGAAAATCTATCAACGTCCTCGAAAAGCTCCGGCTGGGGACGGTTTACTTTCCCACAGATCGGGCACGCCCTTCCGACAAATTCGCGCAGGCGGAAAAAGTGAACTGTCCCCTGTGCTTATCCTCTTTTTCCTAACCCGAATGTGAGCGCCAGCGCACCGACCAGCACGGCGCCCTTGACGAAATCCTGCGTGTAGTAGGGCGCGTTCAGCATGGTGAGGCCGTTGAGCAGGATGCCGACGAATATCGCACCCACAACGGTGCCCAGCACATTCGGTCGCCGCGCATCGAGGACTGCGAAGCCGATCAGCGCCGCCGCCACGCTGTCGAGCAGAAGCGAAGCGCCGCTGGAGACGTCGCCGCGGCCGACGCGGGCCGCGATGATCAGCCCGCCGAGCGCCGCCAGCGTGCCGGAAAGCGCATAAGTTACAAGGCGATAGCGCCTGGTCGGCGCGCCGGCCAGATGCGCGGCCGTCTCGTTGCCGCCGATCGCGTAGAAGACGCGGCCCCAGCGCGTGCGCTCCATTAGGAACCAGAAAACAACGGCCACAACCGCCATGATGACCACCGGCAGCGGCACGACATCCCATAATCTCGCCCGCCCGAGCGGCAGGAAAGCAGGGTCGTATGCGCCTGGCGCGGTCTCGCCGCTCGGCATGATCATGCCGGCCGTTATAGAGCGCCCGCCGGTCGGAATGAGCTGCAACCCGGCCAGCAGGAACATGGTGGAAAGCGTGGCAAGCAGGTCGGGGATGCCGACCCGCACGATCAGTAACCCATTGATAAGTCCAATGAAAGTGCCAACAAGGAGCACGGTCGGGATAGTCGCGTAGGCGTCGAATTGCCAGACCACCATGGCGTAGCTTGCGGCCATCACGGCCGATGCCGCGATCGAGCCGATCGAGAGATCGAAGCCGCCGACGGCCAGAGTCATGGTGACCCCGACGCCCAGGATCGCCACCACCGCAACTGCCTGCAATATCGAGAAGAGATTGTTTACATTGATGAAAGCCGGCTCCGCCAGCCAGAAGCCGAGGATCATTGCCGCCAAAAGCACGAACAGCCCGGACCTGCGCGCGATTGCCAGAATAGAAGTCCGCGGTCGGGCGGCGACCGGGTTGGAAAGAGAAGTGTCGGTCATGGTTGCGTACCGGACGTTACAGCCGACTCGACCTCGTCGAGCGTCGCCAGAATGGACGTCTGGCGATGGGCGTCGCCCGAGGAGATAAGCGTATGATCGCGCATGACAAAAATGCGATCCGCCACCTCCAGCGCTTCCTCGGGATCGCTGGTCGCGATCAATGTGGCCGCGCCCTTTTGCGTGCCGCGGATCGCCGCAATCAGGTCGGCGCGGGCACCCACGTCGACGCCTTGGAACGGCTCGTCAAGCAGCAGCAGCCGGCAGGGCTCAGCCTGCCAGCGGGCCAGCACGACCTTCTGCTGGTTGCCGCCGGACAGCGCTTCCAGCAGGTCGTCCGGTCCACGCGCGCGGATGCCCAGGCGGGCAACGGCGTTGCGGCCGGCGTCGCGCTCCCGGCTGGTGTTCATGACGCCGAAGCCAAACCATTTTCGTAGGTGCGGGAAGGAGATAGCGCCCGCGATCGTGCCGGACAGCGTGGTCGAAGGAAACAGCGAACTCACCCAGCGATCCTCGGCGACCATGTACACGCCGCTGGGGATCGAGGCGGCCGGACCGTCGCTTTTCCAGCTTCGGCCGGCCAGCGATGCCTCGCCGCCCGCGAATTCTTCCAATCCATACAAGGCCTTAAGCAGGCGGCTTTTCCCAGAGCCCAGCGCGCCGGTGATGGCGACAACCTCACCCTCGCGGACATCCAGGTCGAACGGAACGGCACCGGGGATCAGGCGGACCTGCTTGAGCGACAGCACCGCCGGTGCAACGGCCTGCGCCGTACCGGCGGGTACGGCTGCCTCGAGCGGCCGTCCGATCATCGCTCCCACCGCAGCCTGGAAGTCGATCGGCCTTGGAAAATCGCCGACGATCCGTCCGCCGCGCAGCACCACCGCACGGTCGGCAATGCGGGCAAGGTCGCCCAGCCGGTGCGAAATATAGAGGATCGCGATGCCTACAGCCTTGAGTCGATTGAGGATTTCGAACAGCCTTTCAGCTTCCCCCGCCGATAGCGTCGAGGTCGGCTCGTCCAGCATCAGCACCGAGGATTTCGCCGCGACCGCCCTTGCAATGGCTATGAGCTGGCGGTCGGCCGGCCGCAATTCGGCGAAATCCTGGTCGAGCGGCAGGTCGAGATCGAGCGCCGACGCGATTTCGGCCGCGCGGCGGCGAATCGCGCGCGGCGACTGGAAGGCAGCGGCGGTGCCGGAACACAATTCGTCGAGCAGCAGGTTCTCGGCGACCGTCAGCCCCGGCGCGCCGGCCTGGCTGGTCTGCTGGTGGACGGTGGCGATGCCGAGCGCGCGTGCCGCATGCGGGGAGGGGATCGCGACCGCCTTGCCGGCCACTTCAATGCGGCCCGAATCCGGCTGCTCGGTGCCGGACAGAATCTTCACCAGCGTCGATTTGCCGGCGCCGTTCGCTCCCATCAGCGCGACGATTTCGCCGCGTGCGACGGCTAGATCGGCGCCCGCTACCGCGCGCGTTGCGCCGAAACTCTTGTCGATGCCAAAGGCGGCGATGGCAGGCGAATTGTTCGGGCTTGTCTCAGTCAAACTGGGCCAACCATGCTTGCGATGAAACGGGGTTTCTAATGCTTCAAAACGCGTATAGCCAGCCAAGCTTTGCCTGGTTCCTGCCGGTTTGAAGGTCGGAATTTCCGTTAGGCGGGCCGTTTCCGCTCTTTTGGTGCACAGCGAGGAAGTTGTTGGGCTACCCCACCTGTGGCGCGATGGAAGCCGCTACGTGGCGCTGCCGCTTGGACCAGCGCCGGCAGATGGTGCCGCCGACTGTTAGGCGGAAGGCCCATGAACCCGACTCACGTTCACAGACATGACGCCAGCGCGGTGATCGACAGTCCGTACGCGTGGGTACGGCTCGCCATATCTCTTGTGCTCGCCACGGTCGGCGGCGTGGGCGGCTGGGCCGTAATCGTCGTGCTGCCCGCGGTTCAGGCCGAGTTCGGCGTCGACCGCGCCGCCGCCTCGCTCCCGTTTACCGCAACGATGCTCGGTTTCGGAGCCGGCAATGTGCTCGTCGGCTATGCCATCGACCGTTGGGGCTACTGGCGGCCGGCGCTCGCGGCATCGATTGCGCTCGCGGCCGGCTTCGGGCTCGCTGCCGTGTCGACCTCGATCCTCATGTTCTCGGTGGCACATAGCCTTCTCATCGGATTCGGCTGCGCGGCAATCTTCGGGCCGCTGATCGCCGATGTCTCACACTGGTTCCAAAAACGCCGTGGACTGGCGGTCTCGATAGCAGCAGGCGGCAACTACATTGCCGGCGCTGTATGGCCGCTTGTCATCCCTTATCTGATGGATGGCTCAGACTGGCGTTTTGCCTATGCCGTGATCGGCGGGATCTGCCTTGTGACGATGGCGCCTCTGGTGCTGCTGCTGCGCAGATCAGCGCCGCTGCATCTTGCAACGTCGGGCACGGGAGCGAAGGGCGTGCTGCCCATCCAGCTTTCGCCCGCCGCACTGCAGACGCTGCTCGTGATTGCCGGGCTGGCCTGTTGCTGCGCCATGTCGATGCCGCAGGTGCATCTGGTCGCCTATTGCATGGACCTCGGCTACGGCATCGCACGCGGTTCCGAGATGCTCTCCGTCATGCTGGTGGGCGGTGTCGTCAGCAGGCTCGCTTCCGGGCTGCTTGCCGACCGGATCGGCGGCATCCGGACGGTGCTCATCGGGTCGGTTGCCCAGATGCTGTCGCTGGTCTTCTACCTGCCATTCGACGGGCTGGCCGCGCTCTACGTCGTCTCGCTTATGTTCGGCCTGTCGCAAGGCGGCATCGTGCCGGCGTATGCCATGATCGTGCGCGAATACATGCCGCCGGCAGAGGCAGGGCGGCGCGTCGGCATCGTTATGATGTCGACGACGTTCGGCATGGCGCTCGGCGGCTGGATGTCCGGGTGGATTTACGACCTTACAGGGTCCTATGCCGCCGCCTTCATGAACGGCATCGCCTGGAACCTGCTCAACCTGTTCGTGATGACGATCATCTTCTGGAAAGCTTCCGGTCAGGCGGCGAGGAGCCGAACCGCTTAGAGAGGTTCAACCCGCCAGCGCCTGGCCGAGGTCGGCGATCAGGTCGTCACCGTCCTCGATGCCGCAGGAGAGCCTGACCAGCGAATCCGAGATGCCGATCCTCGCACGTGTCTCGGCGGGGATCGAACCGTGCGTCATCAGCGCGGGATGCTCGATCAGGCTTTCGACACCGCCCAGGCTCTCGGCCAGCGTGAAGAGCTGCGTGCGCTCCAGGAACCGTTTGGCGCCGGCGAGGTCTCTGTCGAGCTCGACCGTCACCATGCCGCCGAAGGCGGACATCTGCGCTTTCGCGATCCTATGCTGCGGGTGGCTTTCCAGGCCGGGATAGACCACGTGGCGCACGTCGCCGCGAGCCTCCAGCCATTCGGCGATGCGCTGGCCGTTCAGCGAATGCCGCTCCATCCTGAGCGCCAGGGTCTTGATGCCGCGCAGCGCCAGAAAGCTGTCGAACGGGCCGGAGATCGCGCCCACGGCGTTCTGCAGGAATTTCAGCCGCTCGATCAGGTCCTTGTTGTCGCCGACGACAGCGACACCGCCGACCATGTCGGAATGGCCGTTCAGATATTTGGTGGTCGAGTGGACCACGATATCGATGCCGAGTTCCAGCGGCCGCTGGATGTAGGGACTGCAGAAAGTATTGTCCGCGACCGAGAGAATGCCCCTGCGCTTGGCCAGCGCGGCCACGCCTTCGAGATCGACTATCCTGAGCAGCGGATTGGTCGGCGTCTCGACCCACAGCATCTTCGTCTCGGGCCGGATCGCCGCCTCCACCGCCGCGAGGTCCGTGAAGTCGGCGAAGCTTGCCTGCAGGCCGGCCGAGCGCTGGCGCACCCGCTCCAGCAGCCGGAACGTGCCGCCATAGATGTCGTCGGTCGCGACGATATGCGCGCCCGTATCGAGCAGCTCGAAAACCGTGCCGATCGCTGCCAGCCCCGAGGCGAAGGCGAAGCCGGCCGCGCCGCTTTCGAGGTCGGCCACCGCGCGCTCGAAGGCGAAGCGCGTCGGGTTCTGGGTGCGGGCATATTCAAATCCCTTGTGCACGCCCGGGCTCTGCTGACCGTAGGTCGAGGTCGCGTAGATCGGCACCATCACCGCGCCGGTGGTCGGGTCGCGGCTCTGGCCGCCATGGATGGTGCGGGTCGAGAAGGCCAGGCGGTTACGGGGGGCAGAGCTCATCGCGAACGCCTCAGATGGTTGATCAGGTCGACACGGGTGATCAAGCCGACAAATTCCTCGCCGTCGAAGACGATCGCCACCTCGTTGCGCTCGAAGACCGGCAGCAGCGCGTCCAGCGACTGCTTTGCCTGCAGCGTGTGCAACTGCGCGGTCATGGCGGTCTTCACCAAAGCGTTGAAGCGATCCCAGCGACCGTCGTACGGTCCTTCGACCGTCTCCAGAATGTCGCTCTCGTCGATGATGCCGATCAGCTTGCCGCTGTCCAGCACGGGAAGCTGCGAGACATCGGCGCGGCGCATCCGGCCATAGGCCGTGAGCAGCGTGTCGTCCGGCCCGACGAACACCGTGCCGCCCTCGCGGTGCGAACGCGCCACGAGATCGGAAAGGTCGCCATGCTGCTCGCGCTCGGCCAACCCCTGCTCGACCAGCCAGAAGTCGTCGAACACTTTCGAGAGATACTTGTTGCCGCTGTCGCACACGAAGGTGACGACGCGTTTGGCCGACTTCTGCTCGCGGCAGTAGCGCAGCGCCGCGGCGAGCAGCGTGCCGGACGATGAGCCGGCGAGGATGCCTTCTTTCAACAACAGGTCGCGGACGGCCAGCATCGAGTGCTTGTCCGAGATGGAATAGGCCTTCTTCACGAAGGAGAGGTCGCAATTGGGCGGCACGAAATCCTCGCCGATGCCTTCAACGGTCCAGCTTCCGGCCTCGACCATCTTGCCGGTCTTGACCAGCGGCGCCAGCACCGAGCCGACCGGGTCTGCGAGCACCATCTCGGTCCTCGGCGAGACTTTGGCGAAGAAGCGACCGAGCCCGGTCAGCGTGCCGCCCGAGCCGACGCCGACGGCGACCGCGTCGACATCCTCGCCGAGCTGCTGCCAGATCTCAGGGCCTGTCGTGGTTTCATGCGCGGCGGGGTTGGCGGGGTTGGCGAACTGGTTAACGTAGAAGGCGCCGGGCGTCTCGGCGGCGATCCGTTCCGCCATGTCCTGGTAGTACTCCGGGTGCCCCTTGCCGACATCCGAGCGCGTCAGCCGCACTTCGGCGCCCAGCGCCCTCAGATGCTGAATCTTCTCGCGCGACATCTTGTCGGGCACGACGAGGACGATGCGATAGCCCTTGGGGATGCCGACCTGGGCCAAACCGAGCCCGGTATTGCCAGCCGTGGCCTCGACGATGGCGCCGCCAGGCGCCAGCCTGCCGTAGCGCTCGGCGTCGGCGATCATCGAGAGCGCTATGCGGTCCTTGATCGAGCCACCCGGATTCTGGCTTTCGAGCTTGATGAACAGGCGGCAGCGACCTGTGTCGAATTTGGTGAGCTCGACCACCGGCGTCTCGCCGATCAGGTCGAGCACCGACGCATAGGGCGGTCGCAGCCGGGTGGTCGTTCGGGCATCCGGCCCTTTCTCTTTCGACAGCGCGGTCATTGGAACACTCCCTGATCGACCTGCCGCATTGTAGCCAGCGCCAGTTCCGGCGCCATGCCCATCGGCAGCAATCAAACGTTTTCAGGCCCGTGAAAGCTCCCAAGCCTCGGAACGCGCGGGAAAGTGGCGCGAAGCGCTGTTGCAATACAGCTATTTCTTGCCACGGTTACGGCTCAGGGCGGATCGCGATTTCACCGACCACCATATTCATGGTGTTTTCTTCGAACGTTGCACACCGCAGACCGCCAGCAGGGACAAGCCGCCGCCATGCCGCTATGGCAATTATGTCCATAGTTCGCTAATCTATGTGTGCTTGTAAGAGTATCCGAGGGGCGTATGAGCAACGATCGACCGGGCTCAACACTTGTAGTTCCAGCGCGGTGGTTGCTCCTAGGCGTTGCTGTGACGCAGCTCAGCGGCTGCCTTGTCGTAGACCCGCGCACCAACGTGCCGCAGGTCGCGAGCTACACGACGATGGCTCAGGTCGCCGGCTACTCCTCCGATATCCGCATCTGGGGTGACAACCAGATCAAGCTGCCGCCCGATCGGCTTCGACTGCTGCAGCAGCAGCGGATGAAGGCTGCCAAGTCCGATCCATTCATCAATCCTCATGAGATCAATGCGCTCACGCTTTCGGGCGGCGGCAGCAGCGGCGCATTTGGCGCCGGCATCCTCAGCGGCTGGTCGAAGACCGGCACGCGGCCGAAGTTCGACGTCGTCACCGGCATCAGCACCGGAGCGCTGATCGCGCCTTTCGCGTTCCTGGGCTCCGAGTACGACGCGCAGCTCACCGAGGCATTCACGACCATCAGCGACAAGGACATCTTCAAATTCACGGGCCTGCAGGGCGTTCTTCGCACCGCGGCGTTCACCAGCAACGAGCCGCTGCGCAAGATGCTCGACAAATACATCACGGACGACGTGATCAATAAGATCGCGGTCGAATATTCGAAGGGACGCCGTCTCCTCATCGGTACGACCAATCTGGATGCCGATCGTCCGGTCATCTGGAACATGGGGGCCATTGCAGCAAGCGGCAGGCCGGACCGGGCCAAGCTTTTCAAGGAGGTCGTTATCGCCTCCACGTCGATCCCCGGCGTCTTTCCGCCCATCCATTTCGACGTGAACGCCGACGGCAAGACCTATGACGAGATGCATGTCGACGGCGGAGTCACGACCGAGGTCTTCCTGATGCCGGCAGGAATGTCGCTTCGCGGTTCCGGCTTGAATGTCAATTCGCGCCTGTATGTCATCCGCAACGGCAGGACGCTGCCCGAATACAGTGTGACCGAGGCAAGCCTCCCGGCAATCGCAGGCAAAGCAATCGGGTCGCTCATCGACACACAGGCAGTCGGCGACCTCTATCGGCTGTACGTGATCTCCCGGCGCGACGGCATCGATTACAACGTCATCGACATCCCCGATACTTTCACTGTCAAGTCGACAAGCGCCTTCGACAACAAGTTCATGCGTGCGCTCTACGAGACCGGCTACCAGATGGGCAGCGACGGCATAAAATGGAAGAAGTATCCGCCGGGTTTCGTGAACTGAGCGCTCGTTCTCGTCCGATCCAAGCAACAGCGCCGGCATCGCGTGATGCCATATGTCAATCGTCAGACAAATGTGACAATCGAACGCGATTGCTCCCATCTGTCGCACATGGCAGATAGCTGTCAGCCAGGACAGCATTTCCAGCCATCCGATCGGACTTTGCCATGGACGCCGTCGTTACTGCCCGCACATTGCGCCTCAGCCCCGAGGACAACATCCTCGTTGCGGGCGAACGCATCGAGAAGGACGCGCCGACCGCGGAGGGGATAAAGGCGCGCCAGCGCATCCCGTTCGGGCACAAGATCGCGGCGAGGGCTATTGCGGTCGGGGAGCCGGTTGTCAAGTTCGGGCAGATCATCGGCTTCGCGAGCCAGCCGATCGAAACCGGCGACTGGGTACATACCCATAATTGCGACATGGGGCCGGAGCACGGCGCTTTCGAGCGCGACTACGCGTTCGGGGCGGCTGTACCGCTGACCGATTTCGTGCCGGAAGCGCAGCGCGCGACATTCGAAGGATATCGCCGCTCGAACGGCAAGGCCGGCACACGCAACTATCTCGGCATCCTCACCAGCGTGAACTGCTCGGCGACGGTCGCCAAGTTCATGGCCGAGGAAATCAACCGGTCGGACATCCTTGCCGACTATCCGACGGTCGATGGCGTCATTCCGTTCGTGCACGGCACGGGCTGCGCGATGGATCTCGACGGCGAAGGCTTCCAGATTTTCCGCCGGACGCAGTGGGGCTATACGTCGAACCCGAATCTCGGCGGGGCATTGCTGGTGGGTCTGGGCTGCGAAGCCTTCCAGATCGGCAAGATGAAGGAGGCCTACGGCATCGAGGACGACGAGACGTTCCAGACCATGACGATCCAGGAGATCGGCGGTACAAAGCGGATGGTCGAGTGGGGCGTCGAGCGCATCAAGGAGATGCTGCCGATCGTGGCGAAAGCGAAACGCGAGATGTTGCCGGCCTCCGAACTGGTGCTGGCGCTGCAATGCGGCGGCTCGGACGGCTATTCCGGCATCACCGCGAATCCGGCGCTGGGCGTCGCGGCCGATATCCTGGTGCGCCATGGCGGCACGGCAATCCTCTCGGAAACGCCGGAGATCTACGGCGCCGAACACCTTCTCACCCGCCGCGCCGTGAGCCGGGAGGTAGGCGAGAGGCTGGTCGAACGCATCAAGTGGTGGGAGGACTACACCGCCCG
>Ga0081539_10001859_pt1 | contig 33250 bp, 28 predicted proteins | sample TabmetS4T2R2_FD_71023 | JGI IMG/M metagenome (GOLD analysis project Ga0081539, IMG submission 71023) | Tabebuia heterophylla rhizosphere microbial communities from the University of Puerto Rico - S4T2R2 | ecosystem: Host-associated > Plants > Roots > Rhizosphere ... | reverse complement strand
TCGAGGCATCGTCACAGCGCACTGCCGCTATGCCCGCTTGGCTCTGCGACTATAACAATCGACGACCGCACGCCGCTCTCGGCGGCAAACCTCCCATCTCACGACTCACCGAGGACAACCTCCTGGAAACGACATCTAGCCATCGCGCTCGGCTCCGAATCCGAGAGCGCCTTCAGCACGGCTTTCAAGCGGGTGATGGCGTGCTCGCCAAGACAGTATCGGAGCGAACAATCGTCTGCTCCGCCAGGAATGTTGGCAGATCGGCGACAGAATTGAGGATGGCATCGGCCAGTCCGCCGAGCGTCTCCCTGGTGCCGGTGCCGGAGAGCACGCCGACTGCGAGGCCTGCGCCGGCAGCGCGGGCCATTTCGAGGTCGTGCCGGTTATCGCCGACCATGGCGATCTCCGATGGCCGCAGCCCGGTCAAGCCGGCGAAGGCGATGACGGTGTCAGGCGCCGGCTTCGGGTTCGGAACCGCATCATATCCGTAAGCAGCTTCGAACATTTGCGCGACACCGAGCGTCAGCAGCGTCTTCTCCGCGCCGCTCGTGGAATCGTTGGTGGCGACGCCCAGGCGATAGCCGGATGCATGGAGCGCGGCGATCGCCTCCTTGCTGCCCGGCAACGGCACGGATTTGGCCGCGCCGTTCTGCGCGGTGAAGATGTCGAAGCCGGCCACCATTGCGTCGCGTTCAGCCTCGTTCACATCGGGGTACCAGAGCGCGACAATATCGGCATTGGTGCCAGCCGCGAAAACGGAGTCGGCGCGGAATCGACCCGCGCCGAAATCGTAGCCCGCCTGCTCCAGGAGCCAATCGGCGCGCGCCCTGTCGCCACCGGCCGCCTGGAGCGCCATCATGTCGCCAATCGCGCACCAGGTCGCGTTGAAGTCGACCAGCGTGCCGTCCTTGTCGAAGAGGATGCCCTTGATCGACAAGCGCTCACCTCATACGAAGCGCGTGGATGTGGCGCACGAGGCCGGCGGTCGAAACGCCACCGTCACCGGCGCCGGGTTTGCCTTCGACCACCGGCAGGAACTCCGTCGCCAGTTCCTTGCCGAGCTCGACACCCCATTGGTCGAAGGAGTTGATGTCGAACAGCGTGCCCTCCACGAAGACGCGGTGCTCGTAAAGCGCGATCAGGCGGCCGAGCGTGGCCGGGTCGAGCGTCCTGTAGAGCATCGTCACGGAAGGACGATTGCCGGAGAAGACTCGGTGCGGCGCAATCCTGTCGACATCGGCCGGCTTCATGCCCTTGGCCGCCATCTGCGCCTTCGCCTCGGCAAGAGTGCGGCCGCGCATCAGCGCCTCGGACTGCGCAAGCACATTGGCCAGCAGCAGGTCGTGATGATGCTTGAGGTTGGGCTCGTGGCCGTTGGCCGCCGCCAGGAATTCGATCGGAATCACGTCGGTGCCCTGGTGCAGCAACTGAAAAAAGGCATGCTGACCGTTGGTGCCCGGCTCACCCCAGACCAGCGGGCCGGTCGGCGTGGAGACCTCCCTGCCGTCAAGCGTGACGTGCTTGCCGTTCGATTCCATATCGAGCTGCTGCATATAGGCAGGCAGTCGCGCCAGCCGCTGGTCGTAAGGGATCACGGCCCGTGCCGGATAACCGCAGACGACGCGGTGCCAGAAGCCGATGAGGCCGAGCACGAAGGGCAGGTTCTGAAACGGCGCGGCGGTCGCGAAATGACGGTCCATCGCATGGGCGCCATCCAGGAAGGCGCGGAAGTTCTGCGGGCCGATCGCGATCATGATCGGCAGGCCGATCGCCGACCACAGCGAATAGCGCCCGCCGACCCAATCCCAGAAACCGAACACGCGGTCGGGCGCGATGCCGAAGGCCGCCACCTTGTCGAGCGCGGTCGAGACCGCGACGAAATGGTTCACCACCGACTGCGGCCCCAAGGCTCGTTCGATCCATTGACGCGCCGTCTGGGCATTGGTCATGGTCTCGACCGTGGTGAAGGTCTTGGAGGCGATGATGAAAAGCGTGGTCTCCGCATCGAGATCCTTCAGCGTGTCGGCCATATGGGCGCCGTCGATGTTCGACACGAAATGCGCGCGCGGTCCGTCATGGAAAGGCGAAAGCGCCAGCGTCGCCATGACCGGACCGAGATCGGAGCCGCCGATGCCGACATTGACGATGTCGGTGATCTTCTCGCCGGTTTCGCCGCGCGCCCTGCCCGTCCGGATCGCGTCGGCAAAATCCGCCATCGCCGAAAGCACCTTGTGGACCTCTGGAAGGACGTCCACGCCGTCCACCAGGATGCGCTCGCCCTCGGGCGCACGCAGGGCCGTGTGCAGCACCGCCCGATCCTCGGTAACGTTGATCTTCTTCCCTGACAACATCGCCGCCCGCCGCGCCTCCACGCCCGCAGCCTCGGCCAGTTCGACCAGCAGCTTCATCGTCTCGCCGGTAACAGCGCATTTGGACCAGTCCAGCAGCAGGTCGTCCAGGACGAGCGAGAATTTGGAAAAGCGCTCGGGGTCGTCCGCGAACGCCTTGCGCATACTGACAGGCGTGGCGTTGGAGCGATGGCTGCGAAGCTCGGCAAGCTTGGCGTCGAATGCGGTTCGGTTCATGGCGGCCCTCGATCATGGATTTTGGGGCGACCATAGAGCGAGACGCAGTCACATACTACTGGGTCAGCACAGAGTCGGGCGACGGCTGGATGCGGATGCTACGGATGCCAGACTGGCGCCAACAGCACAAGGGCTATCCCAACAAACGCGACGTTCCAGACGAGCGAGCGGAGCAAGGGAACGCCCGCTGCATAGAGCAGAAGATAAACCACCCGGGCCGAAAAATAGACGCCAGCTCCCCATTCACTGAGAGCGCCCTCGCGGCCGAGCACGTGGACAAGCAAGACCGCAGCCGCAAAAACCGGAAACGTCTCAAGGAAGTTTCGAAGTGCTCTTTCCAAACGCCCCGCAACACCCGTGAGCGGAGGGACTGCGGCGTCACGAGAGCTCGCTGTCCAACGATAACCTCGCTGAAGGCTGGCTGAATGGGAGGCAGCCACGATTTGGATCAAACAGAGCACACAGCTCGCCACAAGCATCGCTAGCTCGAAGCTCATTCAACCTCACATCTGCTGGTTCTTTTCAGGCGTTTACCAGAAATCTGTGTCCATGCGTCTGCTCGCCGTCCGCGCTGACAGCAGGCGCGGCTCGGCACCACCCGCATCATCAAGTGGCGTGTCGTTGGCCCTATGGCAGTAGGCTTGACATTTCTGCTTGGCGCAACTGGTTAGACCAAAAGAAATCGTCTATGGTCCAACGAAAATAAAACACTCGCTCAGGGAGGCGGCATTTGGCACAAAGAAACGATACGGCGATCTGGTCGGGGCTGTTCCGCATCTCGGCCGAGTCCGGCCAGACCCTCCAGGCGCAGATCAGGCAGGCGATCGTCGCCGCCATCCTCGACCGTCAGATCGCGGCCTCCATGCCGCTGCCTTCGTGCCGCGTGCTGGCGGACAAGCTCGGCGTGGCGCGCGGCACCGTTGTGCTCGCCTTCCAGCAGCTCGTCGACCAAGGTTTCCTTATTGCGCGCGAGCGGCGCGGCCACTTCGTCAACCCGGAAGTGCTGGCCACGCCCGCCAAGCCGCTGCAGAAGGCCAATGACAGCGCTCCCCCGCAGATCGACTGGAAGGCCAGGCGGCGGATCGCGGCCAGCGACATGCCGCGCCCGGCCAAGCACGAGAACTGGATCAAATATTCCTACCCCTTCGTCTACGGTCAGTTCGACCCGGCGCTGTTCCCGACTGCGGAATGGCGCGAATGCAACCGCATGGCGCTGGCAGTGCTCGAAATCCGCAACTGGGCGGCCGACATGGTCGACCGCGACGACCCGCTGCTGATCGAGCAGATCCAGGCGCGGCTCCTGCCGCGGCGGGGCATCTTCGCCAATCCCGATGAGATCATCGTCACACTCGGCGCGCAGCACGCGCTCTATATGCTGGCGACGCTCCTGATGGGCAGCGGCACCAAGGTTGCCATGGAAGATCCCGGCTATCCCGACGCACGGAGCATCTTCCGGCTGGCGGGAGCCGAAATCTGGCCCACACCAGTGGACCAGTCAGGTATTGTCACCAGCGCAATTCCAGCCGATTCCAACTTCGTCTTCGTGACCCCCAGCCACCATTGCCCGACCATGGTGCCATTGAGCAACGAACGCCGTCAGGACCTGCTCAACCGGGCGCAGCAATTCAACCAAGTTGTCATTGAGGACGGCTACGACAGCCAGCTCATCGACGAGGCGCCGCAGCAGGCGCTGAAGAGCCTGGACCGCGCCGGCCGCGTTATTTATGTCGGCTCGATGTCGAAAACCCTCGCGCCTGGTCTCAGGCTCGGTTACATCGTGGCCTCCGCCGACCTCGTGACCGAGCTGCGTGCGTTGCGCCGCTTCATGTTGCGCCACCCGCCTGCGAACAACCAGCGCGCGGTCGCGCTGTTCCTGTCGCTTGGCCATCACGAGGCGCTGGTCCGCCGGCTTTCGACCGCCTTCGACGAGCGGCGCAAGCGGCTGGTCCAGGCGATCTCCGCCTTTCTGCCAGACTGGCGTCCGACAGATTCGGCCGGCGGCACCTCGCTCTGGCTGGAGGGCCCGCACGGCACCGACGCGCGCGCGCTTGCCGATGCGGCCGCGTGCCGCAGCGTCATCATCGAGCCCGGCGACCGCTTCTTCAATCGCATGGAGAAGCCGACCCGCTTCATGCGGCTCGGCATCTCCTCGATCGCGCTGCAACACATCGAGCCCGGCATACGCGAGCTTGCGACCGCGGCGGGGCGGCGGCCCGCGGCCGCATAAGTGCCTCCATTCCTCCTCCTCGGTCCACAAGAAGAAGGTGGCCTGAAAGGCGATGCTGTGCAGAATTCATGGCGCTCCCGGCCTGCCTGCTGGCATCCTTTTCCCCGCGGGCGGAGAGAGGACGCTCTCTTCTCTGGCTCATCCGACCGAATGAAGTGGCTCAACGAGCGATAGGCCACGTAGCTGCATAATTGCTAAAGAAGCGAGCGGTTGGATCAGCGCGAAAGACGCGACCGGCCACGGGAACCGGAGATTCAGATGTCGACGACGCTTGTTGAACAGGAAGCGGCGGCCACCAGCCGTGGCCGGCGAGCCGGTGGGCGCGACGCACGCAGGGCGATACGATCCGCGCCGCTCGCCGAGGACATCCGCCCGGTGCGGCCCGGCCTCGAAGGGGGCCGCTACAAGCCGCTCGCCGAGAATGACCTCGAGCGCATCCACGAGGCCGTGCTGACGGTGCTGGAAACCGTCGGCTTCGCCAATGCGATCCCGAGCTGCATCGAAGCCGTGACGCGCGCCGGCGCGATCCTCGGAGAGGACGGCAGGCTGCGCTTCCCGCGCCGGCTGATCGAGGCGACGATCAAGAATGCGGCCCGGCACTTCACGCTCTATGGCCAGTATCCCAAGCACGACATGCTGATCCAGGGCACCAGGGTCCATTACGGCACGGCAGGAGCCGCGGTGCATCTCGTTGACGTCGAAAAACGCGAATACCGCGAATCGCATCTCCAGGACATCTACGACGCGGCGCGCCTCGTCGACGGGCTCGACAACATCCATTTCTTCCAGCGGCCCATGGTGCCGCGCGACATCCCCGACCCGCTGGCGATGGACTTCAACACGCTCTATGCGTGCGTGCTGGGTACTTCGAAGCATGTCGGCACCAGCTTCACGGTGCGCGAAAACGTAGCGCCGGCGCTCGAGATGCTCTACGCGATCGCAGGCGGCGAGGAGAATTTCCGGGCGCGGCCCTTCGTCTCCAATTCGAACTGCTTCGTGGTGCCGCCGATGAAATTCGCAGAGGACGCCTGCGGCGTGCTCGAAGCCTGTGTGGCGGGCGGCATCCCGATCCTGCTGCTATCGGCCGGCCAGGCCGGCGCGACCGCGCCCGCCGCCATCGCCGGCGCGGTGGTGCAAGCGGTGGCCGAGGTGCTGGTCGGGCTGGTCTACGTCAATGCGCTGAAGCCCGGTCACCCGGCGATCTTCGGCACATGGCCGTTCGTCTCGGACCTGCGCACCGGCGCCATGTCCGGCGGTTCGCCCGAGCAGGCACTGCTCACCGCCGCCTGCGCACAGATGGCGCAGTTCTACGACCTGCCCGGCGGCTCGGCCGCAGGCATGGCCGACTCCAAGCTGCCGGACATCCAGTCCGGCTTCGAGAAAGGCATCACCAACGTCACCGCGGGGCTCTCCGGCCTCAACCTGATCTACGAGTCGGCCGGAATGCACGCCTCGCTGCTCGGCTTCTCGCTCGAAAGCCTGATCATCGACAACGACATGCTGGGCTACTGCCTGCGCTGCGTGCGCGGCGTCGAGGTCTCCGACGAGACGCTGTCGATCGACACGATCGCCGATGTCTGCCTCAGCGGGCCGGGCCATTATCTCGGCAACCAGCAAACGCTGAAGCTGATGCAGACGGAGTATTTCTATCCTGCCGTCGGCGACCGCTTCTCGCCCAAGGAATGGAACGAGAAGGGCAAGCCCGACATCCTCTCTCGCGCGATCGAAGAGAAGAAGAGGGTGCTGGCCTCCCGTTTCCCGCGGCATGTCTCGCGCATGATCGACGATAGGCTGCGCGCCCGCTTCGGCAACCTCATCCACCTGCCGCGCGCGGCGATGGGCGGATAGGAGACTTGTTCAGCTTCAGCCCTTCTGCACGAACGGGCTGAACACCATCAGGCTCAGAATTTCGAAGAGCACCTGCGCGCCGGCATGCACGGTATTGGCTGTGGCATCATATTGCGGCGCGACCTCGACCACGTCGCCGCCGCAGATGTTCAAGCCCTTGAGCCCATGCAGAAGCGCCAGCACCTCGCGCGTCGTCAGCCCGCCGATTTCCGGCGTGCCCGTACCCGGCGCGAAGCTCGGGTCGAGGCTGTCGACATCGAAGGAGATGTAGACCGGTTCGTCGCCAACCACATCGCGCGCCTTGGCGACGATCGCCGGGATGCCGAGCGTCTCCACCTCCTCGGCATGAATCACCGTCATGCCGGACTCGTAGGAGAACTCCCACAGATATTCGGCGGAACCGCGAACGCCGATCTGGATGGTGCGGGTCGGGTCGAGCACGCCGTCCAGCACCGCGTTGCGGAACGGCCCGCCGTGGTGGAACTTGGTCTGGTCGAACGGACCGCTGGTGTCGCAATGCGCGTCGATATGGATCAGCCCGACCGGCGCCTTTTGACCGACGGCCCTGAGGATCGGATGGGTGATCGAATGATCGCCGCCGACCGAGAGCGGCACCACGCCGGCCTCGACAATCTTGCCAACATGGCGCTCGATGTCGTCATGGCTCTGCTCGAGCCGGTAGCGGCTCGCGAACGGCACGTCGCCGATGTCCACAACCCGCAACTCGTGGGTCGGCGCGCAGCCTAACACATGGTTGTAAGGCCCGATGCGTTCGATGGTGCGCAGCGCACGCGGCCCGAAACGGGAACCGGGCCGGTTGGTCACGCCGAGATCCATCGGCACGCCGACGATCGCCACCTGCAGATTGCCGAAATCGGGATTGGCGGGATCGATCGGACGATGGGGCGCGGTCAGGAAAGTCGGCACGCCGGAATAGGGCGCCAGCCGCGTGCCGCCTTTGTCGAATATCTTGTCGGCAACCTTGCGGAAGCCTGGATCGAAGATCGCACCGCCGTGGTCATCGGCATATTTTGCGCGCAGCGTCGCAAGCTTTTCCTTGTCCCATGCCATTGAATCTGTCGTCCTACCTATTGGTGACCATGGAATATGCAAAGTGCACCGACAAGGCCAGTGCCGGCCTTCGCGCTAGACGATCAGTTTTGCAAGCGACCGAGCCTCGTGCAAGGCCGTTGAAAAGGACGGAATGCCTATCGCGGGGGCAGCGCCCCCGTTACACGGGTAGCTATCTGTCGGCTTGGACGACCACCTTGCGATAGAGATGCCAGGTAGCATGGCCGAGCACAGGGACGACGACGGCCAGCCCGGCAAACAGCGGAATCGAGCCGATCGCCAGCGCGATCGCCACTATCAGTCCCCAGGCCGCCATAGGCACCGGGTTTAGTGCGACCGCCCGTGCCGAGGTGCGGATCGCCTCATAGGCGCCGACGTCGCGATCAAGCAATAACGGGAACGCGATCACCGTGGTGCACAGGACCAGCAAGGCGAACAGGAAGCCGACCAGATTGCCGAGAACGATCACTGTCCAGCCGCGCCCGGTGCCGAGCATTTCGGAGAGGAACGTGCCAATGTCGAGCGGCACGCTCTCGCCGAACTGCCATTCATAAATCGCCTTGGCCACGAACAGCCAGGTAATGAAAACCGCGAACAGCAGGATGCCAATGACCGCGATAGCCGGCACGGCGGGCGAATGGCGGACGTCGAAGGCGTGACGCCACGACGTATTCATTCCGAGTTCCCTCCTGCGGCTGATCTCATAGAGGCCAATCGCTGCGAACGGGCCGAGCAGCGCAAAACCCGACATCAGCGGGAAAAGCAGCGGCAGTGCATTGTTGCCCGACGTCCAGGTTGCCAGGATGACGCCGACGATCGGGTAGATCAGGCCGAGAAAGACGATATGCGAAGGCCTGTCGCGGAAGTCGTCGATGCCCTTTCGCAAGGCCTCGGCAAGGTCGCCAAGGCCGATCTCACGGATTTCGGGCGCAATCGCTTGCGGCGCGCCGGCATAGACGTGGAAATTGCTCACAATGTTCCTCCCGGTCCTTGCAGGTCGCGGGAGCCGCGGGCGCCTGGTATTCTCCTGCCCTGCAGCATGCAACCTGAACGCGACCCGACTATACGATAGCCCGTCCGATTTGTCCCCTCACGGCAGCATGCATGGTAGAATGCGGCCGGAAGCCCTGATTACCGAGCAAAAGCTCGGCAGGATAGCTGTTGCTCATTTTGCGCTCGCCTGTCATGCTTGAAAGGATCGAGCCCGCGCCCATCGACAAACGATGGCCGGCGCGCCACATTGCGCCGCGCCGATCGGGGCCGGCAGGAGGAGCAGGCAGTTCGACAGAGAGATGGTTTCGCGAACGGAAAACAGTAACACAAGGCAGGACGAGGCCGCGCGGGCAGGCTGGCTCTATTATGTTGCCGGCAACACGCAGGACCAGATTGCGGCCAAGCTTGGCGTATCGCGCCAAAGTGCGCAGCGGCTGGTCTCGCTTGCGGTCTCGGAGGGCCTGATCAAGGTCCGGCTCGACCATCCGATCGCGGAATGCATGGAGCTTGCCGGACGGCTCGCCAAGCGGTTTTCGCTGGACCGGGTCGAGGTCGTGCCCAGCGATCCCGGCAACCCTTCGACCACGATCGGCGTCGCCGAGGCCGCCGCGGCCGAAATTGAGCGATGGCTGAAGACGACGGACCCAATGGTGTTGGCCATCGGCACCGGGCGCACGCTGAAGGCCTCGATCGAGCAGCTATCGCCGATCGAATGTCCGCAGCATCGCATCGTGTCTTTGACGGGCAACATCTCGCCCGACGGCGCCGCCGCCTTCTACAACGTCATTTTCACCATGGCCGATACGATCAAGGCGCGTGCCTTCCCGATGCCGCTGCCGGTGATCGCCTCCTCGCCCGAGGAGCGCGAGATGCTGCACCGCCAGGCCATGATCCGGCAGACGCTGGAGCTCGCCGCCAAGGCCGACATCACCTTCGTCGGCATCGGCGACCTGGGGCCGACGGCGCCGCTCTATGTCGACGGATTCGTCAACGAAGCCGAGCTCAAGGCGCTGCAGAAGGCAGGAGCGGTCGGCGAGATCTGCGGCTGGGCCTTCGACCGCGACGGGCGCTTCATCGATGGCATCACCAACGAGCGCGTCGCCAGCGCGCCGCTGCCATCGCGCGAAAGATCGCAGGTCATCGCGCTGGCCATGGGCGAGAAGAAGGTGCCGGCGATCAGGGCGGCCCTGACGCGCCGCCTCGTCAACGGCATCATTACCGACGAAGCGACCGCGGCCGCGTTGCTTGCCGCTGCGTAGCGCACGCGCCCCCACGAGGGGAAGGTTGCGCGCAGGGGTGCATATCAGTGATGCTTCGCCGTCGGGTCGTTGCCGTCGAGGAAGCCTAGATCACGCAGCAGATGCGGCGACAGGTATCTGATGTCGAGACGCGCGCGCGGCCGGACGATGTACCGCGCAAATCCCGCAAGTCGTGAAATCAAGCCATAGCTTGGCTTCGTGAAGAGCTTGTCCTGAACCGTGGTCATGGCCGTCGACCTCCGCTATGCTTACGTCCCATTGATGGGTCGTTCCTGAATCTCGGTTCGGACGGCCCTCATTTCCAATCGAACTTCAATCATTGCCCATAAGCAGGACTTATGCCTGATTTAAGCTCACGTCAGACGGCCTCCCGCCTCCCTCCTCTCCAGGCGATCAAGGTGTTCGAAGCGGTGGCGCGGCATCTTTCCTTCACCAAGGCTTCCAGCGAACTCGGCATGACGCAAGCCGCGGTCAGCTATCAGATCAAGGTGCTGGAAGAGCGCGTCGGCGCGCCGCTTTTCCTGCGCAAGCCAAGGCAGATCGTGCTGACCGATGCCGGGCAACGGCTCGCTCCGGCGGTTTCCGAGGCCTTCTCGCTGATCGGCGAAGCTTACGATGCGGCGCGCGCCGGCGCCGACGGGACGCTTTGCATCAGCACGCTCCTGACGTTTGCCTCGAACTGGCTGGCACAGCATCTCGGCTCATTCCAGGTGGCTCATCCGTCATTGGCCGTGCGCGTCGACACCTCAAACAAGCTCGTCGATTTTGCCAGGGAGGACATCGACCTTGCGATAAGATCGGGCGGGGGCAACTGGCCGGGCATGGAAGCGCACATGCTGTTTCGCGCTGATTTCACGCCGGTGCTCAGCCCCAGGCTGGCCGCGAGCATCGGCGGCGTGAAGGAGCCCGCCGATCTTCTGCAGCTGACGATCCTCGATCCCGGCGACGTCTGGTGGCAGGACTGGTTCAAGGCCGCTGGCGTTCCTGTCGAGGATCTCGCCAAGCGCCCCGGCACCCATATGGGAGCGCAGGCCTACGAGGCCAACGCCGCGATCGCCGGCCAGGGCGTGGCGATCGTGACGCGAGCGCTATTCAAGGACGAGCTCGACGACGGACGGCTGATCCAGCCCTTCGACCTGGTGGGGGACGATGGCCACGCCTATTGGCTTGTCTACCCCGAAGCACGCCGAAACGTCCCGAAAATCAGGGCTTTCAGGGACTGGCTGCTTGCGGAAGTGGCTGCTTCCGTCGGGCGCCCGTCGAAGGAATCGTGATGCATCAGCCGGGCGGCGCGGCCGTGGAGTGCGCCCCTGGGGGTGGATAGATTCGCGCCACTTTCCGGCGTGAATAAGAAAGATGGCCATTCGAAACAAAGACTTGGCCAGCGCGGCCGGGCAAATGCATCGCGAATCCGTTCACAGGGGTCGTCGCGGCGCGCAAGAGCCGACATTCCTTTCCCAATCAAGCCCCGTTTTCAGCGGGTTCGGGGCTTCGGCCATATCGCTCGCCGGCAACCAGACAATTCGTTCCCAAAGCGTCGGATCCAGACACCCTCGTGCTGCACCGCAGCATCGAATCTGCATTGACTTGCCGATTTCATCATGAGTAATTGCTCAAACCAAAGGCAAATGCCCACTTGGTTCACGGGAGGATTTTCATGAGACTGCACACGCTCATTCTGGGCCTCTGTTCGGCGAGCGCGCTGGCGTTTGCCGCCCATGCCGAGTCGATCACCATCGCCACCGTCAACAACAGCGACATGGTGCGGATGCAGACGCTGACCGACGACTTCACCAGCAAGAACCCCGACATCCAGCTCAACTGGGTGACGCTCGAAGAGAACGTGCTGCGTGAGCGCGTCACGACCGACATCGCCACCAAGGGCGGTCAGTACGACGTGATCACCATCGGCAACTACGAGGTGCCGATCTGGGCGAAGCAGAACTGGCTCCTGCCGCTCGACAATCTTGGCGCCGACTATGACCTGGACGACCTGCTTCCCGCTATCCGTGGCGGTGTGTCCATGGACGGCAAGCTCTATGCCGTGCCGTTCTATGGCGAGTCGGCGATGGTCATGTACCGCAAGGACCTGATGGAAAAAGCGGGCCTGACGATGCCGGAGTCGCCGACATGGGAGTTCATTGCCGACGCCGCGCGGAAAATGACCGACCGCGCCAACGGCATCAGCGGCATCTGCCTGCGCGGCAAAGCCGGCTGGGGCGAGAACATGGCCTTCCTGACCGCCATGGCGAATTCCTATGGCGGCCGCTGGTTCGACGAGAACTGGAAGCCACAGCTAGACCAGCCTGAATGGAAGCAGGTGCTCCAGACTTACGTCGACCTGATGAAGGAGGCCGGCCCCGAGGGCGCTTCCTCCAACGGCTTCAACGAGAATCTGACGCTGTTCAGCCAAGGCAAATGCGGCATGTGGATCGATGCCACGGTGGCGGCTTCCAAACTGTCGGATCCGAAGGAATCGACGGTCGCCGACAAGGTCGCGTTCGCCGTGTTCCCCGACACAGGCAACGGCAACCATGGCAACTGGCTGTGGTCCTGGAACCTCGCCATTCCGGCAAGCTCCCAGAAGGCGGAGGCAGCCCAGAAGTTCCTTTCCTGGGCAACGAGCAAAGGCTACACGGAAATGGTTGCATCGAAGGAAGGTTGGGTCAACGCGCCTCCCGGGACCCGCACTTCGCTGTATAACAACGAAGAATACAAGAAGGCAGCCCCCTTCGCCGGCCCGACACTGGCCGCGATGAACGCAGCCGACATCACCAAGCCGAGCGTCAAGCCAGTGCCTTATACCGGCGGCCAGTTCGTGGCGATCCCCGAGTTCCAGGGTCTCGGCACCACCGTCGGGCAGCTCTTCTCCGCTGCTCTCGCCGGCCAGATGTCGGTCGACGACGCACTTACGCAAGCCCAGGATGCCGCAACCAGCGCGATGACCGAAGGCGGGTACATCCAGTAAAGGCGTCCTCCCTGCGCCTTGGCCGTCCGGTTCCCAGTCCGGGCGGCCACTTTCGAGAGCAACTAGGATGCGCCTCGCGCCGCCCCCCTCATCCGTCGCCTTCGGCGACACCTTCTCCCACAAGGGGAGAAGGGGGAGCGTTGCAGCAGCCTTGGCTCCAATCGAAGACGTCGGTGATATGCGGTGACGTCAATGTAGAACTCCTCCCTTCTCCCCTTGCGGGAGAAGGTGTCGCCGAAGGCGACGGATGAGGGGTAGAAGACTTGGTAAGAATTAACTTACCGAATCGATCAACCTCGAGGTGCGACCATGGCTACTCGACAGACAAGCTCGCTCGCTCGCCTGATGCTGGCGCCCTCGGTATTGCTGCTGTTCGTCTGGATGGCGATACCGCTGGCCATGACGCTGTGGTTCTCGTTCCAGCAGTACAATCCGCTCAATCCGATCCGCGACGGTTTCATCGGTTTCTCGAACTACGCCCTGTTCTTCAACAACCCGGCATTCGTGGCGGCCATCCTCAACACCCTCATCATCGTGATCGCCGTGCTCGTGATCACGATCATCGGCGGCATCTTGCTCGCTCTGCTGCTCGACCAGCCGATGTGGGGGCAGGGCATCGTCCGCATCCTGATGATCTCGCCGTTCTTCGTCATGCCGCCGGTCGCCGCCTTGGTCTGGAAAAACATGCTCATGCATCCCGGCTACGGCGTCTTCGCCGACATCGCCCGCTTCTTCGGCCTGCAACCTATCGACTGGTTCGCGAACTTCCCGCTGTTTTCGATCATCCTGATCGTTGCCTGGCAGTGGCTGCCCTTTGCGACGCTGATCCTGCTCACCTCGCTGCAATCGCTTGACGGCGAGCAGAAGGAGGCCGCGGAAATGGACGGCGCCGGGCTGCTCAGCCGCTTCTGGTACCTGACGCTGCCGCATCTTTCGCGGGCGATCACCGTCGTGGTCCTGATCCAGACCATCTTCCTGCTGGCGGTCTATGCCGAGATCCTGGTCACGACCAATGGCGGGCCGGGCTACGCCTCCACCAACCTGCCCTTCCTCGTCTACCAGAAGGCGCTGCTGGAATTCAAAATCGGCCAGGCTTCGGCCGGCGGCATCATCGCGGTGATCCTCGCCAACATCGTCGCCTTCTTCGCCATGCGCGCAGTGGGCAGGAACCTGGATAGGTGAGGGCGCTATGCGACTGGATTGGATGAAGTCCTATTCACCGGCGACAGTGCTCTACGTTGCCCCCCTCTGTCCTGCCGGACATCTCCCCCGCAAGGGGGGAGATTGGCTGTCGTTCTTGTTTTCGCCAATCGCCAACTTTGCAGGTCGAGCACCGTCAAAACTGAAGGCCAATCTCCCCCCTTGCGGGGGAGATGTCCGGCAGGACAGAGGGGGGCGCGAAGGAATGCCAATGTACAACGCAAGCCGTCCGGAGCTTTGACCATGGCACGCGCAGTCACCCCACAACACAAGACGATCGCGACCGCTGCTGCATGGGTCGTCGCATTGCTGATTTTCTTCCCGATCCTCTACACGATCATCACCTCCTTCAAATCCGAGCAGGAGGCGATCCAGGGCTTCAGCCTGATCCCGTCCGGCACGCTGGAGAGCTATGCCGAGGTCGAGGCGCAGAGAGGCTATTTGAAGTTCTTCATGAACTCGGTGATCCTGTCGGTCGGATCGACGATTCTGGCGCTGATCGTGGCGATCCCCGCCGCCTGGTCGATGGCGTTTTCGCCGACCAAGCGCACCAAGGACATACTGATGTGGATGCTGTCCACCAAGATGATGCCGGCGGTGGCGGTGCTTTTCCCGATCTACCTGCTGTTCCGCGACACGGGCCTGCTCGACAGCCGCTTCGGGCTGACCGTGATGCTGATGCTGATCAACCTGCCGATCGTGGTGTGGATGCTCTACACCTATTTCCGCGAGATACCCGGCGAGATCCTTGAAGCGGCGCGCATGGACGGCGCCTCGCTGTTCAACGAAATCGTTTATGTGCTGACGCCGATGGCAGTGCCCGGCATCGCTTCGACGATGCTTTTGAACATCATCCTGGCTTGGAACGAAGCCTTCTGGACGATCCGGCTCACCACCACCGAAGCGGCGCCGCTGACCGCCTTCATCAGCTCGTTTTCGAGCCCGCAGGGATTGTTCTGGTCGAAGCTTTCCGCGGCATCCACGCTGGCGATCGCGCCGATCCTCATCATGGGCTGGTTCTCGCAGCGCCAACTGGTGCGCGGGCTGACCTTCGGCGCGGTGAAGTAAATGTCCATCTCCGCCAACCTAGTCGGAAGAGTGGCGCTCCACGTTGCCCCCCTCTGTCCTGCCGGACATCTCCCCCGCAAGGGGGGAGATTGGCTGTCATTCTGGTTTTCGCGAATCATCAGCGTTGCAGAAAAAGCACCTTCAAAGCGGCCGGCTAATCTCCCCCTTGCGGGGGAGATGTCCGGCAGGACAGAGGGGGGCGCGAAGGAACGCCAGCCTCCCCAATTGTCGTAGCTCACGTCAGGCATCTCAGCGGGAGGAACGCATGGGCCAGATAAATCTTCAGAAAGTGTCGAAGTCGTTCGGGGCGACGACCATCATCCCGAATATCGACCTCGACATCGCCGACGCCGAGTTCGTGGTGTTCGTCGGGCCGTCCGGCTGCGGCAAGTCCACGCTGCTGCGCCTGATCGCGGGGCTGGAGGACGTCTCCGGCGGCACGATCTCGATCGACGGCAGGAATGTGACCCATGAAGCGCCGGCCAAGCGCGGGCTCGCCATGGTGTTCCAGTCCTATGCCCTCTACCCGCATATGAGCGTGCGCAACAACATCGCCTTCCCGCTGAAGATGGCCGGGGAGGACAAGGCCGTCATCCACAAGAAGGTCGAGGATGCCGCGCGCGTCCTGAACCTCACCAACTACCTGGAACGGCGACCGGGCCAGCTCTCGGGCGGCCAGCGTCAGCGCGTCGCGATCGGCCGCGCCATCGTGCGCCAGCCGAAAGCGTTCCTGTTCGACGAACCGCTGTCGAACCTCGATGCGGCGCTGCGCGGCACGATGCGGCTGGAAATCAGCGAGCTGCATCAGCAGCTCAACACCACCATGATCTACGTGACGCACGACCAGGTGGAGGCCATGACAATGGCCGACAAGATCGTGGTGCTGAACGCCGGCAACATCGAGCAGGTGGGATCGCCGCTGGAGCTCTACCGAGCCCCCAGAAACCTGTTCGTGGCAGGCTTCATCGGCTCGCCGAAGATGAACTTCGTGAAGGGAGCGACCGCGGCAAAACACGGCGCCGACACGATCGGCGTCCGGCCCGAGCATATTGGAATTTCGACCAGCGCCGGTGAGTGGAAGGGCACCGTCGGCGTGGCCGAACATCTCGGCGCCGACACCTTCATCCATGTCCATACCGACGGTTTCGGGACGATCAATGTGCGGGCCGACGGCGAAGTTGCGGTCAACCACGGCGACACGGTCTATCTCACGCCGGTGGAGGGAAAGGTGCATCGCTTCGGGACGGACGGGAGGGCGATGTGAGGAATGTGAAGCTCCACCTTCTCCCCTTGTGGGAGAGGAGACGGATGAGGGGTTTTGGACAAAGCGCCACGCTGGAACACCCCTCATCCGCCTTCGCTTCGCCCCCTCGACAAGCTCGGGGCCACCTTCTCCCACAAGGGGAGAAGGGAGGATGATCCCATGACCACCAAACTTTCCGCCGCCACCCTGCCGTCGCTGCCCGCCAAGGTCGCCCGCCCGCGCTATGACCGCCACAAGCTGAAGGCCGGCATCCTGCATTTCGGCATCGGCAATTTTCATCGCGCCCACCAGGCCGTCTATCTCGACGAGCTCTTGAATGCCGGCCGCGACCATGACTGGGCGATCGTCGGCGCCGGCGTGCTGCCTTCCGACGTCGTCGCCCGCGCCAGGCTCAAGGAGCAGGATTTCCTGACCACGGTGGTCGAGCAGGACAGCGGCCATATGGAGGCGCGCGTCACCGGGGGCATGATCGACTATCTGACGCCCGGCGAGACCGCGGCAATCCTGGAAAAACTCGCCGACCCGGCAATCCGCATCGTGTCGCTCACCATCACGGAAGGCGGCTACTACATCGACCCGGCCTCGGGAAAGTTCAATCCGGAGCATCCGGACATGGCGGCGGATGCGAAGAACATCGCGAGCCCGAAAACGGTGTTCGGGCTGATGCTCGCCGGCCTGATGCGGCGGCGCAAGGCGGGCACGCCGCCTTTCACCGTCATGTCCTGCGACAACATCCCTCATAACGGCCATGTGACGAAGGACGCGGTGGCGGGGCTGGCCGCGCTGGTAGACCCGGCGCTGGCGGCGTGGGTGGAAGACAATGTCGCCTTTCCGAACGGCATGGTCGACCGCATCACCCCGGCGACCACCGACCGCGAGCGGCAGGTGCTCAAGGACCAGTTCGAAATGGAGGACAACTGGCCGGTGTTCTGCGAGCCGTTCCGGCAATGGGTGCTGGAGGATAATTTCCCCACCGGACGGCCGGGCTTCGAGACGGTGGGCGTGCAGTTCGTCGACGACGTGTCGCCCTTCGAACTGATGAAGATCCGCATCCTCAACGGCGGGCACGCGGTGATCGCCTATCCGGCCGGGCTGATGGACATCCACTTCGTGCACGAGGCGATGGAGGAGCCGCTGGTGCGCGCCTTCCTGGGAAAAATAGAGCGCGAGGAGATCATCCCCACCGTGCCGCCGGCGCCGGGCGTGGTGCTGGAGGAGTATTACCAGCTCATCGAGCGGCGCTTCTCCAACCCCAGGATCGGCGACACGGTGCGCCGGCTCTGCCTGGACGGCTCCAACCGCCAGCCGAAGTTCATCATCCCCACAATCGCGGCGCGGCTTGCCGCCGGCGGGAGCACCGTCGGGCTGGCGCTGGAATCGGCGCTGTGGTGCCGCTACTGCTTCGGCACGACCGACTCGGATGCACCGATCGAGCCGAACGACCCGAACTGGGACCGCATGCAGGCGACGGCGCGGCAAGCAAAGGACGATCCCGCAGCCTGGCTCGCCATGGAGGACATCTATGGCGCGGTCGGCAAGGCCAAGCCGTTCGCCGACGCTTTCGCGGTGAGCCTGAAAACGCTATGGGAGGTCGGCGCGCGGGCCACGCTGACGCGCTATCTCTCCGGCTCGCTCTGACCGGAGGTAGAAACCGGAGGAGAGGATGGAGTTTGAACAGGAGCCGCGGTTCGCAGAAGCGATGAGATCGCGCTCCGTCCAACACCCCTCATCCGTCGCCTTCGACGACACCTTCTCCCACAAGGGGAGAAGGGGGAGCGTTGCATTTGCGCTTTTGCCAATCTCCAACATCGGCGATTGGCGGATGCGGTCCCGCCAAGTTCCCCCTTCTCCCCTTGTGGGAGAAGGTGGCCGAGCGAAGCGAGGTCGGAAGAGGGGTGTTGGCCGAAGCGCCGTCTCCCCCGTTCTGCGCTGAGAAACCCTCTTGCCGCAAAACCGCTCCGAGCTCGTCATCTTCGATTGCGACGGCGTGCTGGTCGACAGCGAGCCGATCTCGATCGGCGCGCTGCTGGAACTCATCGCCGAAGCCGGCGGCGCGATCGACGAGGCGACCGCCTATGAGCGCTTTCTCGGCCGCTCGGTGGCGACCATCAGCGGCATGCTGCGCGACGAGTTCGGCCTTGCCTTCGGCGACGACCATGTCGAGCGCATGCGCGCGGCGATCTATGAGCGCTTCCGCAAAGAGCTGAAGCCGATCCCCGGCATCCGCGAGACGCTGCTCGCGCTCGGCGGCAAGCGCGCGGTGGCATCGTCGAGCCAGCTCGAGCGCATCAGGCTGTCGCTCGACGTGACCGGACTGCGCAGCCTTCTGGAGCCGCATATCTACAGCGCCTCGATGGTGGCGCGCGGCAAGCCGGCGCCGGACCTGTTCCTCCATGTCACGGCCGAGATGGGCGTCGCGCCTGAGAACTGCACGGTGATCGAGGACAGCCCGGCCGGCATCGCCGCGGCCAAGGCCGCGGGCATGCGCGCCTTCGGGTTCGTCGGCGGCTCGCATGCGGGGCGCGCCGGGTTGCGCGCGGCGCTGGAGCTGATGCGGCCGGAGCTGATCTTCGACGACATGCGACTGCTGCCGGGGTTGCTGGCCAAGGACGCCGAAGCTCTCTCCGCCCTCGGGGAGAGGAAGGCGCCGCAGGCGCGATATGTCTGCGCCGTCGATGTCGGCACGGGCAGCGCCCGGGCCGGCGTCGTCGATGCAAACGGCAGGCTGCTTGGCCGCGCCGAGCATCCGATCCTCATGAACCATCCGCGGCCGGACCATGCCGAGCACGATTCCGAGGATGTCTGGCGCTCCGTGTGCCGCGCCGTGCAGGGCGCGCTCGCCAATTCGGGCGCGCGGCCGGCGCAGGTGGCCGGCATCTCCTTCGATGCGACCTGCTCGCTGGTGGTCCGCGACCGCGAGGGCAAGCAGCTCGGCGTCTCGACGACAAGCGGCGAGCATTGGGACACGATCGTGTGGCTCGACCATCGCGCGTTCGACGAGGCGGACCAATGCACGGCGACCGGGCACGGCGTGCTCGATCATCTCGGCGGCGTCATGTCGCCGGAGATGCAGACGCCGAAGCTGATGTGGCTGAAAAAGCACCGGCCCGACACATGGGCGCGCGCGGGCTATTTCTTCGACCTCGCCGATTTCCTGACCTGGAAGGCGTCCGGCTCCAATGCGCGCTCGCAGTGCACGCTCGCCTGCAAGTGGACCTATCTGGCGCATGAGGAACCGGGCTGGCGGCAGGACTTTTTCGACGCCGTCGGCATTGGCGAGATGCTGGAGCGCGGCGCGCTGCCCGACCGCGCGAGCCTCGCCGGCACCGACCTCGGACCGCTGACGCCGCAAGCCGCGGCCGATCTCGGCCTGACCACGAATTGCCGCGTCGGGGCAGGTCTGGTGGATGCCTATGCCGGCGCGCTCGGCGTGCTCGCCGGCTTCACCGGCGATCTCGCGACGGTGGACCGGCATCTGGCGCTGATCGCCGGCACGTCGAGCTGCGTGATGGCGCTGTCGCGCGAGCCGCTCTCCTTCGATGGCGTGTGGGGCCCTTATTTCGGCGTGACGCTGCCGAATCTCTGGGTTTGCGAGGGCGGCCAGTCGGCGACCGGCGCGCTGCTCGACCACCTGATCCGCTGGCACGGTGCGGGCGGCGAACCTGACGCTGCGATGCACCAGAGGATCGCCGCACGGGTCATGGAGATGCGGCGGGACGAAGGGCTCGACCTTGCCGGGCGATTGCACGTGCTGCCGGACTTTCACGGCAACCGCTCGCCGCTTGCCGACCCGCATGCGGTGGGCGTGGTGAGCGGGCTGACGCTGGACGCCAGCTTCGACAGCCTGTGCAAGCTCTACTGGCGCACCTCGGTCGGCATCGCGCTCGGCGTGCGGCACATTCTCGATGCGCTCAACGAACGCGGCTTCGTGATCGACACGCTGCACGTGACGGGCGGCCATACGCGCAACCCGCTGCTGATGGAACTATACGCCGACGCGACCGGCTGCACGGTGATGGAGCCTTTGGCCGCGGACGCGGTGCTGACCGGGACGGCGATCATCGCGGCCACTGCCGGCGGGCTCTACCCCGACACGGCAAGCGCCTGCGCGGCGATGCAGCAAGGCGGCGTCGCGCGGCGTCCGAATCCGGCCGCACGCGAGCGCTTCGATCGCGACTACCGCGTCTTCCTGGAAATGCATCGCCAGCGCCGGGCGCTGGACGCGATCAGATAGAAGCCGCCTTTTCAGCCTCGGACTTTTCCGGCGGCGGCGGGCGCCTGACCTGCTGTGCCGCTTCGAGCACGATCGGCGAGAGGCCCTGGCCGCCGGCATCGACGAATTCGAAGAGGTGCCGGCGCATGCGCGGCTCCCAGAACTTGTTGATGTGCTCGGCTACGCCGGCAACGCCCTCGTCATGCGGCTTGGATTCGAAGAAGGCGCCGATCTGGTTGGCCATGCGCACGATCTTCTCGCGCGGGCTGGCGTGATGGATCCCTTCGTCAAGCGACATTCCTGGCGGCTCCGATCAAAACCCGCTCGGGGCGGGTGAAAACGTCGAATTCCTCGCCACGCACCAGCGCTATCAGGGTCATGCCGGCTTCTTCCGCCGTGCGGATGGCGAGCGCGGTCGGCGCCGAGACGGCGACGATGAAGGATGCGCCGATGGCCGCGGTCTTCTGCACCATCTCGACCGAGACGCGCGACGTGACGATAACCGCGCCCGAAAGGCCATCGACACCGGCTTTCGCCAATGCGCCGGCGAGCTTGTCGAGCGCGTTGTGGCGGCCGACATCTTCGCGCGCGGCGACGATGCCTTTGCCGGGCAGATAGAAGCCGGCGGCGTGCACCGCGCCGGTCTCGGCGTGCAGCGGCTGCTGTTTCGAAAGCAGCTTGACGGCTTGCGTGATGTCGCTTGCCGAAAGCGTAAGCGTCGATTTACGCACATCGTCGACCGAGCGCATGGCTTCCTCGATCGACTCGATGCCGCAGAGGCCGCAGCCCACCGGCCCGGCGAGGCGGCGGCGACGCGCTTCGAAACGCGTGTTGGCCTGGTCCTTCAGCCTGATCTGGATGTCGATGCCGACGCCCATATCCTCGACCTCGATCGCCTCGATTTCCTCGGGCGAGTCGATGATGCCTTCCGTGAGCGTGAAGCCGAGCGCGAAGTCCTCGAAATCGGCCGGCGAGGCCATCATAACCGCGTGTGTGGCGCCGGCATAGGAGAACGCGATTGGAGTTTCCTCCGGCACCATGCGACTGGCGGCGGAGGTCCCGCTGGCGCGGCGGGCCAAGCGGGATGTCGAGGTGACGGGGGGGCGGGTCATGAGGGCTCCCCACCTCCCCCTTGTGGGGAGGTCGCGCCGAAGGCGCGGGTGGGGGTACAAATGTCAAACTTAGAGGGACCGAACCCCCACCCCGATCCGCTATGCGGATCGACCCTCCCCACAAGGGGGAGGGTGGGGCGCCCACTCCTGCTCACTCCGCCGCCTCCAGATGGCCCTCGATACGGCGCGAGCGGCGGGAGAGCGCCTCGTAATCCTCCTGCCACTCGGTCGGGCCGTTGGAGCGGCCGACCTGCACGGCCGTCACCTTGTATTCCGGACAGTTGGTCGCCCAGTCCGAAAAGTCGGTGGTGATGACGTTGGCCTGCGTGTTGGGGTGGTGGAAGGTCGTGTAGACCACGCCCGGCGCGACGCGGTCGGTGATCTCCGCCCGCAGCGTCGTCTCGCCGGCGCGGCTCGACAGCTTCACCCAATCGCCGTCGCGGATGCCGCGGTTCTCCGCGTCGTGCGGGTGGATCTCCAGCAGGTCTTCGGCGTGCCAGATCACATTGTCGGTGCGCCGGGTCTGCGCGCCGACATTGTATTGCGAGAGAATCCGGCCGGTGGTGAGCAGCAGCGGGAAGCGCGGTCCGGTCTTCTCGTCGGTCGCTACATATTCGGTGCGGATGAACTTGCCCTTGCCGCGCACGAAGCCGCCGATATGCATGACTGGCGTGCCGAGCGGCGCCTTCTCGTTGCAGGGCCACTGCACGGAGCCGACGCGGTCGAGCAGGTCGTAGGAGACGCTGGCGAAGCTCGGCGTGGTCTGGGCGATCTCGTCCATGATCTCGGACGGGTGCGCATAGCTCCAGGCGATGCCCATCGCCTTCGCCATTTCCTGGGTCACCTCCCAGTCGGCCAGCCCGTTCCTGGGCGCAATCACCGTGCGCACGCGGTTGATGCGGCGCTCGGCATTGGTGAAGGTGCCGTCCTTCTCTAGGAAGGTCGAGCCCGGCAGGAAGACGTGGGCGTAGTTGGCGGTCTCGTTGAGGAAGAGATCGTGGACCACTACGCATTCCATCGCAGCAAGGCCGGCCGAGACGTGGTGCGTGTCGGGATCGGACTGCAGGATGTCCTCGCCCTGGATGTAGAGGCCCTTGAACGTGCCCTCGACGGCGGCGTCCAGCATGTTGGGAATGCGCAGGCCGGGCTCGTTGTCGAGCTTCACGCCCCACAGGCTCTCGTAGATGTCGCGGACGGCGTCGCCGGAGATGTGACGGTATCCGGGCAGCTCGTGCGGGAAGGAGCCCATATCGCACGAGCCTTGCACGTTGTTCTGGCCGCGCAGCGGGTTTACGCCGACGCCCGGCCGGCCGATATTGCCGGTGAGCATGGCGAGATTGGCAATGGCGATGACGGTGGTCGAACCCTGGCTGTGCTCGGTGACGCCGAGGCCGTAATAGATCGCGCCATTGCCGCCGCGCGCATAGAGCCGGGCGGCGCCGCGGATGTCGTCCGCCGGCACACCGGAGATTTTTTCGACTTCTTCCGGGCTGTGCCGCTTTTCGGAAACGAATGCCGCATAGTCCTCGAATTCCGACCAGTCGCAGCGCTCGCGGATGAAGGCCTCGTCGAACAGGCCCTCCGTCACGATGACATGGGCGAGCGCGGTGACCACGGCAACGTTGGTGCCGGGCTTCAGCGGCAGGTGGTAGTCGGCCTCGACATGCGCCGAGCGCACGATGTCGGTGCGACGCGGGTCAAGCACGATCAGCCTGGCACCCTGGCGCAGCCGCTTCTTCAGCCGCGAGGCGAAGACCGGGTGGCCGTCGGTCGGGTTGGCGCCGATGATGACGACGACGTCGGTGTGCTCCACCGAGTCGAAATCCTGCGTGCCCGCCGAGGTGCCGTAGGTCTGGCCGAGGCCATAGCCGGTCGGCGAATGGCAGACGCGCGCGCAGGTGTCGACATTGTTGTTGCCGAAGCCCTGGCGCACCAGCTTCTGGACGAGATAGGTCTCCTCGTTGGTGCAGCGCGAGGAGGTGATGCCGCCGACCGAGCCGCGGCCATACTGGTACTGGATACGGCGGAATTCCTTGGCAATGTGGGCGAAAGCCTCCTCCCAGGTGACCTCGCGCCACGGATCGGAGATCCGGTCGCGGACCATCGGGTTGAGGATGCGGTCCTTGTGGGTGGCGTAGCCCCAGGCGAAGCGGCCCTTGACGCAGCTATGGCCGCGATTGGCCTTGCCATCCTTCCAGGGCACCATGCGCACCAGCTCGTCGCCGCGCATCTCGGCCTTGAAGGAGCAGCCGACGCCGCAATAGGCGCAGGTGGTGACGGCCGAATGGGTCGGCAGGCCCGTCTTGAGCACGGATTTCTCGCGCAGCGCATCGGTCGGGCAGGCCTGGACGCAGGCGCCGCAGGACACACATTCCGATTCGATGAAGTTTTCCGACATGCCCGCCGCGACGCGGGACTCGAAGCCACGGCCGGTGATCGTCAGCGCGAAGGTGCCCTGCACCTCCTCGCAAGCGCGCACGCAGCGCGAGCAGACGATGCACTGAGAAGGATCGTAAGCGAAATAAGGGTTGGATTCGTCGCGGGCGATGTAGTCGATGTTGAGCGAGCCGTTGCCGGGCGCGACATGGTTGCGGCCGTCAATGCCGTAGCGGTTCTCGGTGAGGCCGACGGACTTCACGACATGATCGAACTCGCTGCCGCCGGTGCCGGCCGCGATGTCGTAGCCGCTCGGATGGTCGGAGACGTAGAGCTCCATGACGCCCTTGCGGATGCGATCCAGCCGCTCAGTCTGCGTCTTCACCACGATGCCTTCCGCGACCGGCGTGGTGCAGGAGGCGGGCGTGCCGCCGCGGCCCTCGATCTCAATCAGGCAGACGCGGCAGGAGCCGAAGGCATCGACCATGTCAGTCGCGCAAAGCTTCGGGATCGCCACGCCGGCATCGATCGCCGCGCGCATGATGGAGGTACCCTCCGGCACGGAGACGGAGCGGCCGTCGATGGTGAGCGTCACCGTCTTTTCGGATGTCGAGGCCGGCGTGCCGTAGTCGGCCTCCTCGATCAGCGTCCTGACGTCGAACATGGCGTTCATGGCGGGCTCCTAACTGGACGCGCCCTGCCTTCTCCCCTTGTGGGAGAAGGTGGCCGAGCGAAGCGAAGTCGGATGAGGGGTGTTGGACGGAGCGGAGATGTTGGCGATCCTGCCAACACCCCTCATCCGTCGCCTTATCTCGTCCTTGCTTCGCAAGTCCGAGGGCGACACCTTCTCCCACAAGGGGAGAAGGGGGCGCAAAATCTTGAGCGGCAGCGTTAGCGTCATCATCATTCGGCCGCCGCCCTTACCGGATGCGGCTTGAAGTCCTCCGGGAAATGCGTGATCGCGCTCATCACCGGATATGGGGTGAAACCGCCGAGCGCACAAAGCGATCCAAACTTCATGGTGTTGCACAAGTCCGTGACCAGTTCGATCTGCTTCCCGGGCTCGACGCCGGAAGCGAGCCTGTCGATGGTCTCGACGCCGCGCATCGAGCCGAGCCGGCAGGGCGTGCACTTGCCGCAGCTTTCGATGGCGCAGAATTCAAAAGCGAAACGCGCCTGCTTCAGCATATCGGCCGTATCGTCGAAGACGGCGAGGCCGGCATGGCCGATCAGCCCGTCTCGCGCCGCGAACGCCTCGTAGTCGAACTGCGTGTCGAACAGGGCGCGCGGGAAATAGGCACCGAGCGGGCCGCCGACCTGCACGGCCTTGACCGGGCGGCCACTGCGCGTGCCGCCGCCGATCCCGTCGACGATCTCGCCCAGCGTCAGGCCGAAGGCCGTCTCGAACAGGCCGCCATGCCTGACGTTGCCGGCGATCTGGATGGGGATGGTGCCGCGCGAGCGGCCCATGCCGAAATTCTTGTAGTGTTCCGCACCCTTGTCGAGGATGATCGGCACGGAGGCGAGCGAGATCACGTTGTTGATGACGGTCGGCCTGCCGAACAAGCCCTGGATCGCCGGCAGCGGCGGCTTGGCGCGCACCACGCCGCGCTTGCCTTCGAGGCTGTTCAGAAGCGAGGTCTCCTCGCCGCAGACATAAGCGCCGGCGCCGGAGCGGATTTCCATGTCGAAGGCGTGGGGCGAGCCCAGCACATTGACGCCGAGCATGCCGGCGCGGCGCGCGATCGCGACCGCCTTCTCCATCTTGGCGATGGCGTGCGGATATTCCGAGCGGATGTAGACGAATCCCCTGGTGGCGCCCGTGGCGACGCCGGCAATCGTCATGCCTTCGATCAGAACGAACGGATCGCCTTCCATGATCATGCGGTCGGCGAAGGTGGCCGAGTCGCCCTCGTCGGCGTTGCAGACGATGTATTTGCGGTCGCCAACCGTATCGAGCACGGTCTTCCACTTGATGCCGGTCGGGAAGCCGGCGCCGCCGCGGCCGCGCAGGCCGGATTCGGTGACGGTCTTGACAATGTCGGCCGGCGCCATCGCCACGGCCTTCTTCAAGCCGGCGAGGCCGCCATGCGCCTCATAGTCTTCCAGCGACAGCGGGTCGGTGATGCCGCAGCGCGCGAAGGTGAGGCGGGTCTGCCTGGCAATGAAGGGAATCTGCTCGGGATCGCCGAGCGAGAGGCGATGCGCGCCGCCCGATAGAAAATCCGCATCGAAGAGGGACGGCACGTCCCTGGCAGTCACCGGACCATAGGCTGCGCGGCCGGCCGCGGTCGCGATTTCCACCAGCGGCTCGATGAAATAGGCGCCGCGCGAGCCATTGCGGACGATCCTGGCGTCGAGGCCGCGCGCGGCGATCTCGGCCGCGACCGTCTTGGCGACCTTATGCGCGCCCAGCGCCAGCGCGCCGGAATCGTCGGGGATGTAGATGGTGGCGGTCATGCCCTCACCTCTGCCACGATCTCGTCGAGCTTGTCGGCGTCGAGGCGACCGATCACGTCGCCATCGAGCATGGCGGACGGCGCGCAGGCGCAAAGTCCCAGGCAATAGACCGGCTCCAGCGTGACGGCGCCGTCCCTGGTGGTCTCGTGGAAGCCGATGCCGAGAAGCTGCTTCATCTTCGCCGCGATGGCGTCCGAACCCATCGACTGGCAAGCCTCGGCCTGGCAGAGCTTCAGCACATGCCGGCCGGCCGGATGGCTGCGGAAGTCGTGGTAGAAGGTGACGACGCCGTGCACCTCGGCCCTGGAGAGGTTCAGCGCCTCGGCGATGACGGGCAGCGATTCCTGCGGCACAAAGCCGAACTCGTGCTGGATGCCGTGCAGGATCGGCAGAAGCGGACCTTCCAGCCCTTTCAGATCCTCGATCACCTGAGCCGTGCGCTCGGCGATCCCGGTACTTGCTGGCTGCATGGACATGCAGCGCCCTCCCATGGAAAGCATGTCTAAAGCGCGTCGCGATCTTTCGGACTCGCTTCCGCGCTTTAGTTCCTTGTTCTTATGCATGTCTTTGTCCCGAAACCGGGTCCACTTTCGGGAGACATGCTCTAAAAGGACGAAAACAGAAGGTTTCCGCCGGATCAATATCGAGGATTCGTCGATCGATAGAAAATTTCTATCGATATCGCCCGCTCTTCGAACGTTCCTATCTGAACGAGCCGAGCTCGGCAGCGATCAGCCTCGCCTCGTGCAGCATGGCCGAGACCAGCGGCGTGTGCGGCTCGCGGTGGGCCGCGACCAACCCGACCAGATGGCTGGCGTCGGGTTCGACGATCGGAATCGCCCGGATCGGCTCCACGAAGCCGAAGGTCTCGGCGAGGTTGAGCGGCATGATCGACGACCATTTGCCGGTGCGGATGTGCGAGAAAAGCACGATCATCGAGTTGGATTCGAGCGTGGGCCGGGCGGTTGCGCCGACTTCCTCGAGATGGTGGTTGATGATGCGGCGGTTCTGCATGTCCGGCGTGAGCAGGCAGAGCGGCAGCGAGGCGACCTCGATCCAGGTCACCGTCTTGCGGTCGGAATAGGGATTCCCGGCCGCGGTGATGAGCTGGTAGCGCTCGGAATAGAGCGGCACGGAGGCGACGCGGCCGAGCGGCTCATTGTCGAGATAGGTGATGCCGACGTCGATCTCGAAGTGCTGGAGCAGCGTCAGCACCTCGATCGAGGTGCGCGACAGGATCGAGAAGGTGACGCTCGGGTGCTTGGCGCGGAACGGCGTGGTGAGCCGCGGCGTCATGGCGAGCGCGGTAGGGATCGCGGCGATGCGGACATGGCCGGTCAAGCCGTGCCTTGCCGCCTTCATCTCCTCGCGCATGGTGCGCGTATCGCCGACGATGCGGCGCGCCCATTCGAGCACGCGGCTGCCTTCCGGCGTCAGGCCCTGGAAGCGCGAGCCGCGCTGCACCAGCATCACGCCGAGCGCGTCCTCCAGCTGCTTGATGCCAGCCGAGAGCGTCGGCTGGGTGACGCCGCACTCCTCCGCCGCACGGCCGAAATGCTCATGCTTGGCGAGCGCGATGAAGAATTCGAGCTTGTCGATCATGGCGGAAGGCTAACCGGCAAAACGCATCTGCGCCAGAAGCGCGAGGACGGCCGCCTTCCGCAAAAACCCGGATCTTCACCCGATGCTAATAGTAAAACCGCTCCTCGACGATCTTGCCGTCCTTCACCGTATAGAGGCCGACCTCGTCCATGGTGGCGCGCTGGCCGGTGGCCTTGGGCGTTATGTCCATCGTGAAGCGGACGACGAACTGATCGCCATTGACATAGGGGCCTTCGGCAGAGGCGCTGTGAACCTCATGGTTCGCGTAAAACCACTCACCCTTCTGCTTAACGGCTTCCTTGCCCTCGCAGACCGCCATCGGGCCTTCCATGGCTTCATAGCTAACAATGTTGTCGGCGTTGTATTTCGCGGCAGCTCCATCGTGGTCGTTCTGCTTGAGAAGGTCGGTGAAGGCCTTTGCGAGTTCCGCTGTGGTCATGAGCACTTCCTCCTTGTGGTGGGGACCTCAAGCATATCACCGATATTCCGAAGCGGACATGACAGGCCCGATGTCAGGTGACATTTCGTCCAAACCGGAGCGGCTGGGAGTTGGCATGCCAAGCCCATGCTCGACGAGCTGAACCGCTGGGCCGAGGCGCTGAAGCCGATGCGGCAGGCCCGCTAGGCCGCAGGCCGCTGCCCCGATCGCCCGTAGCGCTCGCGGTAGGCGCCGGGAGGCAGGCCGGTGTGGCGCTTGAACAGGTCGCGGAAGAAGGCGACGTCTTCATAGCCGACCGCCAGCCCCACCTCCTGTATCGTCATGCGATCCTCCTCCAGCATGCGCCTGGCAGCTTCGGTCCGCAGGCGCTGGAGGTAAGCGAGCGGCGTCTCGCCGGTCGCCAGCTTGAAGCGGCGAAGAAAGGTGCGCGGCGTGAGCGCAAGATCCATGGCCAGCCGGTCGAGATCGATATCGTCGGGAAAGTGGTTGTGAAGCCAGTCCTGGGCGCGCCGCACAGTGGCATCCGCATGGTCGCTGCCGAGAGAAACGACGGAAAACCCCGTCTGGTAGGTGCGGGGCATCTGCACCACCAGGGACTTGGCGCAACCCAGCGCGATGTCGCGCCCGCACAGCTTCTCCACGATGTAAAGGGCGAGATCGATCGAGGCATAGACGCCGCCACCACAGACGACGCCGCGATCCTCCGTCACGCAAAGCTGCGGCTGCCAGTCGACGTCCGGATAGCGCTGCCGGTAGGAGTCCGCCACCGCCCAGTGCGTGGTGGCTCGCCGCCCCTGGAGAAGGCCCGCCTCCGCAAGGATGGCCACGCCGGTGCAGACGCCCGCGACCAGAGCGCCCCTGGCGTGGAGATCGCGCAGCCAGGGTATGACGGCCGCGTTCTTCTCGATCATGACGTCGACGTCGGTGCCGCCAGCGGGGACCAGCACCAGGTCGGTGTGATCGATCGCCGCGATCGGTTTATCCGGCACCACACATACCCCGGCGCCGCCGGTCACCGGCTGGCCGTCCACCGATGCCGTCGTAATGGAAAAGCGAGGTTCGGGAACCGTGCTCACGCAGAGGTTCCACTGAGAACCGGCCGCGTAGAACACTTCGAGCGGTGCGATGGAGGAAGAAACAGACCCGTCCGGGTTGTAGAGGATCGTGACGTCAATCATCGATGCATCCCCGCCTGTGGCGAAATCGCCCCTCCAGAATGACATTATCCGCACTCGCGGAACAAGCCGGAATCCGACTGAATGCGGGCCGTCTGTAGTGTCCGAATTGGAGGAAATACTATGAAGAAGTATGTGATAGAACGTGGCGTTCCGGGCATCGGCGCCATGGACCGCAAAGGCTTCAGCGGCGTCGCCAGCCAATCGAACGAGGCTCTCGCGAAGCTGAAGCCGCGCATCCAGTGGCAGGAAAGCTTTGTCGCTGACAACAAGACGTTCTGCATCTACCTGGCCGAGGACGAGGCGGTGATCCGCGAACATGCACGGCTCTCCGGCTTCCCTGCCAATGTGATCACCGAGGTCAAGGCAGTGATCGATCCGGCGACGGCCGCCTAGCCTGCGGCCGCGGCGCCGTTCCGGGCGGGAGGGCCCGGAGCGCGCCGACGTCGCCGCGCGGCGTTGACCCTTGTCCTCCGCCGCTTGGTGTTCCTCGCGTTCTGCACTATGTGGAGCGCGAGCCATACCAAAAAGAGCGCAGCCATGTCCGTCACCAAGGAAGCCGTCATCGAGAAACTGAAGACGGTGCGCGGACCGGATTTCGAAGGCGACATCGTCAGCCTCGGCATGGTCTCGGACATATTCATCGCCGATTCCAAGGTATTCTTCTCCATCACCGTGCCGGCCGCCCGCGCGCAGGAGCTGGAACCGCTGCGCGCGGCAGCCGAACGCGTGGTCAAGACAATTCCGGGCGTGGCCGGCGCCGTCGTCGCGCTGACCGCGGAAAAGAAGGGAGGCGGCATGGAGGCGCGCGTGCCGCCGAAGCCGGCCGCCGCCCCGCCCCGCCCTGCCCCGCGCCAGGCGCAGCCCGCGCCTGCCTCGCATCGCGAAGGCAAGCGCGGCGTGCCGGGTATCGAGGCGATCATCGCGGTGGCGTCGGGCAAGGGGGGAGTCGGCAAGTCGACAACGGCCGTCAACCTGGCGCTGGGGCTTGCCGCAACCGGGCTCACGATCGGCGTGCTCGACGCCGACATCTACGGCCCGTCCATGCCGCGCCTGCTCAACATCCGCGGCCGGCCGCAGACGGTCGACGGCAAGGTGCTGAGGCCCATGGAGAATTACGGCCTCAAGGTGATGTCCATGGGCTTCCTCGTGGAAGAGGATACGCCGATGATCTGGCGCGGGCCGATGGTGATGTCGGCGCTGACGCAGATGCTGCGCGAGGTGGAATGGGGCCAGCTCGACCTGCTGGTGGTCGACATGCCGCCGGGCACGGGCGATGCGCAGCTCACCATGGCCCAGGCCGTGCCGCTGGCCGGCGCGGTGATCGTGTCGACCCCGCAGGATCTCGCGCTGATCGATGCGCGCAAGGGACTCAACATGTTCAGGAAGGTCGACGTGCCGCTGCTCGGCATCGTCGAGAACATGAGCTATTTCGTCGCGCCCGACACCGGCAGGCGCTACGATATTTTCGGCCATGGCGGCGCGCGCAAGGAAGCCGAGCGGCTCGGCGTCACCTTCCTCGGCGAAGTGCCGCTGGAGATGGTGATCCGCGAGACGTCCGATACCGGGACGCCGGTGGTGGTCTCGGCGCCCGAAAGCCCCGCCGCGAAAGCCTATCGCGACATCGCGCTCAAGGTGCGCGGGCGGCTGGACGAGGAACGGGGCGCATCGCAGGCGGCGCCGGCAATCGTGTTCGAGTAGCTTTGATCTCCCCCGTTGCGGGGGAGAAAGCGATTTCGGCATCTTAGCCGAGCTCCGAGCCCGAAGGGCGAGGAAAAGAGCGAGCTAAGTGCTAGAAATCGCAAGAGAGGGGCTACCTTGGTTCACCGCCTCATCCCGCCACGCAATCGCAGCTTCGCGCGCGCCATGCGAGCGGATGCGACGAAGGCCGAGAACCTGCTGTGGCAAGCACTGCGCAACAGGCAGCTCGAAGGGCTGAAGTTCAAGCGGCAGGTGCCGCTTGGCGGATATATCCTCGACTTTGTCTGTTTCGATGCGAAGCTGATCGTCGAGGTCGACGGTGGCCAGCATTCCGAGTCGGCAAAGGATATGGAGCGCGACGGCTATTTCGAGAGCCAGGGCTTCCGCAGATTGCGCTTCTGGAACGACGAGGTGGTCGAAAATATCGACGGTGTCTGCCTGACCGCCATCGCGGTAGCAAGGGAAGGTGCGACATAGCCCCTCTCTTGCGATTTCTAGCACTTAGCTCGCGAAGACGGCCCTTCGACAAGCTCAGGGCCGGCTCGCTAAGATGCTGAAATCGCTTTCTCCCCCGCAAGGGGGGAGATAAAGCGGTCAGCCCCCGCTCACCTTCTCGTTGAATGTCGAGAAGAACTCGCCGGCGAGCTTCTTCGAGGTGGAATCGATCAGCCGGCTGCCGAGCTGGGCGATCTTGCCGCCGACATCGGCCTTGGCGGCATATTTGAGGATCGTCGTGTCGGCGCCGTCCTGTGAAAGCGTCACGTCGGCGCCGCCCTTGGCGAAGCCGGCGATGCCGCCCTTGCCCTCGCCTGCGATCGTATAGGAATGCGGCGGGTTGAGGTTGCTCAGTGTCACCTCGCCGTTGAACGTCGCCTTGATCGGGCCGATCTTCAGCACCACCGTGGCGGCAAGCTCGGTGTCCGATTTCTTCTCCAGGTTCTGGCAGCCCGGGATGCACAGCTTCAGCACCTCGGGATCGTTGAGCGCCTGCCAGACCTTCTCCACGGGAGCGGCAATCCGCTCCTCGCCTTCGATCATCAGCGCCATGGACAACCTCCTCCGCGAAATTCAGGAACTGCCTATATAGGCAACGTCAGCTTGTCCATGCCACCAAAGTGCGGACGGGCGCAAAGTTCTCTTGTCTGACAAATCGGCTTGTCCTAACGATGCGGGACGGATTCCAGGGAGATACGCATGACCGGCCACACCCAGAAGAAATTCCGCTCGCAGGAGTGGTTCGACAATCCCGACAATCCGGGCATGACCTCGCTCTACCTGGAGCGCTACCTGAATTACGGCCTCACGCGCGAAGAGCTGCAGTCCGGCAAGCCGCTGATCGGCATCGCCCAGACCGGCTCCGACCTGTCGCCCTGCAACCGCCACCACCTCGAGCTCGCCAAGCGCGTGCGCGCCGGCATCGAGGCGGCGGGCGGCATTCCTTTCGAGTTTCCGTGCCACCCGATCCAGGAGACCGGCAAGCGGCCGACCGCTTCGCTCGACCGCAATCTCGCCTATCTCAGCCTGGTCGAGGTGCTCTACGGCTACCCGCTCGACGGTGTGGTGCTCACTATCGGCTGCGACAAAACCACGCCGGCGCTCCTGATGGCGGCAGCCACCGTCAACCTGCCGGCGATCGCGCTGTCGGTCGGGCCGATGCTCAACGGCTGGGACAAGGGCCCGCGCACCGGC
>Ga0081539_10001858_pt1 | contig 33253 bp, 33 predicted proteins | sample TabmetS4T2R2_FD_71023 | JGI IMG/M metagenome (GOLD analysis project Ga0081539, IMG submission 71023) | Tabebuia heterophylla rhizosphere microbial communities from the University of Puerto Rico - S4T2R2 | ecosystem: Host-associated > Plants > Roots > Rhizosphere ... | reverse complement strand
CGCGATGTGCGCCGGCGCGATCGTCCTCGCCCGCATCCCGACCGCGGTGATCGGCGCCCCCGACCCGAAGGCCGGCGCCGCCGGCAGCGTCCTCGACGTGCTCGCCGAGCCCGCCCTCAACCACCGCCCCGAGGTCCTCCGCGGCGTCCTCGAGGCCGAGTCCGCCGCCCTGCTGCGCGAGTTCTTCTCCGCCCGCCGCTAGCTGTCGAGTTCCTCACGCACGCGGGGGAGGAACTCGACACTCAGGTCGCGGAGAGCACGCCGGTCGCGACCAGGATCAGGACCAGCGATCCCAGGGCCACGCGGTAGACGATGAAGATCGCGTAGTTGTGGCGGGCGATGTAGCGCAGCAGCCAGGAGATCGCGACGTAGGCGACGACGAAGCTGACCACGGTCGCCAGCAGGGTCGGCCCCCAGCCGACCCCGTTGGAGATCTCGTCGAACTTGGTGATCGACTGCAGGATCGTCGCCCCGGTCAGGGCCGGGATCGAGAGGAAGAAGGAGAGGCGGGTGACGGTCACCCGGTCGAGCTCGCGCAGCAGCCCGGCCGACATCGTCGCCCCCGAGCGCGAGATCCCCGGGATCAGCGCCAGGCACTGGGTGACGCCGATGATCAGGGTGTCGCGCCAGGTCACGTCCTCCTCATGGCGGCGCTGGGTGGCGCGGCTGTCGGCGAAGTACATGACGCCGCTGAACAGGATCAGCGCGCTGCCGACGAACCAGAGGCTGCGCAGGGTCGTCTCGATCTCGTCCTTGAAGGCGAGCCCGACGACGACGATCGGCAGCGAGCCGACGATCACCGCCCAGGCGAAGAACCAGTCGCGCCCGCGGCGCTGCTCGCGGTCGGCGAGGCCCCGCAGCCAGGCCCCGAGCAGCCGCACGATGTCCCTGCGCAGGAACAGCAGGGTCGCCAGCACCGCGCCGCTCTGGATGATCGCCGTGAAGGCGGTGATGTCCGCCCCGTCGGTCGAGTACCCGAGCGCGCTCTCGAGGATCGTCAGGTGCCCCGTGCTCGAGATCGGCAGGAACTCGGTAAAGCCCTCGACCGCGCCGAGGAGTATCGCTTCCCACCATTCCAAGCGGTCCAGCTTATGCGACGACCTTTACGTCAGATGAGCGCGCAGGAAAGCGAGCTGATCGGCGACCACCGCCTCGTGCTCGGGCCCGTCGTAGACGTCGAAGTGGTCGACGCCCGGGTAGGTCCGCAGCTCGCCCAGCGGAGCGCGCTTGGCGGCGGCGATCGCCACCTCGGGCCGCGCCACCCGGTCGGCCTCGCCGACGCAGACCAGCCAGGGGCAGTGCAGCCCGGCGGCGTGCTGGCTGGTCCGGAACCCGCCGCGGAGCACCCAGCGGGACGAGGCCCGGTTGCGCCAGCGCGAGTCCTCGCCCATCGCGACCACCCGCCGCCACCCGTCCTCGCCGCCCGGGGCGTTGATGAAGGCGGGTTCGTGCGGCTGCCCGACCGCCGGCAGGTGGCGGCCGCGGGCGGCGGCGAGGGCGATGCGGGCCTTGATCAGCTGGGGGGAGCGGTGGGCCTGGCCGAGGTCGAGGAAGGGGACCTGGCTGATCGCCGCGGCCACGCGCCCGTCGTCGGCCGCCGCGGCGAGCGCGTTGCCGCCGCCCATCGAGGACCCGAAGGTGACGACCCGCTCGGGGTCGATCCCGGGCAGCGCGCGGGCGCAGCCGATCGCCGCCCGCCAGTCCTCCAACTGCCGCCGCGGATCGAAGAGGTCCGGCGTGCCGCCGCTGTCGCCGAACCCCCGGTGGTCGAAGACCAGCGCCGCGAACCCGGCGGCCGCGAACCGCTCCGCGAACGGCCCCAGCCGGTCGCGCCGCGTCCCCGAGAGCCCGTGCGCCATCACGATCAGCGGCGCCGGCCCCGAGCTCGCCAGCGCCGGGTAAAGCCAGGCGGCGCACTGCTCGCCCTGCGACAGAAAGACAAGATCCTCGCGCTCCATACCCAGTTCAACGCGCGGCCGGTTTGGAATGTGAGATCTAGGCCCTATCCTTCAGCGCCTCGATGTCGCCCGCTCTCTCCAGACGCTCCCTCGTCGCGCTGATGGCGGCCCTGCTCGCGGTGGGCTTCGCCTTCCTGATCGCGGCGCCGGCTCAGGGTCTCAGCCCGGTGCCGGCGCAGCGCATCGACGACCGCGCCCTGCAGAAGTCGACGGGCAAAAAGGGATGGACCAGCGTTTCCTCCCGCAAGGCCTACCAGCGCACGCTCTCGCGGACCGTGAAAGCGAACGCGACCGCGGCGACCAAGGTGGCGGCGACCAACGGGGGCTCGGTGACCTTCCAGGCGGGGCCGGGGCGGGGGAAGTTCGTCGTCACGGTCGGCAAGGCGAAGAAGAAAGTGACGACGTCGAGCAAAACGGTGAAGCTGAAGACGGTCAACTTCCAGGGTGCCGGGAAGGTGAAGCTGAGGGTGACCAAACCCGGCAGCGACGGCGTCTACATCGACCTCGTGACCCTGGCGCGCCCGGCGGCGGGGCCGCCGACGCCGACGCCGACGGCGCCACCGACGTCGAGCTGCGCCGCCGGGACCAGCGACGGCGGCACGCTGAACAGCACCTCCGGCGCGGTCCTGCGCATCTGCCGGCTGCCCGGGCGACTGAGCTCGAACACTGTCCTGCAGAAGGTCGCGAACGTCGCCTACGAGATCGCCGGGCCGGTCGAGGTCGGCAACGACGTCGGCGGCGACGGCACCAAAGTCGGCGGCAGCGCCGTGACCCTGACGGTCGAAGCCGGCGTGGTCTTCATCGCCGACGACCCGAGCGACATGCTGCTGGTCAACCGCGGCTCGCGGATCAACGCGGTCGGCTCCGCGGCGCAGCCGATCGTCTTCACCGCCCGGGCCAACCTGACCGGCGGCGTGAGCGAGGACAGCAAGGGCCTCTGGGGCGGGGTCGTGCTGCTGGGCCGCGGCCCGATCAGCGACTGCGACGTCGCGGCTCCCGGCGGCTCCGCGGGTTGCCAGCAGCCGATCCCGGGCTTTACGGCGAAATACGGCGGGGCGCTCCCGAGTGACAACAGCGGCGCCCTCAGCCACGTCCAGATCCGCTTCGCCGGCGCCGGCGCCGAGGGCGCCGGCCTGCGCGCCGCCGGCGTCGGCGGCGCCACTGCGCTCGACCACATCCACGTCGCGAACAGCGGCGGCGACGGGCTCGCGCTGCTCGGCGGGCGTGTCAACCTCACCAACCTGGCGCTGACCGGGGCCCAGGACGACGGGGTCGACACCGACCTCGGCTACCGCGGCTCGATCCAGTTTCTGGTCGGCGCCCAGTCCGGCCCGACCAGCGGCGACGCGCTGGTCGAGGCCGACTCGAACGGCAACGAGGACGCGCTGCCGCGCCAGTACACGCGGATCTCGAACGCGACCCTGATCGGGCGCAACACGCTCGCGGGCAACAACGTGGTGCTGCTGCGCGGGGGCACCGACTTCGCCCTGCTCAACACGGTGGTGACCGGCGCGGTCAACTGCCTTGACCTCGACGAGACCGGCGGCACGACGACGCGGGCCGCCGACGCAGGCCTGCAGGACCTGGGCCCGCCGGTTTTCCGCTCGGCCCGGCTCGCCTGTCCGACCGCCTTCGCCGAAGACGGCAACGTGACCGCGCCGACGATCAGCGCGATCTTCGGCTCCGGCACGAACAACAACAACGCCGCGCACACGCTTTCGCTCACGGGCCTGGCCGACGGGCCGAACGAGGCGGCGGTCGCCGCGACCGACCAGACCACCTTCAACGCCGACCCCTTCGCGGGCAGCGGCCAACCGTCGACCTCGGCCCCCAACCGGATGACCGCCACGACCTACATCGGCGCGATCCAGAACGGCGCCGACACGCGCTTCCGCGGCTGGACCTGCGACTCCAGCTTCGCCGGCTTCGGCAGCGGCGTCAGCTGCCTGACCTCGCCCTTGTAGGAGGGCCGGCCCGCTAGCGGAGAGGGTGGGATTCGAACCCACGAGGCGGGTTAACCCCGCCCACGCGATTTCCAGTCGCGCTCCTTAAGCCACTCGGACACCTCTCCGGGGTGCTCTCGAAAGCCTAGCTAGAGACCTAGCTCGGAAGCTCGTAGACGGCCGGCAGCGAGATCGGCAGGGCGGGGCGGGGCGCGCGCATGGCGCCCTCGTCGCGGTAGTCGTCGAGGGAGATGATCGTCGCCTGGGGCCCGAGCAGCGCCTCGGAGGGCCGGTGGCCGCGCAGGCGCTCGTGGCTGCAGACCACGTAGCACCACTCCATCAGCGCCAGCCGCGCCTCGCTGTCGATCTCGACGATCGTCGCCCCGACGACGTATTCGCCCTCGGCCTCACGGCAGCTGCGGACCTCGATCTGGGCGGCGACTTCGAGCGGGGAGCCGGCGGCGTCGTGGAGATCGAGCATCACCGCCGGCCGCGAGCCGACGTCGAGCGGGGCAGGGGCGGCGAGGCCGAGCCCGGTGGCGCTGGCGTCGAGCAGCCGCGCCTGCGTGAAGCCGAGCGGCGAGTAGCAGTTCGCCCCCGCCTCGCCCTCGAAGCGGTAGACGAGCCGGCGCTGGCGCCGGCGGCCGACCGTCCAGGTCGTCTTCAGGAGGCGCCGCAGCTCGATCAGGCCGAGCGCGACGACGATCCAGGCGGCGATCCCCGGCATGTCGGGCAGCGGCCCGACCCCGGCCAGGTCGAGCACCCGCATCAGCGTGCCGCCGGCCAGCAGCACCGTGCAGAAGAGGACGAGGTGGAGCTTTCGCACCGACTCCCAGCCGCCGCCGCCGGTACCCTGCTTCGGCGTCACCTTGAAGGCGGTCTTGCTCGGCCAGACGATGCAGCGCAGGGCGCGGGTGTAGATCTCCATCGTCAGCAGCTCGTAGTGGGCGGTCTCGGGGATCCGCATGTAGCCGCGGGCCAGGGCCATCCCGGCGCTGAGGTTGAGCGCCACCGAGGGCAGCCAGAGCGCAGCCAGGGCAACGAGGCTGATCTTCATCGGCAGCGCCCCGGTCCAGAGCACCGCGCCGAGCGTCAGCAGGAGCAGCAGCCGCATCGGCGGCGCCAGGTAGGCCAGCAGGCTGGCCAGGTAGGAGAGCCGCTGCAGGATGCTCAGCGAGCGCGCCCGCAGCGGCGACTCGGGCAGGGTGAAAACGGCGAGGTTGCCGCGCGCCCAGCGGTCGCGCTGCAGCAGGTAGCCGTCGAGGTCGTGCGGGGCCAGGCCCTGGACCAGGACCTCGTCGTGGTAGCGGCTGCGCCAGCCGTGGCGCTGCAGGCGGATCGTCGTGTGGAAGTCCTCGGCGATCGTCTCGGTCGCGACGCCGCCGATCGAGAGCAGCGCCTCGCGGTTGATCAGCGCCGCCGAGCCACACCAGTAGGCGGCCCCGTGGCGGTCCTTGCCGGGGCAGACGACGCGGTAGAACAGCGACTGCTCGTGCCGGCCGACCGCGTAGTGCTGGACCGAATCCGAGTTGAAGAAGTCGTGCGGCGTCTGCACGATCGCCATCCGCGGGTCGTCGAAGTAGCCGACCACCGCGTCGAGCGCGTCGGGCATCGGCACGTGGTCGGCGTCGAGGATCAGGACCAGCTCGCCCTCGGTGCGGGGCAGGGCGGCGTTGATGTTGCCCGCCTTGGCGTGTGAATTGTCGGGGCGGATCAGGTACTCGGCCCCGGCCATCGCCGCCAGCTCCGCCATCTCGGGGCGGCGCCCGTCGTCGAGCAGGTAGGTGGTGTGGGGATAGGTGAGCGCGCCGCACCCGGCCAGGGTCGCCATCACCACCTCGACCGGCTCGTCGTAGGTGCAGACGTAGACGTCGACCGCGCGCCCCGGGGTCGCCTCGGGCCGCACCGCGGCCGGCCGCGACCAGGAGAACCAGGCCAGCGTCGCCAGCGCGTAGAGGCCGTAGACCTCGGTCACCAGCAGCATCGCGAAGAGGACGGGATTCGCCCCTTCGCCACTCCAGCCGATGCGCCAGGTCAGGTAGCCGAGGCCCCAGAGGAGGGCGACGAGCGCCAGCGCCCGCAGCAGCCCGGGGCGGCGGTCGAAGAACTGCCCGACCCTGGTCTGTTCGCTTCGGTCCACACCGTACTTTCGGCACCGGGATCGAACTAGTTGAGGTTCGGTGGTAGGTTCGCGGGGATGTCTCGCAGGCTCCAGTGCCCGGCTGCCGCGACCCCGCCCGGCAACCCGCCGCCACCGGCGTTGCTGCGGATGGAGCTGAAACTGCCCAAGGGCGGCGCGCTGAAGGTCGCAAAGAGCGGCGCCTTCACCGCCAAAGCGGCGAAGCTCAGCTGCCCCGCCGGGAGCCCCTCCGCCTGCGCCGTCGGGGTCAAGGTCAGCGCGGCGAAGAAGCCGAAAGCCCAGCTCGGCGCTTCCCAGCTCAAGGTCGCCCCCGGCAAGACCGTCAGCCTCAGCGGCAAGCTCTCGAAGGCCGGCCTGAAGAAGCTGCTCGCCGCCGGCCAGATCAAGGCCAGGATCGCGGTCACCGGCAAGGTGCCCGGCGGCGAGACGGTCCTCGGCTCGCTCAGCGCCAAGCTGACGCCCAAGCGTCGCTAGGAGCTACGCGCCCTGACGTCCCGGGCCGGTGGCCGCCGCGACCGGCTGTTTCGGTTGCCGCGGGCGCGGCGCGGCTTCGCCGGTCTCGGCGCCGAGCCCGGTTTCGGACCGCACGTGGAGCTCGTCGAAGGAGCGCTCGGCTTCGGTCTCCTCGCGGCCCAGCAGCGTGCCGATGATGCAGGCGGCGAAGCCGAGCGGGATCGAGACGATGCCCGGCTGGGTGAGGTTGATCAGCGGGTCGTCGGCGACGTCGGGCCCGGTGAGGACGAGGAGGATCGCGCTGACGGTGCCGACGACGACGCCGCAGACCGCACCGGTGGTGTTGAAGCGCCGCCAGGTCAGAGCCAGCAACAGGGCCGGGAAGTTGGCGCTGGCCGCCACCGCGAAGGCGAGGCCGACCATGTAGGAGACGTTGAGGTCGCTGCCGCCGATCACCGAGATCGCGATCGCGATCGCCCCGATCGAGAACGCCGCGATCCGCGCCACGTAGACCTCCTCGTGCTCGGAGTCGCGCCCCTTGCGGACCACGTTGGACCAGACGTCGTGGGCGACCGCCCCCGAGGCCGAGATCACCAGCCCGGCGACGACCGCGAGGATCGTCGCGAAGGCGACCGCGGAGATGATCGCGAGGAAGGCGTCGCCACCGAAGGAGCCGGCGCCACCGCCGACCTCCTGGGCGAGCAGCGGCGCCGCCAGGTTGCCGGCTTCGTCGACTTCGCCGGTGGTCCCGGCTTCGCCGAGCAGGGCCCGCGCGCCGAACCCGAGGAAGGTCGTCATCACGTAGAAGATCCCGATCACCCCGACCGCCCAGCCGACCGAGTTGCGGGCGGCCTTGGCGTCGGGCACGGTGAAGAAGCGCATCAGGATGTGGGGCAGGCCGGCGGTCCCCAGCACCAACCCGAGGCCGAGCGAGAGCGTGTCGATCGGGTTGTCGAAGCGCAGCCCCGGTTCCAGGTAGGCGCCCGGGTCTTCGGACTGGTTCTTGGCGTCGTTGAAGATGTCGATCGGGTTGCCGCCGATCCTCACCAGCACGAAGATCGAGAGCACGACGGTCGCCGACATCAACAGGATCGCCTTGACGATCTGCACCCAGGTGGTCGCCAGCATGCCGCCGAAGACGACGTAGACGAGCATGAAGCTGCCGGTCGCGATCACGGCGACGTTGAAGTTGATCCCGACCAGGCCTTCGATGATGATCCCGGCGCCGACCATCTGCGCGATCAGGTAGAAGGCGACGACCGCGAGCGTGCCGAGCGCCGCCGCGACCCGGGCCGGCCGCTCTTTCAGCCGGAACGAGAGCACGTCGGCGATCGTGAACTTGCCGGCGTTGCGCATCCGCTCGCTGAGCAGGAAGAGCACGGTGAGGAAGGCGACCAGGAAGCCGACGGAGTAGAGGAACCCGTCGAACCCGAAGTAGAAGATCAGGCCGGCGATCCCGAGGAACGAGGCGGCCGACATGTAGTCGCCGGCGATCGCGAGCCCGTTCTGGCGACCGGTGATCTGCCGCCCCGCGGCCCAGAACTGGGTCGCCGAGGTGGTCCGCTGCGAGGCCCAGTAGGTGATCCCGAGGGTGACCGCGACGACCAGGCCGAAGATCACCACGGCCTCGACGTTGACGGCCGCGATCGGGGTGGCGGGGCTCATCGCCTGTCCTCCTCGGGACGGGCCTCCCCGGGACGAACTGGTTCAGGCCGGGCCGACTCGATCGCTTTGCGGACCGCTTTCTCGGCCAGCGGATCGAACACGTTCTTCGCCCGCCGCAGGTACATCGCGGTCAGCACCCAGACCATCACGAACTGGCTGAGCGCGAGCAGGTAGCCCACCGTCAGCCCCTCGATCACCGACTCGCCCATGAACCCCGGCGCGTAGCCGGCGAGCAGGATGAAGGTGATGTACCAGGCGAGAAAGAAGATCGTCGCCGGGATCACGAAGCTGCGTTTCGTGCGCTCCAGCTGCTTGAACTCCGGGGACCGCTCGGCGGCCTCCCAGTCGATCTCCCTGTGATGCTCTGACCCCCCCGTTGCAGAGCTCTGGCCGGTTCCCATGCCGGTCCCTCCTCTCGGGTCTGAGTAAACGGCTACCCAGACGACGAAGGCCTACACATCGAGAAGCGGAGGGGGTGGGATTCGAACCCACGAGCGCCTTGCGACGCCAACAGTTTTCGAGACTGCCCCGTTCAACCACTCCGGCACCCCTCCAGGGAGTCGCGGACTCCCGATCCTAGCGGGGGTGGGCTGCGCATATACGCAAGCCGCAAGCCGCCGTGTCGCCGGGCGCACCGATCCGCTCGCCCGCGGGTTAGGTGACAATTCCCACGATGCTCGCCTCACTGCTCGTCTTCGTCAGCTTGGCGCTGGGTGCCTCGGGCGCCCCCGCGGCCCCGATTCCGCAGGGCCCGTCGCCGCTGACAGTCAGCGGCAACCGGCTGCTCGACGGGGACGGCAACACCGTGCACCTGCGCGGGGTCAACCGGGTCAGCCCCGAGTACGCCTGCACCTACGGAGAGATCGCCTCCGGACCGATTCCCGGTCACCCGGGCTACAACCCGCTCGATGCCGCCGACGCGGCGGCGATCGCCTCCTGGCGCCCGACCGCGGTGCGGCTGCCGCTGAACGAAGACTGCTGGCTTGGCCAGCACGGGATGCCGGCGAGCCCGCTGACGCCCGCCAGCTACCGCGAAGCGATCGCCGACTACGTCGACCTGCTGCAGCGGCGCGGCCTCTACGTGATCCTCGACCTGCACTGGTCGAACCCGGCGAACCTGCCGAACGGCCAGGGCCTGCACCCGCTGCCCGGCCCGACCGCTCCCGAGTTCTGGGAATCGGTCGCCGAGACCTTCGCCGACGACGGCGCGGTCGTCTTCGATGCCTTCAACGAGCCCTACGACCCCTCCAGCCGCGGCGACCCCAGCCACCCGGTGGACTGGAGCTGCTGGCGCGACGGCGGCTGCGCCGTTCCCGCCGCGCCGGACACCCAGCCACCGAACCCCGAACAGACCTACGTCGCGGTCGGGATGCAGGCGATCGTCGACGCGATCCGCGCCACCGGCGCCACCCAGCCGATCATGCTCGGCGGGCTCGAATACTCCAACGACCTCAGCGGCTGGCTCGCCCATGAGCCGGACGACCCGGCCGGCGCCCTCGTCGCCTCCTTCCACAACTACACGCCGCAGGAATGCAACACCGAAGAGTGCTGGGAGGAAGAGGTCGCGCCGGTCGCCGCCGCGGTGCCGGTCGTCGCCGGCGAGTTCGGCGAGATGGACTGCCCTTCCTCCGGCCTCGATCCGGACAACTTCGACAACACCTTCATGCGCTGGGCCGACGCGCACGGCGTCGGCTACCTCGGCTGGGGCTGGGTGATCCCGGACCCACCGCGCGACTGCTCGACCCCGTACCTGATCTCCGACTACGACGGCACGCCGGTCGATCCCAACGGGGTGGCCCTCCACGCCCACCTGGCGAGGCTCTGGGAGGCGGCCGATCCGCCCACGGGCGGCGGGGGCGACGCGCCCGCGCCCGCCGCGAGGCCGGCGGGGCCGGACATCGCCGGCGCGCTGGCCGCCTTTCTGGGGCGCGCCGGCAAGCCGCCGAGCGCCGGCAAGCTGTTGCGGGAGAACGGCTGGAAGGCGAGGTTCGAGGCGCCCGTCGCCGGCGCCCTCCGAGTCCTCTGGGAGCAGGGAAGACCGGGCCACCGGACCCGTTTGCTCGCCCGCGGCTGGCACCGGTTCGAGCGCTCCACGGGCGCGACCGTTGGGCTGAAGCTGACCCGCGCCGGGCGCCGGGCGCTCGCCCGCGACCCGGGCCTCAGCGCCCGCCTGGTCGCCTCCTTCCAGCCCGTGGCCGGCAATGCCGAGTCCAAGGCCGCCCGCGTCTCGCCGCGGGTCCCCTCCCGCTAGCCCGGGCGCGGCGCCGTGCCCCAGACCGCGAGTGGGGGAGGGACCAGCAGCAGGGTCAGGCTGGCGATCTCGGCGATCGCGTCGCCGCTGGAGAAGTTGTCGAGGTGGCCGGCGTGGAACAGCAGGTGAATGCCGGCGCTGAGCAGCCAGGCGACCGCGACGGCCTGGACCAGGGTTCGGTCCAGGGTCCAGGCCGCCCAGGCGAACATCACCGCGAAGCCGAGGTAGAGGCCGCCGACGTCGGTCACCAGGTGTTCGTTGTAGGGCGGCAGCAGCTCGACCCAGCTGGCGAGGAAGGGGAAGTCGTCGTAGAAGGCGCGAGGTACGATCGTCGCCGTCAACCCGATCGACAACGCCGCGACCAGGAGGACGATCAGCGCTCCCCTCGCGGCCTGCGGCGACCTCATGGGCGCAACTCTAACCGTGACTCAGCCGGCGCCGATCGCCAGCTCTTCGTTCGCCGCCTCGTGACCCTCGTAGGGCAGGACCGCGAAGTACATCAGCGAGGGCAGGAGCTCCTCGAGCTGGTCGAGGTCTTCTTTGCAGAGGCGGGAGTAGAGCAGCGCTTCGACCCCGCCGACCACCCCGGCCGCGGTGATCGCCGAGTAGGAGCCCGGTGGCAGCAGCTCCCGCACTTCCGAGTCCAGGCAGGAGGCGAACTGCTCGAGCAACTGCACGCGGCGCAGCACCGCGTCGGCGCTGGCCGCCCGCGCCTCGACGATCAGGGTCCGCGCCGTCTGCGGCTCGGCGATCGCGAACTCGATCAGCGCTTCGAGGCTGCAGCGCAGGCGGTCGCGCCAGACCTCGCCGCCGCGCTCGGCCGCCGCGTCGACCTTGTTGCGCAGTCGCGCGGCGCTGGTGTCGAAGGCGGCGAGAAAGCAGTCTTCTTTGTTGGAGAAGTGCTCATAGAAGGTCGGGCGCGAGACGCCGGCCCGGTCGATCACGTCCTGGACGTTGGTTTCGCGATAGCCGAGTTCGGCCGCGGCCATCAGCATCGCGACCACGAGACGCTCGCGCTGGACGGCTTTGACCAGCTCGGAGGGGAGCTTGCGGACGCCGGCGGGGAACCTGCCCTCGCTGTTGGCGAGCAGCTCGATCGCCGCTTCGACTTGATCTGGAGGCCAGTCGTCTCCGATCGCTGCGACGAGGATCTCCTGGCTCAGCTGGATGCGGTCGAAGGACACCTAGAAACTTACCGGTTCCTAACAAGAACGAGTCAAGTTTCTTCACGGTACCAGAAGAGATGGTGTCTTGTGCGCAGAATGGGGTACCCCGAGTATTCTTCAAACCATGCTCCCAGCCAAACCTGGGAGGAAAGCATGAAGCCGACTCGGCCCGAGCTTCCCCGAGAATTCGTCGCAGTACACAAGCAGCGTCGCATGATTGCGGCGATCGCAGAGCTGAGCGCGGAGCAAGGGTACGAGGCGACGAAGATCGCCGACATCGTCAGCCGCGCCGGCGTCGCCCGGAAAACGCTCTACGACAACTTCGACGGCAAGGAGGATCTCTTCCTAAGCGCCTTCGATCTCTACTTCGTCGAGGCCAAGGCGGCGGTGCAGACGGCCTGCGACGAGGCCGGCGAGGAGTGGCAGCCGCGGATCGAAGCCGGCCTCGCGGCCCTGCTGCGATTCGTCGCCGAACAGCCCGCGGCGGCGCGGATGTGCCTGGTCGAGGCGCTCTCGGCCACGCCGCGCTCCTCGGTCAGCTACGACGTCGCGCTCGGCGCCTTCGTCGAGCTGCTGCGGGCCAGCGCGCCGCCCAACGACACCCTGCCGAAGACGATCGAGGAGTCACTGGTCGGCGGGGTCGCCTGGATCCTGCACCAACGCATTCGGGCCGGGGAAACGCAGCGGATCGCCGAGTTGCTGCCGGAGCTCTCCCGCTTTCTCCTATCGCCGTACCTTGGTGTAACGAATTCACTTTAGGTACCGGCAAGCGAAAGTAACAGTACGGTGGCAGACTTCAATGCATAGATGGAGCGACTACCGCGAGGACGACACGGACTTTCCCCCGAGTTCGTCGCCCAGAATCAGCGCGAGAGGCTGATCACGGGGCTGACCGAAGTGCTCCACGAGGTGGGGTATCAGAAAACCACCGTTTCCTTGATCGGTCAGCGCGCCGCCGTCTCCAAGAGTGACTTCTACAAGCACTTCGAGAGCAAGGACGACTGCTTCTACGCCGCTTACGAGAGCGCGATCGAGCGCATCCGCGAGCGCGTCGCCGCCGCCTGCGCCACCCACCCCGAGGAAGACTGGCCGCCGCGGATGCGCGACGGCATCAGCTCGCTGATCGATCTGCTGGCCAGCGACCCGCCGCTGGCCGGGATCACCCTGGTCGAGGGGCTGCGCGCCGGCCGCGGCGTCTACGACCGCTACCAGGCGGCGGTCGACAGCTTCGTGCCGCTGATCCGGGCCGGCGCGCCCGCGGCGCCGGGCGGCGGCGAGGTCCCGGAGGCGACCGACGAGGCGATCGTCGGCGGCATCGCCTCGCTGCTGGGCCGCCGCGTTCTCGCCGGCGAGAGCGAACAGCTCACCGAGCTCACCCCGGCGGTGCTGGAATTCGCTTTGACGCCTTACCTCGGCACGGCTGAGGCGCGGCGAATAATCTCTGCTGCATGAGCGACGGTGTCTTCCCTTCGCAGGCGCTCGCGCAGGCGATCGACCGCGAATGGGTCAGCTCCGGTGAGTACCGGATCCGCCCCGAGGCGATCCAGCCGGCGAGCATCGACCTGCGGCTGGGCGACGTCGCCTGGGCCCTGCGCTGCTCCTTCCTCCCCGACGTCGACTCGACCGTCGAGGAAAAGATGGAGGGGCTGGCCTTCCAGCGGATCGACCTCCGCGACGGGGCCGTGCTCGAGCGCGACCGCCCCTATCTGGTGCCGCTGATCGAGGAGCTCGACCTGCCCGAGGACGTGCGCGCGAAGGCCAATCCGAAGAGCTCGACCGGCCGCCTCGACGTCTTCACCCGGGTGATCACCGACCGCCACCACCGCTTCGACGACATCCGCGCCGGCTACCGCGGCCGGCTCTACCTGGAGATCGTGCCGCGCTCCTTCGCGATCCAGGTGAAGACCGGGCTCTCGCTGAACCAGCTGCGCCTGGCCCGCGGCGAGGTCCGGCTCAGCGACGGCCGGATCCGCGAGCTGCAGGCCGAGAGCCCGCTCGTCTACCTCGACGGCGAGCCGGTGCCCGAGGACGAGGTCGGGCTCGCCGACGGCCTTTTCCTCAGCCTCGATCTCTCCGGCCCCGCCGACCGCGTCGTCGGCTACCGGGCGAAGAAGAACAGCCTCCCGGTCGACCTCGCGAAGATCCGCGCCTACCGCTGGAGCGATTACTGGGACCCGGTCTATCCCGAGAGCGGCGGCAGGATCGTGCTCGAGCCGGAGATCTTCTACCTGCTGCTCTCCGCCGAGGGGGTCAGCATCCCGCCCCGGATCGCGGCCGAGATGGCGGCCTACGACCCGACCGCGGGGGAGCTGCGCACCCATTACGCCGGCTTCTTCGACCCCGGCTTCGGCTACGACCCGGCGGGAGGGCGGCCCGGCAGCCGCGCCGCGCTCGAGGTCCGGGCCCGCGACGTCTCCTTCATGGTCGAGCACCACCAGCCGGTCTGCAAGCTCGCCCTGGAGTGGATGGAGAGCGAGGCCGAGCGCCTCTACGGGGCCGACCTCGGCTCCAATTACCAGGGCCAGGTGACGATGCTGAGCAAGCACTTCGCCGAGCAGACCGCCGGCGCCCCGCCGGTCACCGCGTAACCGCCTGCTCGCGCAGCAGTTCGCGCACCCGTCGCCTTCTCGCCGTCAGCTCCGCCTCGAGCGCGGCGATCTCGTCGCGGCGGCGGCGGACCAGCTCCAGCTGGCGGCCGATGTGGCCGAGCGACTCCGCGAGGATCTGCTCGCGCCGAGCCGGGTCCTCGACCCCGCCCTGCCACTCGCGGCGCAGGGCGCCGCGGGCCTCGTCGGCCTCGGCCAGCTGTCCCAGCTCCTCCAGCGAGAGGCCGAGCAGGTCCTTCAGCCGCAGCAGCTCGGTCAGGCGCTCGACGTCGCTCTCGGCGTAGCTGCGGTGGGCGCCGGGCTCGCGGTCGCCGGCCGCGGGCAGCAGGCCGATCTCCTCGTAGTAGCGGATCGTCCGCGGGGTCGTCCCGGCCAGCTTCGCGACCTCGCCGATCCGCAGCTCGCCTGCGGCGGTCATCACAAAGCCTCGCGCTTCGCTCGCGGCACGAAGAGCCAGAATTCGACGTTTGCTCGCTCCGCGCTCAAGGCGTCGCCTCGATCTCCTCGCGGATCGCCTCGTCGATCGCGAGCCCACCGTCGCGGCGCTCGCCGGCTCGCTGGTCGCGCGGGCGCAGCAGCGAGACCGCGGCGCCGAGCACGGAGACCGCGGCCAGGACCCAGAGGGCGGTGTGCATGTTCTCGATGAACGGGTTCAGCTGGGCCGGGGTGAGGCCGGAGGCGAGCCCGGAGAAGATCTTGAAGAGGACCGGTTTGGGGACCGCCGCGGTGATGACCGCCAGCACGAAGGCGATCGAGATCACCGCGCCGGTGTTCTGCAGCATCGTCCGCGCCCCGGCGGCGATCCCGCGGCGCTCGGTCGGGACCGTGCCCATCATCGCCGCCGTGTTCGGCGACATGAACATCCCCGAGCCGACGCCGACGACCGCGAGCCAGATCAGCGCCTGCCAGTAGGGGGTGTCCTCCTGCAGGGTCGTCATCAGGGCGAGGCCGAGCGCGGTGACCAGCATCCCCAGCGCGGCCAGGACCCGGGAGCCGTGGCGGTCGGCCCAGATCCCGGCCAGGGGGGAGGCGACCAGCATCCCGACCGCCATCGGCGCCAGTTTGACCCCGGCGACGATCGGGTCATCGCCCTGGGCGCCCTGGAAGTAGAAGACGAAGATGAACATCAGGGCGAAGCGGGCGAGGCCGTTGATGAAGGTGGCTCCGCTGGCCGCCGCGAAGAGCCGGTTCTGGAAGATCGTCAGGTCCAGCATCGGCGCCTTGCCGCGGTGCTCGATCAGCACGAACAGCGGCAGCAGGACGACGGCGACGGCGAGGCTCGCGATCACCAGGCTGTCGTCCCAGCCGCTGAGCCCGCCGCGCGAGATTCCGTAGACGAGCCCGGTCAGGCCGACCACGAAGGCGACGGTGCCGCCGAGGTCGAGGCCGCGGACGCTGTCGCGGCTGGAGAGGTCGCGGAGCACCAGCGCCGCCCAGATCGCGCCGGCCAGGGCCAGCGGCACGTTGAACCAGAAGACCCACTCCCAGGAGATCGCGACCAGGGCGCCGCCGAGCACCGGCCCGATCACCAGGCCGATCGCGGCGATCATCGTGTTCGTCCCCATCGCCATCCCCAGCTGCTCCTTGGGGAAGGCGTCGGTGACCATCGCCGGGCCGTTGGCGAAGATGAAGGCGCCGCCGATCCCCTGCAGGATCCGCCAGAGGATCAGCTGGGTGCCGTCGGCGGCGAAGCCGGCGCCGAGGCTGGCGAGGCCAAAGATCAGGAAGGCGGCGACGTAGGCGGTCTTGCGTCCGAACAGGTCGGAGAGGCGGCCGGCGGTGAGGACCAGCACGGTCGAGGAGATCATGTAGGCGAGGATCACCCAGACCAGTTCGAGCAGGCTGGTCCCGAGCGCCCGCTCGAGGTCCGGCAGGGCGATGATCAGCGTCCCCGAGTTGGTCGCGACGAGGAGCATTCCGAGGCTGGTGCAGGAGAGCGCCCACCACTTGTAGCCCTCGTGGTCGGCGGCTACTCCGGCGTTCCCAAACCTCTTTCTAACGTTCACGTCAATTAGCCTAGCAGCGCTAGGATGACGCCGATGGAGAGCTGGAACGTCTACCTCTCGGGCGAGATCCACTCCGACTGGCGCGAGCGGATCGAAGCCGGCGTGCGCGAGGCCGGCCTGCCGGTCGCCTTCTCGGCCCCGGTCACCGACCACGCCGCCTCCGACGACGCCGGCACCGGCACCCTGGGGGAGGAGGGCGAGGCGTTCTGGCGCGACCACAAGGGCGCCGGCGTGAACGCGATCCGCACCCAGACGCTGATCCGCGCCGCCGACCTCGTCGTCGTCCGCTTCGGCGACAAATACCGCCAGTGGAACGCCGCCTTCGACGCCGGCTACGCGGCAGCGCTCGGCAAGCCGATCGTCACCCTGCACGAGGGCGAGCTCGACCACGCGCTGAAGGAGGTCGACCGCGCCGCCCAGGCGACCGCGCGCACGGCCGAGCAGGTGGTCGACGTCTTGCGTTACGTGGTCGCCGGCGAGCTCCCCGGCTGAGCCCGTGCAAACTTGCGCCGGGCTTGCGCCCCGCGCGGCGGCGCGCTTAGGGTGACCCGATGGGAGCGGCCGAGAACAGGGCGACGATCGAGCGCCTCTATGCGGCCTTCGCCGATTGCAACGGCGCCGCGATGACCGCCTGCTATGCGCCCGACGCCCACTTCCAGGATCCCGCCTTCGGCGACCTGCACGGCGATGACGTCGGCGCGATGTGGCGGATGCTGACCGGCCGCGCCACCGACCTCGAGATCGAGCTGCGCGAGCACGAGGCCGACGAGCGGGCCGGCACCGCCCACTGGATCGCCCGCTACACGTTCTCCACCGGCCGCCCGGTGGTCAACGACGTCCGCGCCCGCTTCCGCTTCACCCCGGAGGGCCTGATCGCCGACCACGTCGACGACTTCGACTTCCGCGAGTGGTGCAAGCAGGCGCTCGGCGGCGCCGGCGGCCTGGTCGCGATCATCCCGCCGCTGCGCAAGAAAGTGCGGGCGAAAGCGCTCGACCAGCTCGCCACCTACAAGCGGGAAGAGACCGGCTCAAGCCTCTAGTCGTTCGGTTCCGTCCGACCTCAATACGAACATATGTTCGTATGCGTTGGGATGAGCAAAAGGTCGAGAACGACCTCCGCCTGCCAGGGGTGGGGGACGGGACCGTGATCCGCACCTTCGACGTGCCGGAGGCGATGGGGATCAACTTCCACGAGGTCCGCGCCAAGTCGGCCCTCAACCACGTGGCCGGCGGCCGCTACGGCTTCAGCTGGACGATCAACCCGTATCGAGGATGCAGTCATGCCTGCGTGTTTTGTTTTGCTCGCCGCACCCACACCTACCTCGACATGGACGCGGGGCGGGACTTCGAGCGCGAGATCGTCGTCAAGGTGAACGTGCCGGAGCTGCTGCGGGCGGAGCTGGCGCGGCCGAGCTGGAAGCGCGATCTGGTCGCCTTGGGGACGAACACCGACCCCTACCAGTGGGTCGAGAGCCGCTACCGGATGATGCCGGAGATCCTCGAGGCGCTGGAGGCTTCGGGGACGCCGGTCTCGGTCCTGACCAAGTCGCCGCTGGCGATGCGCGACATCGAGATCTTCGAGCGGATGGCGAAGAAGGTCCCGGTCTCGGTCAACCTCTCGGTCCCGACCCTCGACGAGGACGCCTGGCGGGCGACCGAGCCGCACACGCCGAGCCCGGAAGCGCGGCTCAACGCGGTCGCCGAGCTGCGTCGCCGCGGGATCGACTCCGGCGTCCTGATCGCGCCGCTGATGCCGGGGATCAACGACGACCCCGACCAGGTGCGCCCGATCATCGAGCGCGCCCGCAAGGCCAAGGCCAGCTTCCTCGGCGGCGTCGCCCTGCACCTGCGCGACGAGGTCAAGGACGTCTTCTTCGCCTGGCTCGAAGCCAAACGCCCCGACCTGCTGCCGAAGTACGAGGCCCTGTACCGCGACCGCGCGTACATGAAGCCCGAGCAGCGCAAGAAGGCGACGCGGGCGCTGCGCCCCTGGGGCCGGACCCGGATCACGCGGGCCGGGGACGAGGTCCAGAAGCGCGAGGCCCCCTTCGCGGTGCGCCGCGACCAGCCGGCGCAGTCGGCGTTGTTCTAAGCCCCGGGGGACCGGAGCTTCCGGTCCGAATCATGCCCGCATACCGGGCAAGACTCGGACCGCAACGAGCAACCGGGCTAGCCGCCTTCGTCAAGCTGCTCGAACACGCACTCCGCCGGCTTTTTGTCGTCCCGGAAGCGGTGGAAGCGGGCGCCGTGGCGGATGCGGCCGCTGGCGGCGTGGTCGTAGCCGACCTCGATCACCAGCTCGGGGCGCAGGGCTACCCACTCGAGGTCGCGGCCGCCGGTCCAGCGGCTGGGCTCGGCGCTGCCGGATTCGCCAGTCTCCAGGGGCGCCAGCATCGCCCGCATCGTGCGTTTGGCTTCGGCGCTGAAGCCGGAGATGTGACCGACGCTGCGCAGCTCGCCGCCGTCGTAGAGGCCGAGGATCAGGGAGCCGACCGTGCCCTCCTCTTTGCCCGGCCGCCAGCCCATCACCACGCAGTCGATCGTGCGCTCGCGCTTGACCTTGGCGAAGCCTTTGCGTTTGCCGGGGATGTAGGGGGCGTCGAGGTTCTTCGCCATCACTCCCTCGATGCTGCCGAGCCAGCGCTCGGCCTGGGCCGTGTCGGCGGTCAGCGGGGTCAGCTCCAGGTCGGCTCCCTCGGCGATCCGCGCGAGCCGCTCGCGGCGCTCGCGCAGCGGCGCCTCCAGCAGCGCCTCCTCGCCCTCGGCGAGGAGGTCGAAGCAGATGAACTCGGCCGGGATCTCCTTCGAGAGCAGTTCGATCCGCGACTGCGCCGGGTGGATCCGTTCCTGCAGGGCGTCGAATTCGAGCAGGCCGCCGGCGTCGCGGATCACCAGCTCGCCGTCGAGCACCCAGCGCCCCGGCGCGAAGCTCAGCTCCGGGAAGTAGCGGGCCAGTTCTTTGCCGCCGCGCGACTGGATGTAGGCCTCGTTGCCGTCGACGAAGACGATCGCCCGGAAGCCGTCGAGCTTCGGCTCATACGCCCACTCCTCGCCCCGCGGCAGCTCTTTGCGGGTGAGCGCAAGCTGGGGCTTGATCGGCGGGGAGAGCGGCAGGGCCACGCCCCGCAGCCTAGTTGGCGTGGGTGGTCGCCATTTCACCCCGTATGAGGGTGAAATGGCGACCACCCACCAGCGGAAGGTCTCAGCGGGTGGCGGCGCGCCGCTCGCGCGCCTCGCGCGGGTCGGGGACCGGCACCGCCCCGAGCAGTTTCTTCGTGTAGGCGTCGCGGGGGTGCTCGCAGACCTGGTCGGCGCTGCCCTCCTCGACGATCTTGCCGTGGTTCATCACCGCGATCCGGTCGGCGATGTGGCGGACGACGCCGATGTCGTGGGCGACGAAGACGTAGGTGAGGCCGAGCTCGTCCTGGAGGTCGTCGAGCAGGTTGACGATCTGCGCCTGGATCGAGACGTCGAGCGCCGAGACCGGCTCGTCGCAGATCACCAGCTTCGGATTCAGGGCCAGCGCCCGGGCGATCCCGATCCGCTGCCGCTGGCCGCCGGAGAACTCGTGCGGGTAGCGGTTGTAGTGCTCGGTCGAGAGCCCGACCCGGTCCAGCGAGGCTTCGACCTGGCGGCGGGGCTCGCTGCCGGAGGCGACGCCCTGGCGCTTCAGCGGGTCGCCGACGATCTGGCCGACCCGTTTGCGCGGGTTCAGCGAGGCGTAGGGGTCCTGGAAGATCATCTGCATCTCGCGCCGCAGCGGCCGCATCTCCCGCCGCGAGAGGCCGGCGATCTCGCGCCCCTCGAAGCGCACCGAGCCCGAGGTCGGCGCCAGCAGGTTGAGGATCACCCGGCAGGCGGTCGACTTGCCCGAGCCCGACTCGCCGACCAGGCCCATCGTGGTGCCGTGCTCGACGCTGAAGCTGATCCCGTCGACCGCCCGTACCTGGTCGACCTCGCGGTCGATCAGCACCCCGCGCTTGACCGGGAAGTGCTTGACCAGGTCGGTCACCTCGAGCAGCTTCTCTCTCACGAGACGCTCCTCGGCGGGGTCGGGGCCTCGAGCCCGATCTGGCCACCGACCAGGCGTTTCTCGCTCTTCTCCGCCGGCGCCAGCCAGCAGCGGTCGCAGTGGCCGGGCGAGTTGACCAGTTTCGCCTCCAGCGGCGGCACGTCGGTGCACTTGCCGAACTCGTGGGGGCAGCGCGGCCGGAAGGCGCAGCCCTCGGGCAGGGCGAGCAGCGACGGCGGCGCCCCGGCGATCTGCGGCAGTCGCTTCGGCCGCGGCCGGTCGAGCCGGGTCAGCGAGCCGAGCAGTCCCCAGGTGTAGGGGTGCTGCGGGTCGTAGAAGATCTCCTCCAGCGTCCCCTGCTCGACCACCTTGCCGCCGTACATGACCAGGACCCGGTTGGCGATTTCGGCGACCACGCCGAGGTCGTGGGTGATCAGGATCGTCGCCAGGTTGCGCTCGGCGTTGAGTTTGCGCAGGAGGTCGAGGATCTGCGCCTGGATCGTCACGTCGAGCGCCGTGGTCGGCTCGTCGGCGATCAGCAGGTCCGGTTCCAGCGCCAGCGCCATCGCGATCATCGCCCGCTGCCGCATCCCGCCCGAGAACTCGTGCGGATAGGAGTCGACCCGCTCGGCGGCGTTGGGGATCCCGACCGCCTCGAACAGCTCGACCGCCCGCTCCCGCGCCGCCTGCTTGGAGATGCTGCGGTGGGCGCGGATCGCCTCGGCGATCTGGGCGCTGAGCCGGTAGACCGGGTTGAACGAGGTCATCGGGTCCTGGAAGACCATCCCCATGCGGTCACCGCGCAGCCCCCGCAGCTCCGCGTCGGAGGCGTCGACCAGCTCCTTGCCCTCGAGCTCGACCGCGCCCTCGATGCGGGCGTTGCGCGAGCGGGTCAGGCCCATGATCGTCTGCGCGGTGACGCTCTTGCCCGAGCCCGACTCGCCGACGATCGCCAGCACCTCGCCCGGCCGCAGCTCGAAGCTGACCCCGTCGACCGCCTGCAGCAGCCCGCCTTCGGTCGCGAAGGAGACGCGCAGGTCGCGAACGGAGAGCAGCGCCTGGCTCACGCGGACGCGGTCTCCCCGAGGCGGACGCGCGGGTCGAGATAGGCGTAGGCGACGTCGACCAGGGCGTTGATGAAGACGACCAGGAAGGCGCCGTACAGGGTCACGCCCATCACCGGCGGCAGTTCGAAGTTGCCGACCGCTTCGGCCGCGTAGCTGCCGACGCCGTTGAGGCTGAAGATCACTTCGGTGAGGATCGCGGTGCCGGCGATCGTCGCCCCGAAGTCGAGCCCGAACAGGGTGATGATCGGGATCAGCGAGTTGCGCAGCACGTGGCGGCGCATCACCTTGCTCTCGCTCAGCCCCTTAGCGCGGGCGGTGCGCACGTAGTCCTCGTTCATCACGTCGAGCATGTTCGAGCGCAGGACCCGGCTGTAGAAGCCGATCGAGAGGATCGCCAGGGTGAACCAGGGCAGGATCAGGTGGTTCAGCCACTCAACCGGGTCTTCTTCGAGCGGCACGTAGCCGCCGTTGGGGAAGATTTCGAGCTTGGTCGCGAAGACGTAGATCAGCACCGGCCCGAGCAGGAAGACCGGGATCGAGACGCCGGCGATCGCCACCCCGCCGAGCAGCCGGTCGAGCCAGCCGCCGGCGCGTTTGGCCGAGAGGTAGCCGAGGACCAGGCCGAAGGCGAGCCAGATGATCGCCGCGCCGATCGAAAGCGAGAGGGTGGTCGGGATCCGTTCGATGATCTGTTCGTCGACCGGGATCCGCGGTTTGTAGGAGGTCAGTTCGCCGGTGAAGACCTTCTCCATCATCGAGAAGTACTGCTCGGGCAGGGAGTCGTTGAAGCCCCATTCCTCTTCGATGCTGGCGATCAGCTGGGCGTCGGCGTTCTTGCCGGCGAGCAGCTGCGCCGGGTTGGTGTTGGGGACGATGTTGAAGACGACGAAGACGATCAGCGAGACCGCGAAGAGGACGGCGACCATGCCGACCAGGCGCCTGACGATGAATCGGGCCATCTAGACCGACGCCCCTTTCGGCTCGACCATCCCGGTGTGCGCCTCGAGCCGCACTTTCGAGCGCGGGTCGAGCGCATCGCGCAAGCCGTCCCCGACAACGTTCAGCGAGAGCACGGTCAGCGTGATCAGCACGCCGGGCAGGATCGCCAGCAGCGGCTGCGTGTTGAGCAGGTCGCTGCCGTCGCTGATCAGGGTGCCCCAGGAGGCGTTCGGGGGCTGCACGCCGGCGCCGAGGAAGGAGAGGCCGGCCTCGAACAGCATGTTGTTGGCGATCGTCAGCGTGAAGAAGACGATCGCGGTCGAGGCGAGGTTGGGCAGGATCTCGGCGAACATGATCCGCAGCGGGCCGGCTCCCTGGGCGACCGCCGCCTCGACGAACTCTTTCTCGGTCAGCGCCAGCACCTCGCCGCGAATCGGCCGCGCGATGTAGGGCACGGTGAAGATGCAGATCACCAGGATCGGCCCCCAGAGGGAGCCCGCCTGGATTTCCACCGGCCCCAGCTTGAGGCCGCCGATCGCAAGCGTGATCCCCAGCGCGATCCCGATCAGCAGGACCGGCAGCGACCAGATCACGTCGAGCACCCGGGCGATCACGCTGTCGACCCAGCCGCGGTAGTAGCCGGCCAGCAGGCCGAGCACGAGCGCCAGTGCGGTGGTGATAACCGCCGTGCTGAGCCCGATCAGCAGCGAGATCCGCCCCCCGTACATCAGCCGCACCATCTCGTCGCGGCCGAGCCGGCCGTCGGCGCCGAGGAAGAACTTGCCGTCGGCTTCGAACCACTGCGGTCCGATCGGCTGGCCTTCGATGTTGACGACTTCGCGGACTTCGTCGCCGACCTTGAGTTTTTCCAGCGTGTGGTTGCGGTTCGGTCCGGTGTGGGCGACGTGGTCGGCCCAGAGCGGCGCCGCCAGCACGAAGAGGACGATCAGGACAAAGAGGCCGAGGAAGGCGACCGCCCAGCGGTTGCGCAGGAAGCGGCGCAGCGCCAGCTTCCAGGGTCCGGCCTCGCTGCCGCGGCGCTCGCGACCGCCCCCGGCCGCTGCTGCGCCTGGCTGGGGGTCGGTCGCCATCTGGCTCTTTTCCCCGTGCGGGGAGCCCTTCCTACTTGAACTCGAAGCTGGAGAGGTACTGGCCGAGCGTCAAGTTGAAGATCACCTTGTCGAGATCGACCTTGTCGGAGACGAAGGTCGAGACCGAGAGGGCTCCGTAAGGCGCCCACGGGGCTTCTTCCATCACTTCTTTGTCCAGTTCCGCGTAGGCCGCTTCCGTTTCGGGACTGAGCTCCTGTTCGTTCAGTTCGGCCATTTTCTCGTTGACCGCCGGGTTGTCGTAACGGGAGAGGTTGTTGTTGTTCGTCGGCTGGATGCTTTCGCCGGCCAGCAGCGGCTGGAAGAAATCGTTGGGGTGCGGGTAGTCCTGGAACCAGTCGAGCCAGCCGGCGTCGAGGTTGGGCGTGGTTTCGTTGCCGATGATCGTGAAGTAGTTGTCGGCGTTGAGGATTTTCAGCTCGGTGTTGAAGCCGATTTCCTGCAGCACGTCGTTGAGGTATTCCGCCGCCTCGTCGTTCGGGCTTTCGTTGTCGCCCCAGACGGTGATGTCCATGTCAGAGGGGTTGGCTTCTTTGATCATCTGTTTCGCTTTGGCGACGTCGTAGGGGTAGAGGTCGAACTCTTTGTAGCCCGGCATCCCCGGCGGCAGGATCTGGCGGTTGCCGGTCAGCTGGCCGGCGTAGATCCGTTCCAGCGCTTCGGAGCTGATCGCGTAGTTGACCGCCTGCCGCACTTTCACGTCGTCGAACGGCGGCTCGGTCACGTTCATCCAGAAGTAGTAGTTGCTGATCGTCGGCTCGACCCGCAGCTGCGTGCCCTCGTACTTGTTTTTCGCTTCCGCGTAGCGGTCGGCCGGGATCAGGTTCTGCATCCAGTCCTGGGTGCCGGCTTCGACGTCGTCGACCTGGGTCTGGGCGTTGGTGATGAAGGTGATTTTTGCGCCGTCGATCGAGCCGCTCGGCAGCTCCGGCATCGCTTTCGAGTTGGCTTTCGCCCAGTAGGGGTTGCGGGCGTTTTCCCAGCCTTTGCCGGGCTGGACCTTGGTGAAGTAGTAGGGACCGGTGCCCGGGGGCGGGTTCGCGGTCAGGTCTTCGATCGGGGTGTCCTGGGGCAGCGGCGCCACGAACATCAGCCCGAGCTCGTTTTCGAAGGTTCCGCGCGGGCTGTTCAGCTCGATCTTGATTTCGCCGGTTTTGTCGTTTGCCGTGATCCCGGAGATCTTGCCCTTGCGCGTTTCGGCGAATTTTTCGGCCCCGGCGATCGCCGAGGTGTAGAAGGACGAGCCGCCCGAGTTCAGTTTGATCATCCGTTCGACCGCGAACGGGAAGTCGGAGGCTTTGACCGCCTGGCCGTCGGAGTATTTGAGGCCGGGGCGGAGGAAGAGGGTGTAGGTCTTGCCGCCGTTGCTGATTTTCGGCAGTTCTTTGGCGAGTCCGGGGATGACTTCGCTGCCTTCGGCGCCGTTGGCGTGTTTGTAGGTGAGCAGCGGGATGTAGACCTCGTTCATCGCGGTCCAGCCTTCCGCCGTGTAGGAGAGGGCCGGGTCGAGGTAGTCGGGCATGCCGTTGTAGGTGGCGTTGAGGATCCCGCCCCCTTCACCGCCGCCCTCGCCGCCGTCGCTGTCGTCCGAACCGCCCCCGCAGGCAACTAGTCCAAGAGACGTGATTGCTGCAATGGCCAACACCGAAAAAACGACGAGAACCTTCTTCACAACCGTGCCTCCCGACTTTTATGGATGGGACGACCCCCCGGAATCAACTCCAGCACAACGTCGTTACCCCCGTCAAGGAGGAATGAATTAGAAACCTCAACCGGTGAGGCCCATTTACGTCCCAGGGTGGGAACGGCGATCGCGACGATCGCGAAGACGCCGAGGCCGGCGACGAGGAAGGTGGCTCGCGGGTCGACCAGGGCGGCGATCACGCCGCCGACGGCGAAGCCGAGGCCGGGGGTCGCGGAGCCGATCGACTCGAGCACGCTCATCACCCGCGCCTGCATGCCCGCCGCGGTCAGCTCCTGCACGGCGCTGACCGCGGCCACCCACTGGACCCCGTTGCCGGCGCCCCCGACCACCGAGGCGGCGCAGGCGAAGGCGAGGGTTGGGGCCGCGGCCATGCCGAGGTAGCCGGCGCCGACGGCGAGCGTGCTGAACAGCAGCAGGTAGGCGAGCGAGGCTTTGCGGATCGCCGCGAAGACGATGCTGCCGAGGACCATGCCGGCGCCCCAGCTGGCGAGCATCAGGCCGTAGCCGGAGTCGCCGGCGCCGAGCGTCTCCTTGGCGAACACGACCTCGACCGGGATCACCGCAGAGAAGAAGATGAAGGCGGCGCCCTGGGCGAGCAGCAGCCGGCGCAGGGTCGTCTTTTCGCGGATGTAGGCGAGGCCCGCCCGGACCCGGTCCCGCATCCGGCCAGGCTCGGGCTCGGCCCGCGGCATCTCGCCGGCGGTGAAGAGGATCCAGGCGATCGCGTAGAAGGAGACGGCGTCGAGCAGCAGCGCCGTCGGGACGCCGAACCCGGCGACGACCAGCCCCGCCAGGGCGGGCCCGACCGCCGCCCCGCCGGTGAAAGCGACGTTGAGGATCGCGTTGCCGGCCCGCAGCTCGCCCGCCGGCTCCAGCAGCGAGGCGGCGACCGCCCGGGTCAGCGAGCGCGCCGCGAGCATCAGCGCGCCGTCGATCGCGGCGATGACCACGACCCCGGCCAGGGAGAAGTTCAGCGAGAGCCAGGCGAGCGCGCCGAAGGCGGCCGCCTCGGCGCAGTAGAGCAGCGGCAGGGCGATCCGGGGGGAGGGCAGCTCAACCCGCGCAACCAGGGCCGGGGCCAGCAGGGCGGGCAGAAATCCCGTCCCGATGAACAGCGCCGCCGTCGCCAGAGCCGAGCCGGTTTCGTCGTAGACCAGCACGGAAAGCGCGATCAAGCCCATCCAGTCGCCGAGCTCATTGATCGCGTAGGTGGTCGCGAGCCGCCGGAAAAGCGGTCTGCGGAGGGGTGCGCTTAGGCCTGAGCTGGGCATGGCTGGATCAATGTCCTAATCGATATCTGCACAAGATTTCCTGCAGGTGCACAACTTCCCGCCAGGTTGTGCTACAAATTCAGCCAGGAAATGCACGAGTTTCGTAGGGCCACGCACAGGTCTTAGGGCTTCAATCCATAGGAAGGGGCAAGCAAAATGGGTTTCCGTCGCTAATTTGACTTAAGAAGCGGAGTGAAAAATCAACTCCGCCAGGAGTTCCGAAGGGCGTCCAAAAGGGCGCCTTTCGTATGTTCGGGGCCCTTTGAGGCGGCCCTGCAAGATCGCATTCCCCCTGGAATATCTGCCTATTGGTCGGCGCCATAGGGGCATTCGGGCGCTAACGTCTTCTCACCAGTCCAAATAGACGAGCGATTCCTGGCAGACGCAGGGAACGCCAGGCAGTCGGGGAATCCCGAAACCTGCACCGTCCTCACCCGAGTCTCGACCTCAACCGAATGCCAACCGAGCGCCCCACCCCGAGAGTGATCGCCATCCAGGCGGTGGCGCTGGTCGTCGTCTGCGCGATCGCCGTCTACGAGGCCCCGGAGGGCAACTGGAACCTCGGCCTGCTGCTCGTCCTCTTCGCCTTCGCGGCCTTCAGCGACCTGACCGCGATCACGACCAACGCCCAGATCAAGATCTCGGGCAGTTTCCTGGCGCTGGTCCTGGCGATGGTCTTCCTCGGCGGCACCCCGGCGGCGCTGCTCGGGGTGATGACGATCGCGGTCGGCTGGCTGCGCTGGCGCGACGAGCCGCACGACCTCCTGAACAACCTGCTCACCTACGCGACCTTCCCCTTGGTCGGCGGTCTCGCCTTCCTCGAGGCGGAAGCCCAGTTCGGCTTCACCGACAACGACCCGATCTTCTACGTCCTCGTTTTCGCCCTCTTCCAGGTCGTGCTGGCGATCAACTTCGTGATGACCGCCGGCTACGGCGCCTACCTGGAGCGCGTCCGCTTCAGCGAGAAGCTGAAGGTGCTGCCGCCGGTCCTGCCCTCCGAGTTCGCGAGCGCGATGATGGCGATCGCGGTCGCCTTCATCTACCACGTGATCGGGATCGCGGCGATCGCCCTCTTCGGCGTCGTCTTGATCACCTTCCAGTACCTGCTCGGGCAGCTGCTGCTCTCCCAGCAGCGGGCCGAGGAGCTGGAGCTGCGCTCCAAGCAGCTGGCCAGCTTCCAGGTGGGGATGTTGAGCGCGATGCTGCGCACGCTCGACCTGCGGGACCAGATGACCGCCCGCCACTCGGCCGCGGTCGCGCGCTACTCGCGGGCGATCGCCCAGCGGGCCGGCTACTCGCGCCGCGAGGAGGAGCTGGTCCACATCGCCGCGCTGCTGCACGACATCGGCAAGTTCATCCTTCCCGACCGGATCCTCAAGGCCAACGTGCCGCTCACCGACGAGGACTGGATGCTGATCAAGCGCCATCCCCAGCAGGGCGCCCGTGTCGTCTCCTCGCTCGACGGCTACGGTCCGGTCGCGGAGATCATCCTCGCCCACCACGAGCGGATCGACGGCAAGGGCTACCCGCGCGGCCTCGCCGGCGAGGAAATTCCCGAGCTGGCCCGGATCATCTCCGTCGCCGACACCTACGACGTGATGACCGCCCGCGACTCCTACCGGACGCCGATGTCGAGCTACGACGCGATCCAGGAGCTGCGGCGGGTCGCCGGCAAACAGCTCGACGCCAAATTCGTCGAGGTCTTCATCGAGCTGCTCGAGGGCAAGGACGTCTCCTTCCAGCACGGCGAGGCCGCCGACTTCGAGAAGGAGCTGGCGCTGGAGGCCCGGATCGCCGAGACCGCCAGCCCCGACGGCGCCGGTCAGAGCCGCTTCCAAGTCGCCGGCGTCAGCGCCTAGCACCACCTCGCTCGCCCCGGTACGGTTGCGCCGATGCGCGCCGTCACCCTTCAGGGTCCCGAGGAAGTCCGGGTCGAGGAGAAGCCCGAGCCCGAGCTGATCGCCGCCGACGACGCGATCGTCCGCATCGAGGCGAGCGGGATCTGCGGCTCGGACCTCCACATCTACCACGGGCGCTTCCCGGTCGAGGCCGGCTTCACGATCGGCCACGAGTTCGTCGGCACGGTGGTCGCGGCCGGCGACGCCGTCGAGCGGGTCGCCGTCGGCGACCGCGTGCTCGGCTGCTTCCACACCGCCTGCGCGACCTGCACGCCCTGCCTGCGGGGCGAGTACCACAAGTGCCGCAAGCAGCGGACCTTTGGCCACGGCACCGCGCTCGGCGACCTCCAGGGCGCCCAGGCCGAGCAGCTGCTGGTGCCGCAGGCGAACCTGACCCTGCGCCGGGTGCCGGCGGGGATGAGCGCCGACGTCGCCCTCTTCGCCGGCGACGTGATGGGCACCGGCTTCCACTCGATCGTCAACGCGGGGATGCGCTCCGGCGACACCGTCGCCGTGTTCGGACTTGGACCGGTCGGGCTCTGCGCGGTCCAGGCGGCGCTGGTCGGCGGCGCGTCCGCGGTGTTCGCGGTCGACAGCGTCGAGCAGCGGCTGCAGATGGCCGCCTCCTTCGGGGCGACCCCGATCCACCTCACCGAGCAGGACCCGAAACAGACGATCCGGGCGGCGACCGACGGCGGCGTCGACGTCGCCGTCGACGCGGTCGGCGACCCGCGGCCGCTGGCGATGGCGATCAGCCTCGCCCGCGACGCCGGCACCGTCTCCGGGATTGGCGCCTACCAGGGACGGTTCGAGGTCCCGCTCGGCCTCGCCTGGGTCAAGAGCCTCGACCTCGTCCTCGGCCTCGCCAACGTGATCGCCCACGTCGACCGCGTGCTCGCCCTGATGGCGGCCGGCCGGCTCGACCCGGCGCCGCTGGTCAGCAGCCACATGTCGCTCGATGACGCCAGCGAGGCCTACGCGATCTACGACAACCGCGAAGCGCTGAAGATCGTCCTCACCCCGTAGCTGGGTGCGGTTAGGCGCCGCGAACCAGGATGGCTCCGATCAGGGCAATCAGGGCGACGAGCAGCCCCTGTCGGTCTCGATGCATCAGCAGGTGGGTCGTTTCGATGCTTTTCCTGATCTCCAGGAGATCCTCGCGCAGTTCCCGTATCTCGCTTTTGATCTCGCCACGGAGTTCGCGCAGCTCGTCTTTAATCTCCTTCCGGAGACCCTTGAGCTCATGGCTCAGTTCGCCGACCTCCGACTTCACCGCGACGACCGCTTCGTCTACGTGGTCGAAGCGGTCGTTGATCCGGGCGAGCCGTTCTTCGAGCTTTCCGTCGGTCCAGGTCATCAGCTCCATGATGAGACCCTAGCCGGAAAGTTGCAACGTGTTGTCTGCAAATCGCAACTTATCCCTAACAAGAGGGAGACGGGTTGCGCGAGTCAGAGGGCGGCGTTGATCGGGCGCTGCGCGACCGGGTGCCGGTGGCGGCGGAAGGTCTCCTCGACCCAGGCGAAGCCGGGGCGCTCGGAGAGGCTTTCGCGAAAGCCCTCGAAGTTGGCCGGCATCGGCTGGCCGGGAGGGATCGGCGCCCCCTCGGGGCCGACCACCGGGTAGAAGAGCGCGGCCGCGGTGAGGTCGGCGACGCTGAAGCTTTCGCCGACCAGGTACTCGCCGCCGTTGGCCTCGAGCTCGGACTCGAGCCGGTCCATCGCGGCGACGATCCCCGCCCGGGCGGCGACCGCGGCACCGCTGTCGGCGGCACCCCAGCGCAGCCTGGTGTAGCCGCGCGCGTAGCCGCCGACCAGGCCCTTCGCCTTGTTCAGCGGCGGCGGCACCGACTGCGCGGCGAGGTCGGCGAACAGGTCGGGGTCGCTGATCAGCTCGTGGAAGGGAAGCAGCCGGGCGTGCGGGCCGAGCTCCTCGTCGAAGTACTCCTCGAGCAGGAGCGCGCGCTCGCGCTCGACCGGATCGCTCGGGTAGAGCGCCGGCTCCGGTTCGTATTCCTCCAGGGCCGCGATCGCCTCGGTCGAGTCGGCGATCGTGCGTCCGTCGATCTGCAGGATCGGGAAGGTCTTGGCCTCGCCGCCGGTCAGCCCGAGGGCGATCGCGATGTGCATTCCGGGGAACGGGGAGCGGCGCACGTGGGCGACCTGCTTGTGGTCCAGCGCCCAGCGCACCTTCTCGCTGTAGTGCGAGATGTCGAGCTGCCAGAGAACCGGCCGCGACTCTTCGGAAAGCGCATCCATCGAGTAATTTGACAGGATATGCGGTAATGACGTACTCGCGCGTCAGCCTCAGGCGGCTGGCCCCTAGGAGCCGCTCCCGAAGTCGCCGTGGGAGCGCAGCGGCGCCGCGCCTGCGAGGATAGGTCGCCGATGGCGCTGCTCAGCGATTCCGAGATCGAGGCCCGGCTGGCCGGTCGCCCCGGCTGGAGCCGCAACGGCGAAGCGATCGAGAAGACCTTCGAGCGCGGCGACTTCGTCGGCTCCGTCGCCTTCGTGCAGAAGCTGGTGGAGCCGGCCGAGGCGATGAACCACCATCCCGACCTCGAGGTCTCCTGGGACAAGGTCAAGGTCTCGCTCTCGACCCACTCCGAAGGCGGCCTCACCGCGGCCGACTTCGAGCTGGCGGCGCAGATCGACGGGTTGGCCTAAGGGACGGCTTGCTTCGGAAGGCCCGCGGGGGAGGGGTCGGGGGACCCTCTTCACTCGCTCCTCGTCGCTGGAGAGAAAAGCGGCTGACGCCTTGGTCGAGCTCCCCTCCTCCTGCGGAAAACGTTCAGAGGGTCCCCCGACCCCTCCCTACGAAGCCGCGCCGAAGGCTCGTTGAAGCTGATTCTCCGTGAACCCGTAGTTATGTGCGCATAGCGTGCATTAGGACGGGTTCACGAGGGACGGGGCCAGCTCGCACACCTACCTGCCCCTGGCGGTGTGCGGGCTGGCCCCGTCCTACGCAGTCGCCCCGAGCGCTTCGACCAGGGCTCGGCCGCAGGCCAGGTCGGGGTCCTTCTCGGGGTTGTAACAGGCGACCGAGGCGCCGACCAGGGCCGGCGAGGCGAGCAGCGGCGTCAGTAGGGCGCCGACCTCCTTCCAGCTGGCGCCGCCGGGCATCAGGTAGTCGGTCGCCGGGAAGACGTCCTGGTCGAGCACGTCGACGTCGAAGTGCAGCCAGAAGGGGACGGCGCTCTGCAGGCGCGCGGTCAGCTCCGCGGCGACCGCCTCGGGCCCGGCCGCGCGCACCTGCTCCAGGGGGCGCAGGATCGGCGCGGGGGAGAGGGTCTGCGGCTGGCGCATCCCGTCCTCGATCGACTCGCGCTGGTCGCGGTAGCCGAGCAGGGCGGTGTACTGCGGCGCGGTCGAGGGTCCCCCCGCCTTCTCGACCCAGGCCTCCGGGCCGAGGCCGAGCGCGACCGAGATCGGCATGTCGGCGCCCTCGCCTCGGGTCGAGGTCTCGCCGTCGTAGAGGTCGGCATGGCCGTCGAGGTGGACCAGCCCGAGCGGGCCGATCGCGTCGCGGGCGCCGGCCAATGCCCCCGGCAGCTCGGCGCAGCAGCCGCCGGCGAGGAAGGGGCGCTCGCCGGCTTCGATCCCCCTGGCGACGCGGCGGCGGATCGTCGCCGTGCAGGTCAGGACGTCGTCGCTGGCGAGGATGCCGGTCTCGGGGTCGCGGATCTCACCGCGGATCCGCAGGTCGAGCTCGCCACCGTCGCGGCCGCCGAGCGCCTCGATCAGGCCGAGCTTGCGCAGCGCCGCCGGGCCGCGCTCGGTGCCGCCGCCCGGGCCGACCGAGTCGATTGGAATCCCGATGACCGTGAACGGCTCCACGTCTCCGACCTTAACCACCCTCCGCGGGTGTCAAACTCGGCCGCGATGGCGAAGCGCAAGAAGCCGCGGCGGCCGCGCGAGAAGGCGGCGACCGTCGCCTACACCGACCCCGAGGGCAACGTGCTGACCCTGCGCGAGTCGCTCAGCGCCGGCACGATCCGCAAGATCGGCGAGCCGCCGAGATCCGCCGCCGCCTCGCTCGACGATGCCTGGCAGCGCCGATCGGAGGCCCTGTTCGAGCGGCTCGCCGTCAGTTGGGAGATCGCCGGGCTGCCGCTCGATGACCAGAAGATGCTGCTCGGCCGCTACCGCATGGCGGACGCCGAGACCCAGCGCTGGGTGCGGCAGACGATCGCCGAGCATCTCCAGCGCTACATCCCCGAGCTGGCCGGGTAGGCCCGATGGCCGACGAGCTGCGGGTCAACGAGCGCCTGGCGATCCCGCTGAGCGAGATCGAGCTGCGGACCAGCCGCTCCTCCGGTCCCGGCGGCCAGCACGCCAACGTCACCGCCTCGCGGGTCGAAGCGGTCTTCGACGTCGCGGCCTCGGCAGCGCTCGACGACGCCCAGCGGGCGCGGCTGGTGGAGAGCCTGGGACCCGTCGTCACCGCCGTCGCCCAGGACGCGCGCGGCCAGGCCCGCAACCGCGAACTGGCCCTGGCCCGGCTGGCCGAGAAGCTGGCGGCGGCGCTGCGGGTGCGCCGGCGCCGCCGAGCGACCCGCCCGACCCGGGCCTCGCGCGAGCGCCGGCTGGATCAGAAGCGTCGCGCCGGCGAGCGCAAGCGTGGAAGGCGGCGCCCCGGGTACGGGGAAGATTGACCCGGGCGACCGGAACCTAGGGAAGGAGACCCAGATGCTGGCCGACAGCAACGCCTTCAGCGGCTTCGCCGTCGACGACCTCGCGGCGGCGCGCGAGTTCTACGGGGAGACGTTGGGGCTGAACACCTCCGAACCGATGGAGGACGTGCTGCTCTCGCTCGACCACCCGGGCGGGCGCTCAACGATGCTCTACGTCAAACCGGACTTCGCCCCGGCCACCTACACCGTGCTCAACTTCCCGGTCGCCGACGTCGAGGCGACGGTCGACGGCCTCGCCGCGCGCGGGGTCGAGTTCGAGCGCTACGAGGGCTTCGACCAGGACGAGAAAGGAATCTCGCGCAGCCCCGCCGGTCCCCTGATCGCCTGGTTCAAAGATCCGGCCGGCAACATCCTCGCGGTGCTCGACGAGAGC
>Ga0081539_10001857_pt1 | contig 33255 bp, 31 predicted proteins | sample TabmetS4T2R2_FD_71023 | JGI IMG/M metagenome (GOLD analysis project Ga0081539, IMG submission 71023) | Tabebuia heterophylla rhizosphere microbial communities from the University of Puerto Rico - S4T2R2 | ecosystem: Host-associated > Plants > Roots > Rhizosphere ... | reverse complement strand
CCCAGTCGCCATGGGGTTCGCAACGTCGCTATCTCGCCCCGGCGGCAACATCACCGGTGCCTCGTCGATGACGGCGGATCTCGCGCCCAAGCAGGTGGAGCTATTGCGCGCGTCGCTCGCGAAATGCGCGCAGCTCGCGCTGCTGATCAATCCGAGCAACCGCCGCGGCAGCGAAATCCTAGCCCACAGCTTTGAAAAGGTTGTGGCAGCTCATGACATGCAGCTGCTCGTCCTGGAGGCGAGCAGCGACGGCACGGTCACGAGCGCCGTGGCACGCGCACGCGCGAGTGGCGCGGACGCGCTCGTCATTGGCGCCGACAGCTTCTTCCTCCACTCGTCGCGTTTCATAGCCGCCGAGGCGCTTTCGCAACGCTTGCCGACCATGTTCGTGCAGCGCGAACAAGCCGCCGCCGGCGGCCTCATGAGCTACGGGCATCGCCTGCGGGACAACTATGTCCGCGCGGCGCATTACGTCGACCGAATTTTGAAAGGCGCCCAGCCGGCCGAGTTGCCGATCGAGCAGCCCACCAATTTCGAATTTACCGTCAACCTCCAGACCGCCAAGGCACTGGGGGTCACGATCCCGGCGTCGGTGCTCGCTCGGGCCACGGAGCTCATTCAATGAGCGCGATAAGCAGGCGTATCGTTAGTTTGGTCAAGTCACTCATCGTTGCCGCCCTCGCGATGACTGCCCTTGGTGTCCAGGCGCAAAAGACAGTCTTCGTCCTTACCCCAGCAGCGGGGCCGAACTCGGCCGACCCCGTCTTCGCCGCAGCGCTAGCCAAGCACGGCTGGGTACATGAGAAGAACTTGCGCCTCGATACTCGACACTGGGCAGGCAATGTCGAGACTCTGGAGCGCTTCGTGGCGGAGATCGTCGCGCGCAAACCGGATGTCATCGCTGTCTGGGGGCCGCAGGGCGCGCATGCCCTGAAGCGCGCCACGGCCGACCTCCCGATCGTCTTTCTCACGTCCTTTACCGATGCGGTCGAGGTCGGACTCGTGTCCAACGTGGCGCGACCCGGCGGCAATATCACCGGGGTCAGCGTCTTTAGTACCGACATGGACGCGAAGCGCTTGCAGCTCTTGAAGGAGGCAGTGCCGGCCGCTCGGCGCGTAGCGCTCCTCGGCACGCGTGAGCACTCAGTAAGCGCGGAGCGAAAAAACAAGCTCGCGGCGAGAGCGCGCGAGCTCAAGTTGGAGGTCATTGAGGAAGACGTCGATTCGCCGCAAGGCCTCGAGGCGGCAGTCACACGCCTCAAGGAACGTGGAGCGCAAGCACTTTACGTATGGCCTACGGGAATTACGTTTTCCTATGGTGCGGATATCGCCCGCTTCGCTCTCGCCCAACGACTGCCGTCGGTGCACGGTTATTCCGAGACTGCCCTCGCCGGTGGACTGTTCTCTTATGCGCCGCCGCTCGATGACGTGGCGCGCCGGGGCGCCCTCTATGTCGACCGCATTCTGCGCGGCGCCAGGCCGGCCGACATGCCGATCGAGCAGCCGTCGCAAATCGAATTCATCGTAAATCAGCGCACTGCGCGTACGCTGGGAATTGCAATTCCACAGAACGTTCTGCTGCGCGCGGACCGGGTGATTGAGTGAAGCGGCGGCCGTTCGTTGCCGGCCTTGGGATCGCTTGGTTAGCGCCATTTTCGGTACTCGGCCAGAAAGCGCAGGGCGCACGCCTGGCCTTTATTGCTCAGGTGGAAGTTCCCTGGCTGGTAGACCCATTGATTGCGGGATTAAAGCAACGCGGGTGGGTGGTGGGAAAGAATCTCATAGTTGACACCCACACGGGAGAGCGAGACGCGCAACGCGTCCAGACGCTGATTGCCAAACTCGTAGACCAACGGACTGATGTCATCGTGGTCGTCGGCACGCACTTCGCGCGCGCGGCGCAGCGCGTGACGAAGACGATACCCATCGTCATGTACCTGAGCGGCTTCCCTGTGGAAGGAGGCCTCGTGGAGAGCTTCGCCCGCCCTGGCGCAAACATTACGGGCCTCGCCACCTACAGCGGCGACGCATTCTTCACCAAGCATGTCAGCCTCATGCGCGAGCTAGTGCCATCACTGCGCGAGTTGGGCATCCTGTGGGATTACCTACCGCCGGCGTTTTTGGATAAGGAGGCGGAGTTCGGCACCCGCGAACTAAAGCGCGCCGCGGCCGAGCTCAAGGTGAACGCCCATTTGCGGCGGATCGCCGATAGCGACGCTCTTGAGAAAGCGCTCTCAGATTTCGAGCAAAAATCCATCCAAGTCCTCTACGCGACCAGCGGGCCGATGAACGGAGCTCCCGGACCAGGGGCGCGGCGCATCATCGACTTCGCACTGCGGCGCAAGCTGCCGCTCGTATGCGACATTGCTGGAAGCTTGTTTCGTGCCGGTGGCCTTTTGTCTTACTCGGCGAGTTGGATCGAGGCGGCAGATCGCTGTGCCTCTTTCGTCGATCGAATCCTGCGCGGAGCCAACCCGGCGGAGCTGCCGATCGAGCGCCCCTCGAAGTTCGAGCTCGTGCTGAACCTGAAAACGGCAAAAACCATCGGCATCACCATTCCCCCGGCGATGCTCGTGCGGGCCGACCAGGTGATCCAGTGAATGGGCGGCAACCAGGGCGCGGCGCACAATGCGGATGAAATGCGGTGATAAAGTGAGCCGCGAGGAGAGGAGGCCCTGAAGCCGGTCGAGGCTATCGAGGAGCAACACAGCGCCATCACGCAGGTGCAGCGCGGACGTCTCTTTCGCCGCTACTTCCTGCTGATCCTCGCGCTCGTGTGCGGCGCGCTGCTCATCTCGGGCGGCGTCGGCCTGTATTTCTCCTACCAGGAAAACAAGCTCGCGCTCGCGAATCTGCAGCACGAGAAAGCGCTCGCCGCGGCGACGCGCATCGAGCAGTTCGTCCTGCAGATCGAGCAGCAGCTTGCCTTTGCCGCCATGCCGCAGCTTGGCGTCGAGGGGCTCGAGCAGCGACGGATCGAATTTTTGAAACTGCTTCGCACCGTGCACGCGGTTACCGACATCACGCAGATCGACGGCCGTGGCCGCGAGCAGCTTTCAGTGTCGCGCCTGAAGATGGACGAGGCCGGCACCGAGCGCGACTGGTCGAACGAGCCGGCGTTCAAAAACGCGCGCCCAGGGCTCACCTGGTACGGCCCGGTGTATTTTCGCAAGGAGACCGAGCCCTACATGTCGATCGCGGTGCGCGCGGGCGGCGAGCAAGGCGCGGTCACCGTCGCCGAGGTGAACCTCAAGTTCATCTGGGACGTGGTGACGCGCATCAAGGTCGGGCAGAAGGGCAAGGCCTACGTCGTCGACAGCACCGGCCACCTGGTCGCCGATCCCGACATCGGCCTAGTGCTGCGCAAGACCAACATGTCGGAGCTCCAGCAGGTGCAGGCCGCGCTGCGCTCCGATCCCGACGCCGAGCTCGCTATGCTCGCCAAGGATCTCGCCGGCAGTCGCGTGCTCACCGCCTTTGCGCCGATCGAGCCGGCGCGCGACCTGCCCGTGCAGGGAGCCAAACCGACGCCACTTGGCTGGAAGGTGCTGGTCGAGCAGCCGGTATCGGAAGTCTTCCAGGCGCTCGACGCGACCGTCATCCGCACCGTGGCGCTGCTGCTGGCGGGTCTTCTCTTCTCCGCGTTCGCCGCCATGTGGCTCGCGCGCAGCATGGCGCGTCCGATCAGCGTGCTACAAGAAGGCGCGCAACGCATCGGCGCCGGCGACCTGGATGCGCATATCGAAGTGAAAACCGGCGATGAGCTCGAATCGCTCGCCGAGCAGTTCAACCGCATGACCGCGCAACTGCGCGAGTACTACGCAGGCCTCGAGCGCAAGGTCGAGGAGCGCACCGCGCAGCTGAAGGAAACGCTCGAGCGGCAGACGGCGACGAGCGACATCCTGCGCGTGATCAGCGGCTCGACGACGGATACGCAGCCGGTGTTCGATGCGATCGTCAAGAACGCCGTTACGCTTTGCGACGCGATGTTCGCCAATGCCTTCCGCTACGACGGCAACATGCTGCACTTCCTCGCGACCACCAGCACCAGTCCGGCGGTGCTGGAGGTGATCAGGACGGTCTATCCGATGCGTCCGGACCGCTCGCAGATCGCCGGCCGAGCGCTGCTCAGCAAGTCAGTAGAGCGCATGGAAGATGCTTTTGCCGACCCGGAGTACGACCGGCGGCACGCGCTCGCGGGTGGCTGGCGCAGGATGCTCGGCGTGCCGATGCTGCGAGACGGCAACCCCATCGGCGTTATCGTGGTGGGCTGGGAAAACCCAGGGCCGATCGCGCAAGTCCACGAAGAGCTGCTGAAAACTTTCGCAGACCAGGCGGTGATCGCAGTCGAAAACGTCCGCCTGTTCAACGAAACGCGCGAGTCCCTCGAGCAGCAGACCGCGACGGCAGAAATCCTCAAGGCGATGAGCAGCTCGACGAGCGACACACAGCCCGTCTTCGACGCTATCGTGCAGAGCGGCCTCAAGCTCTTCCCGAGCGCGACGGTGACTGTGGTACTGCCGGAAGGCGGTGAAGTCCGGTTTGCGGCCATCGCGGCCGCAGATCGCCAGCGGGCGGACGCCTGGAAGGCGCGCTCCCCCTTCCCACTGTCGCGCGACTACATGCACGGCCTGGCGATTCTCGATCGCCGAGTGATCGACGTGCCCGACGCCGAATCCTATGACGACCCGCGGCTTGCGCCGGGCATCCGCAACTTTCTAGCGAGTGGCTCGCGCGCAGTGACGATCATGCCTATGCTCCGCGGTGAGAGCGCCGTGGGCGCGATTAGCGTGGCGCGCGACGCTCCGGGTCCTCTTACGGACAAGCAGCTCGTGCTGCTACGCACGTTCGCCGACCAGGCGGTCATCGCGATCGAAAACGTGCGGCTATTCAATGAGACGAAGGAATCACTCGAGCAGCAGACGGCGATCGCCGAAGTACTGCGCGTAATCTCGGGCTCGCCAAGCGATGTGGCGCCGACGCTGGACGCCGTCGCGCACCGGGCAACGACCCTCTGCGACGCGGCGGCGGCGACCATTTATGTGCTCGAGGGCAGCGCGCTGAAGCGCGCTGCGTTCCAGGGACCGGTCGAACTGGTTCCGGGCGAAACATTGCCATACACGGCCGAATCGTTAACCGGTCGCACGATTGCGGACGGCAAGCCGATTCACGTGCGCGACATTCAGGCAGAACAGCACACTTATCCGCGCAGCTGGCAGTTCGCCCAGAAGATCGGCCGCCACACCATGCTTTCCGTGCCGCTCATGCGGGAAGGGAAGCCCTTCGGCACGATGTTCCTGCGCCGCACCGAGGTTCGCCCGTTCAGCGAAAAGCAGATCGCGCTCGCGACGACCTTTGCAAACCAGGCGGCCATCGCGATCGAAAACGTGCGCCTGTTCAATGAAACGAAAGAGGCGCTCGAGCAGCAGAGAGCCGCCGGCGAAGTGCTGGGCGCCATTTCCAGCTCTATCGCCGATACGAAGCCGGTTTTCGACAAGATCCTGGAGAGTTGCGAGCGGCTGTTCGAAGGCAATCTAGTCGGCGTCACCCTCGCGACGGTCGATCGGCACGTCGAGCTCGCCGCCTACCGCGGCGAGCATCAGGACGAGCTAGCGCGCATTTACCCAATGCCGCTTTCACGCGAGAGCGGTACCGGCTGCGCCATCCTCGAGCAGCGGATTGCCCATTTCCCGGACGTTCGAGAAGGCCTCGCGCCGCCGCAGGTGGTGAAAGGCTCGGCCGTGCTTGGCTTCAAAGCCATCATTTTCGCGCCGATGGTGTTCGAAGGTCGCGGTATCGGCGCAATCTGGGTTGCGCGTCATATGGCAGGTGCATTCAGCGATAAGCAAGTTGCCTTGCTTAAGACCTTCGCCGATCAAGCGGTGATTGCGATTCAGAATGCTCGGCTGTTCCGCGAGATCCAGGAGAAGAGCGCGCAGCTCGAAATCGCCAACAAGCATAAGTCCGACTTCCTCGCCAACATGTCGCACGAGCTGCGGACGCCGCTCAACGCCATCATCGGCTTCTCAGAGGTGCTGATCGACAAGATGTTCGGCGAGGTGAACGAAAAGCAGCTCGACTATCTCAAGGACATCCACGAGTCCGGCCGGCATCTGCTGTCGCTCATCAACGATATCCTCGACCTCTCCAAGATCGAGGCCGGACGCATGGACCTTGAGCTTTCAAGCTTCCACCTGCCGACCGCACTCTCGAACGCGATGACGCTAGTGCGCGAGCGCGCGCAACGCCATAGCATCCGTCTCGGGCTTACCGTCGATCCGCGCCTTGGCGAACTGCAGGCCGATGAGCGCAAGTTCAAGCAGATCGTGGTGAACCTGCTTTCCAACGCCGTGAAATTCACGCCGGATGGCGGACGGGTCGACGTCAGCGCGAAGCTCGACACGACCAAAGTCGAGATCGCGGTCAGGGATACCGGCATCGGCATCGCGCCGGAGGACCAGGCGCTGGTGTTCGAGGAATTCAAGCAGGTGGGGCGGGACTACACCCGCAAAGCCGAGGGCACGGGGCTTGGCCTCGCGCTCACCAAGCGGTTCGTCGAGCTTCACGGGGGCGCGATCCGTCTCGAGAGCGCGCCCGGCAAAGGTTCCACCTTCACCGTCAGCCTTCCCATCCAGCACTAGGGCATCCCATGAGCACAGTCCTGATCGTCGAAGACAACGAAAAGAACATGAAGCTCGCGCGCGACGTGCTGCAGGCGAAGGGGTACAAAACCCTCGAAGCCATGACCGGCGAAGACGGCGTGCGGCAGGCAAAGGATCACCTGCCGGATCTCGTGCTCATGGACATCCAGCTGCCGGGCATCAACGGCATCGACGCGTTCAAGCTGCTGCGCGGTGACGCGAAGACGGCACGCATCCCCGTCGTGGCGCTCACCGCCTCGGTGACGCCGACCGATCGAAGCGCGATTACCGCGGCGGGATTCGATGCGTTCGTCGGCAAGCCGATCAACCTCAAGGAATTCGTCGACACCGTGAAGCGACTGGTCGAAAAGGGCAGGACATAGATGGCGCAACGCATTCTCGTCGTCGATGACACGCCGCAGAACGTAAAGCTGCTCGCCGATTTGCTGTCGACGAAGGGCTACGAAGTAACTAGCGCTTCGAGCGGTGAGCAAGCGCTCGAGACGATCGCTAAGCAGCCGCCGGATCTCGTCCTGCTCGACATCATGATGCCCGGCATCAATGGTTATGAGGTCTGCCGCAAGATCCGCGAGAACCCGGCGACCGCACTTTTGCCGGTCGTGCTCGCCACATCGCTCGATCCGAACCAGGAGCGCGTTAAGGGCATTGAGGCGGGTGCGGACGACTTCCTGCCGAAACCGGTGAACCAAGCGGAACTCTTCGCGCGCGTGAAGTCGCTTCTTCGCATCAAGAATCTGCAGGACGAGCGTCTCGGGCGACTGAAAAGCTTCTTCTCGCCGCAGCTTGCCGAAGCCATCGCCGCCGGCAAGGGCGAGGAGGTTTTGAAAACCCATCGTCGCGAGATCACGGTCGAGTTCTTCGATTTGCGTGGCTTCACCGCCTTCACCGATAGCGCCGAGCCGGAGGAGGTGATGGAGCTCCTTCGCGCCTACCACGCCGCGCTCGGCAAGCTTGTCCTCGAGCACGAGGGGACGCTGGAACGCTTCGCCGGCGACGCGGTGATGGTGTTTTTCAACGACCCGGTGCCGATCGAGCGCCCGGCGGAGCAAGCGGTGCGCTGCGCGCTCGCGATGATGGACGCGTTCCGCCCGATCGCCCAGCACTGGAAGAAGCGCAGCGGGCACGAACTCGGCCTGGGCGTCGGCATCGCGCAAGGCTACGCGACGCTCGGCGCAATCGGCTTCGAAGGACGCTGGGACTACGCCGCCATCGGCAACGTCACCAACCTCGCCGCGCGGCTTTGCAGCGAAGCGAGAGCAGGTCAGGTGCTGGCCGATCGCAAGACCATGGCCGTACTGGACGGCGCCTTCGAATTCGAACCGGTCGGCGAGCTCACCCTTAAGGGCTTCTCCCATCCCGTTCCGGGCTTCGCCCTGAAAGATCGGGGACGGAGCCCGAACTAGCGCACCACCCGCGAGCGCGGCAAGGGCTCGACCTTATGGGGTCGCTGCCAATCCGCTAAGGCATCGACCGGCGCGCCGCAAGCGCATGCGGCAATCCAAGACTGACCCCAGCTTTGGGGTCGTGCCCCGTTTAGGGGCGGAGGCCTATCTCGCGGGCAAGCGAATCGCTGTCGATGTCGCTGTCGAAGCCAAGTGTGTCCTCGTCCCAATCCTCGGCTTCGAAGCTGTCCTCTTCTTCGTAGTCGAAATCGTCCTCGAAAAGCTCTTCGGGCTCCATCGTTCCTCTCCTCCCGGGACTGCAGTTTTTTGCGGGTGAGTGACGGAGCGGATTCTGCCGAGGGGAATATTACGCGGACGGCGCCGGCACGCTCGTCCGCCCTGCCTACGGATGCACGTTTTCGCTGAACCAGTCGTCGGCGAGCTCGGTGCCCACGCCTTGCGCGCGAGCTTTGTTCAGCACGTAGGCACCCGCGGCGGCGAACTGCAGGCCGGTGCCGACGTTGTTCACGAAGCAGGTGATTTCGCGATCGTGGGTACGACCGGGGGCGCGCTCGGTGAGGAGATCGGCGAGGTCGGCGAAGCGCTCGAGCTTCACGGCTCCATCGTTCCACCAGCCGCGCGCCGACTCGTCCTTCACGTTCGGCGTGCCCTTCATGACATTGTCGTAGTGCTTGGACTGCCGGCGGTTGCTAAAGACGACGAGATCGCAGCGATTGAGCACCTCGGCGTCGATCTCCTGCGTCTTGATGCACGAGATGTGCACGCCGGGCTTGAGCCAGCGCGGCTCGATCACGCGCACCATCGAGGAAGTGGCCGCGGCGATCACGTCCGCGCCCTCGACGCAGGCGTCCGCCGTCTCCATCGCACGGATGTCGATGCCTTTCGTCCGCCATTCGGCGACGAACGCCTCGCGACTTTCGCTCCGCGGGCTCCAGACGCGCACGTCGCGAAAACGCCGCACGGCGAGCGCCGCGGCGACCTGCGTGCCCGCCTGCCAGCCAGTGCCAATGAGCGCCAGGCGCGCCGCGTCCGGCCGCGCAAGGTGGCGCAGTCCCAGCCCGCTCGTCGCGCCGACGCGCAGGCGCTGCATCACGCCGTCGGGAAACATCGCCAGCAGCGCGCCCGTCTCGGTGCTGAAAAGGAGCACCAGGCCTACCCACCGCCCGCCCGGCGCGAGCGGCTGCTTCACCCGGCGCGGCTTGCCCGCCACCAGCGGATGCGTGACCACGTCGGAGTTGATTCGCAGCGCCTGGATCTTTTCGCGCGGCCAAGTGCCACCCATGTGCTTGAAGGCGTAGTAGCCCTGCGGATGCGAGTTCGGCGCGATGTTGTCGACCCGCGGCGAGAAGAGCACGCGCTCCTCGGCCACGTCGCGGTACATCGGCTCGAGCGCGGCCATGCACTCTTCGATCGACAGCAGCCGCTCGATCTCTTCGTTGCTGAGGACGAGCACTATTCGGGCTTGATGCCGGCTTCCTTGATGGCGCGGCCGTAGCGGTCCATGTCGGCGCGGATCGCCTGCGCGAAGCGCTCGGGCGTGCCGCCGATCGGCTCGTAGAGCTGCTGCGCGAGCTTTTCGCGCAGGTCCGGGGACTGCAGCGCCTTGTTCACTTCGGCGTTGAGCCGCGCCTGGACCGCCTGCGGCACCTTGCTCGAGGTCATGAGGCCGAACCAGAGGTCGAACTGCAGGTCGGGGTAGCCCACTTCCTTCGCCGTCGGATATTCGGGCGCGAAGCGGCTGCGCTCGGCGCCGAGGATGGCGTAGCCGCGGAGCTTCCCGTTCTTGATCTGCGGCGCCAAGTGCGCCACGGTGCTGATGAACACCGGCACTTGACGGCCGAGCACGGCGGTGAGCGCGTCGCCGCAGCCCTTGTACGGCACATGCGTCCATTTGAAGCCCGCTTCCTCCGCGAGCAGCTCGCCCGCGAGGTGCTGCGGCGAGGCGACGCCGCAGCTCGTGAAGTTGACCTTGCCGCTATTCGCCTTGGCGTAGGCGACGAGCTCCTTGAAGGTGTTCGCCGGAAAGTCCGGATGCGCGCCCACCATGATCGGCGTGCCGGAGACGAGCGCGATCGGCGCCAGATCCTTCTGCGTGTCGTAGAGCGGTTTTGCGTACATGAATGGAATGGTGGCGACGTTGTTCGGCACCATCACGAGCGTGTGGCCGTCGGGCTCGGCTTTGGCCGCCGCGTCGATGCCGATCATGCCGCCTGCGCCGGTCTTGTTCTCGACGATGCACGGCTGGCCGAGCGCGTGCGGGAAGCGCTCGCAGAGATAACGCGCCATCAGGTCGTTGGCGCCGCCCGCCGCGTACGGCGCGATGATCTTGATCGTCTTCGACGGGAACTGCTGCGCCTGCGCCGCGACGGCGCAAAGCGCGAGCAGCAATGCGAGCGCCTTCACGCGACCTCGAACATTCCCGCCGCGCCCATGCCGCCGCCGATGCACATCGTCACGACGACGAGCTTTGCGCGCCGGCGCTTGCCTTCGATCAGCGCGTGGCCGACCAGGCGCGAGCCGGTCATGCCGTACGGATGGCCGATGGCGATGGCGCCGCCGTTCACGTTCAGGCGCTCGTTCGGGATGTGCAGGCGGTCGCGACAATAGATCACCTGCACGGCGAACGCTTCATTGAGCTCCCACAGGTCGATGTCTTCGACGCGCTTTCCCGTCTGCTCGAGGAGCTTCGGCACCGCAAAAACCGGCCCGATACCCATCTCCTTCGGATCGCAGCCGGCGACCGCGAAGCCGCGGAAGATGCCGAGCGGTTGTGCGCCATGGCGCGCCGCTTCCTTGTCGCTCATCACGACGCAGGCGGAGGCGCCGTCGGAGAACTGGCTCGCGTTGCCGGCGGCGATGACACCGCCCTCGATGGCCGGCTTGATCTGCGATACGCCCTCGTACGTGGTATCGGCGCGGATGCCCTCGTCCTCCGAGGCGATGACCTCGCGCATCGATTCCTGGCCGGTGTTCTTGTCGACCGCCTTCATCTTCACGGTGATCGGCACGATCTCGTCCTTGGTCTTGCCTTCGGCGCGCGCTTTCGCGGCGCGTTGCTGGCTCTGCACGCCGTAGCGGTCCTGGTCCTCGCGCGTGATCTCGTAGCGGCGCGCCACGTACTCCGCGGTCTGCAGCATCGGCCAGTAGATCTCGGGCTTATGCCGATGGAGCCATTCGTCCTGGAAGTGATGCTTGTTCATCTCGTTCTGCACGAGCGAGATCGACTCGACGCCGCCCGCGACGAACACGTCGCCTTCGCCCGTGAGGATGCGCTGCGCGGCGAGCGCGATGGTCTGCAGGCCCGAGGAGCAGAAGCGGTTCACCGTCATGCCGGGCGTGGTGATGGGGCAGCCGGCGCGCAGCGCGATCTGCCGCGCGATGTTCCACCCGGTCGCGCCCTCGGGATTGGCGCAGCCCATGATGACGTCGTCGACCTCGTGGCAGTCGACCTTGGCGCGCTCGAGCGCCGCGTGCACCACGTGCCCGCCCATCTTCGCGCCATGCGTCATGTTGAGCGCGCCCTTCCAGCTCTTGCAGAGCGGCGTACGCGCGGTGGAGACGATTACTGCGTCCATGTCACTTCCTCCTCGGTCGATTCATCGACGGCGCGCCGCCAGGAGCGCCAGTCCGGCGGCGAGCGCCGGCGTCCAAACCCAGATTACTTCGGACTTCAAAACTTCGATAGCGCGCGGCGAGAAAAAGCCGCGCACGCCGAGCGGCGATACTTCGATCGGCCGCACCGGCGCGAAATAACGCTCGCTCGTCCACGGCCAGAGGAGCTCGATGCCGCCGCCGCCGTTGGTCAAGGTGTCGAGCAGGCCGTGCGAGGCCACCGCGGCAAAGAGAAAGAGAAGCGCGGCGAAAAAGCGCGCCCGCAGCTGGCGGTAAAAGCAGGCGCCAACCAGGGCGAGGAGCGCGGCAAAGAAAAGCGAGTGCGTGAATCCGCGATGGCCGAAGTCCGAGGCGTACGGGACGCCGAGCCGCAGGCCGAGGACGTCCAGGTCGGGAAGCATCGAGCCAATCGCGCCGCAGGCGGCGAGTCGCGTCGGAACCGCTTTCCCACCGAGGCCGAGCCGCAGTGCGAGCGGCACGGCCACGTGGGTGAAAATGCTCGGCATCCGCCTCTAGCTGTTGAATCGTTTTCCTTCCCGCGCGAGGCTCACGAGGAGCGGCGCCGGCTTCCACTGATTGCCCTGGTAGCCCTTCTGGAAGCGCTCGATCGCCGCCAGGACCTTGTCGAGGCCCACGGTGTCGGCATAGAACATCGGCCCGCCGCGATACGGCGGAAATCCGTAGCCGGTGAGATAGACCATGTCGATATCGGAGGCGCGTAGCGCGATGCCCTCCTCGAGGATGTGCGCGCCTTCGTTGGCAAGCGCGTACATGCAGCGCTCGACGATCTCCTCCTCCGAGATCGGCCGCGTCTTGTATCCCATTTCCTTTCGGTAGTCGGCAAGCATGCGCTCGACCTCGGCATCGGCAATGGGCCTGCGGCTTCCCGGTTCGTAGCGATACCAGCCTCGGCCGGTCTTCTGTCCGAACCAGCCTTTCTCGGCGATGCGGTCGGCGAACTTGCCGTAGACGAAATCCGGCCGCTCTTTTGCGCGGCGCTTCCTGATTTCCCAGCCGATGTCGTTGCCCGCCATGTCGTACATGGTGAAGGGTCCCATCGCCATGCCCCACTTTTGCAGCGCACCGTCGATCTGTTGGGGCGTCGCGCCCTCGTCCAGCAGAAAGAGCGACTGCTGCACGTACTTCTCCAGCATGCGATTGCCGATGAAGCCATCGCAGACGCCGCTCACCACCGGCACTTTCTTCAGCGTCTTGCCCAATTTCATCGTCGTGGCGAGCACATCCTTCGCGGTCTTGTCGGCGCGCACGACTTCCAGCAGCCGCATTACGTTGGCGGGCGAGAAGAAATGGGTGCCGACCACTTCCTGCGGGCGTTTGGTGGCGGCGGCGATCTGGTCCACGTCCAGGGTGGAGGTGTTGGTGGCGAGAATCGCGCCCTGCTTGGCCATGCCGTCCAACTTGCGGAAGAGATCCTGCTTCACGTCCATGCGCTCGAACACCGCCTCGACGATGATGTCGGCGTCGCGGACGGCATTGAGGTCGGTGGTGGGCTGGATCAGCGCCATGCGCTTGTTCATATCCTCCTGCTTCAGCCGCCCCTTCTGCACGGTGCCGGCATAGTTCTCCCGGATGCGGCCGAGGCCGCGCTCGAGCGCCTCGCGCGTCGTGTCGGTGATGGTGACCGGGATGCCGGCGTTGGCGAAGCTCATGGCGATGCCGCCGCCCATGGTGCCGGCGCCAATCACGGCGGCCTTCTTGATCGGCCGCGCCGGCGTGTCTTCGGGCACGTCGGGAATTTTGGTCGTCTGGCGCTCGGCGAAGAACGCGTGGCGCAGCGCCGCCGATTCGGTGGTCTGCACGAGATGCGCGAAGCGCTCGCGCTCGAACCGGCGCCCCTCGTCGAATGGTTTGGTGACCGCCGCTTCGGCGCAGGCGACGATTTCGAGCGGCGCCGGATAGCCGCGCGAGGCCTTGGCGACTTCGTCTCGCACCTTCTTAAAGTCGACATCGGCCTTGGCCTGCATGTCGCGGATGCGGCGCAGCGGCTTGCGCTCGGCGACGAGCTTCGTCGCGTACACGACCGCGGCTTCGAGCAAATCGCCGTTCTGCACGATCTCGTCGACGAGGCCAAGCTGCAGCGCTTCTTCCGAGGTGATCGGATTGCCGGTGGTCATCATCTGCACCGCCTTCGCCACGCCGATGATGCGCGGCAGGCGCTGCGTGCCGCCCGAGCCGGGGAGGATGCCGAGCTTGACCTCCGGCAGTCCGAGCTGCGCTTTCGGTGCGGCAATGCGGTAGTGACAGGCGAGCGCGAGCTCGAGGCCGCCGCCGAGCGCGAAGCCGGTGATCGCGGCGACCAGCGGCTTCTTCATCGAGTCCTGGTAATCATTGACGTCGGGCAGATCCGGCTTCTCGCGCGGTTTGCCGAACTCGCGTATGTCGGCGCCGCCTGAGAAGGCTTTGCCGGCGCCGATCAGTACCACCGCCTTCGCCTGCGAATCGGCTTCGGCGCGCTGTAGTCCCTGCAGGATGCCCGCGCGCAGCGCATTGCCGAGGCCGTTGACCGGCGGATTGTTCAGAGTGATGACGGCAACGCCGTCGCGGACGGCGTACGGAGCGACTTCGCTCATTGGGGTCTCCGAGGGGAGAATGATTCTAACTCGGTAGAATTAAAAACTAGGAGGAGGTCTCTTGGCGGCGGAGCGAGAGCAGGCGCTGCTGCGCGTGCAGGACGTTGCCGTGCGTTTCGGCGGCATCGTCGCCCTCGATGGCGTTTCGTTCGACGTCGCCCCCGGGCGCATCGTCGGGCTGATCGGGCCGAACGGCGCCGGCAAGACCACGCTCTTCAACTGCATCTCGCGGCTCTATCCATGCGAGCGCGGCGACATCCGCTTCGCCGGCACGTCGCTCCTTAAGCTCGCGCGCCACGAGGTCGTGAGCGTCGGCATCGCGCGCACCTTCCAGAACGTGGCCCTCTTTCGCACGATGAGCGTGCTCGACAACGTCATGGTCGGGCGCCATGCCAATAGCCGCGGCGGTTTCTTTGCCAACGCGGTGCGCCTGCCGTACGCGGTCAGGGCGGATGCCGAGGCACGCGACAAGGCGCGCGAGCTTCTCGCGCTGCTCGATCTCGAGCGCGTCGCCGGCACGCCGGTGGCGGCGCTGCCCTTTGGCACGCAGAAGCGCGTCGAGCTCGCCCGCGCGCTCGCCTCGGAGCCGAAGCTGTTGCTGCTCGACGAGCCGGCGAGCGGGCTCAATCACGAGGAAGTCGGCGCGATCGGCGCGCTGATCCGAAACCTGCGCGAGCGGCTGCAGCTCACGGTGCTGCTGGTCGAGCACCACATGCAATTGCTGATGAGCCTCTCGGATTGGGTGGTGGCGCTCAATTTCGGCAAGCGCATCGCCGAAGGCGCGCCGGCGCAGGTGCGCAACCACCCGGAGCTCGTGCGCGCCTATCTCGGGACGCCCGGATGAGCGCGTTGCTCGAGGTGAGCGGTCTGCACGCGTCATACGGCGCGACGCGCGTGCTGCACGGCATGGAGTTCCGGCTAGAAGAGAGATCGATCACCGCGCTCCTCGGCGCGAACGGCGCCGGCAAGACGACGACGCTGCGCGCGCTTTGCGGCATGGTGCGCACCGAGGGCGAGGTGCGCTTCGGGGGCCGGCGCATCGACGGCTGGCGCACCGAGGACATCGTGCGCCTTGGCATCGCGCACGTGCCCGATGGCCGCGGCACGTTTCTGCATCTGACGACGGAAGAGAACCTGCGCCTGGGCGCCTATACGCGCAAGGACCGCCCGGCGGTGGCCGCCGATCTCGAGCGCGTCTACGGCTACTTCCCGCGGTTGAAGGAGCGCGCGCGTCAGCAGGCGGGCACGCTCTCCGGTGGCGAGCAGCAGATGCTTGCGGTATCGCGCGCGCTGATGCTGCGTCCGAAGCTGATGCTCCTCGATGAGCCGTCCTTCGGCCTCGCGCCGCTCGTCGTGCGCGAGCTCTTTTCCATCCTGCGCACGATCAACGCCGAGTCGGGCGTCGCGCTGATGCTGGTCGAGCAGAACGCCGCCATGGCACTCGATCTCGCCGAGCGCGCCTACGTGCTCGAGACCGGGCGCGTGGTGCTCGCCGGCAGCGCCGGCGACATCAAGAGCGACGACGCCGTGCGCCGCGCCTATCTGGGGTATTGATGGAAGCCGTCCTCTTCCAGGTGCTCGCGGGGCTTGCCACCGGCGGCATCTACGCGAGCCTCGCGCTTGCGCTGGTGATGATCTACCAGGCGACGCACCTCGTGAACTTCGCGCAAGGCGAGATGGCGATGTTCGCCACCTACATCGCCTGGAGCCTGATCAACGCGGGATTCGGCTACTGGCCGGCGTTCTTCCTTACGGTGCTGATCGCCTTCGTGCTCGGAGTATTGATCGAGCGCGTCGTCATCCGCCCGGTGGAAAATGCACCGGTCCTCGCAGTGGTCGTGGTGTTCATCGGCCTGCTCGTCATCCTGAACAGTGTCGCCGGCTGGATCTTCACCTATACCATCAAGAGCTTTCCGAGCCCGTTCCCCGCCGCGATCGGCATCCGCTACATGTCGCCGCACCAAATGGGCGCGTTGCTGGTGACGCTGGTCGTGCTGGCGCTCCTGTATGTGTTCTTTCGCTTCACACCGCTCGGCCTTGCGATGCGCGCCGCGGCGCAGAACCCGGCATCGAGCCGTCTCGTCGGCATCCGCGTCGGTTGGATGCTCGCGCTCGGCTGGGGCCTCGCGGCGGCGGTCGGCGCGGTCGCGGGAATGATGGTGGCGCCGATCGTGTATCTCGATCCGAACATGATGGCCGGCATCCTGCTCTACGCCTTCGCCGCGGCGCTGCTCGGCGGCATCGACAGTCCGGGTGGCGCGGTGGTCGGCGGGCTGGTCGTCGGCGTGCTCGAGAACCTGCTCGGCGCCTTCGTCATCGGCAACGAGCTGAAGCTGGTCGTCGCGCTCGTGCTGATCGTCGGCGTGCTGCTCGTGCGGCCCTCGGGCTTCTTCGGCAGTGTCCAGGTCTCCCGCGTATGAGCAGGAAAACGGTGACTGTCACCATTTTGTTGCTGATCGCGCTCGCCTGCGTGTTGCCGTTCGTGCTCAAGAGCTATCACACATTCCAGGCGACGCTGGTTCTGGTGTACGCGATCGCGCTGCTCGGGCTCAATATCCTCACCGGCTATAACGGCCAGATCTCGCTTGGCCACGGCGCGTTCTACGCCATCGGCGCCTACTGTGCGGCGATCCTCATGGACCAGGCGGGCCTGCCGTACTGGGCGACGATTCCAATTGCCGCCGCGGTGTGCCTGCTGGTCGGGTTCCTTTTCGGCCTGCCGGCGCTCAGGCTCGAGGGCCTTTACCTCGCGCTCGCTACCTTCGCTCTCGCCGTGTCGATGCCGCCGATCCTGAAGTCGCATTTGCTCGAGAAGTGGACCGGCGGCGTGCAGGGCATCGTCATCGTCAAGCCCGATCCGCCGGCTTTTCTCGGCGCCGCGGGCATCAAGCTGAACGCAGACCAGTGGCTTTATTTCTTCTCGCTCGCGGTGGCGATCGTGCTCTTCATCGTCGGCTGGAACCTGATCTCCGGACGCATCGGGCGGGCCCTGGTCGCTATTCGCGACCACCACACCGCAGCGGAGGCGATGGGCATCCATACGGCGCTCTACAAGTCGCTCGCCTTCGGCGTCTCGGCCATGTACACGGGCGTCGCCGGGGCGCTCGGCGCGATCGCGGTCCAGTTCGTCGCACCGGATAGCTTTAACGTGTTCCTGTCGATCACCTTCCTGGTCGGCATCGTCGTGGGCGGGCTCGCCTCGCTCCCGGGCGCGCTGTACGGCGCGCTTTTCATTCAATTTGTGCCGAACATCGCCGATGAGCTCTCCAAGGCGGCGCCGTGGGCGGTGTTCGGGGTGTTCCTCATCGGCTTCGTCTACCTGATGCCGACCGGCGTGGCAGGCGCGGTGCGGACGCTCCGCCGCCGGCTTGGCAGCGGTAAGCTATTCCCATTGTCCAAGGAGGAGGCACTCCCATGAAATCGAGGCTTGTCACTTTCGCCGGCTTGCTCGCCCTGGCGCTCGCCATGCCGGTGGCGGCGCAGAAGAAGTACGACGCCGGCGCGTCCGACAAGGAAATCAAGATCGGCAACACCAATCCCTACAGCGGGCCGGCGTCCGCCTACGGCGCAATCGGCAAGTCGATCGCCGCCTACTTCCGCATGGTGAATGAACGGGGTGGCATCAATGGCCGGCGTATCAACTTCGTTACCTACGACGACGGCTACAGCCCGCCGAAGACCGTGGAAATGGTGAGGAAGCTGGTCGAGCAGGACGAAGTGCTGCTCGTCTTCCAGCCGCTTGGCACGCCCTCGAACACGGCGATCCAGAAGTACATGAACGGCAAGAAGGTGCCGCAGCTCTTCGTCGCCACCGGCGCGACCAAGTGGAACGATCCGAAGCACTTCCCGTGGACCATGGGCTGGCAGCCGAATTACCAGACCGAGGCGCGCATCTATGCCAAGCACATCCTGGACACCAAGCCGAACGCGAAGATCGCGGTTCTCTACCAGAACGACGACTACGGCAAGGACTACCTGAAGGGCTTCGAAGACGGCCTCGGCGCGAAGAAAAACATGATCGTCGCCAAGGCCTCCTACGAGGTGAGCGAGCCGACGGTCGATTCGCAGATCCTGCAGCTCAAGAGCTCCGGCGCCGACGTGTTCTTCAACATCACCACGCCCAAGTTCGCGGCACAGGCCATCCGCGCCGCCTACGACACCGGCTGGAAGCCGACGCATTACCTCAACAACGTCTCGAACTCGGTCGGCTCGGTGCTGAAGCCGGCGGGGCTTGAAAAGGCGGTCGGCGTCATCACGAGCGCCTATCTCAAGGATCCGACCGACAAGCGCTGGGCGAACGATGCGGCGATGAAGACCTGGCGCGAGTTCATGGCGAAGTACAACCCGGAGGGCGATCTCAGCGATCCCTTCAACGTGTACGGCTACACCGTCGCGGCGACCCTCGAGCAGGTGCTCAAGCAGTGCGGCGACACGCTGACCCGCGAAAACGTGATGAAGCAGGCGGCGAGCCTGAAGCGCTTCCGCGTCGACACCATGCTGCCGGGCATCAGCATCACTACGAGCCCGTCGGACTTCGCGCCGATCGAGGCGGTGCAGCTCGAGCGTTTCAACGGCCAGCAGTTCGAGCTCTTCGGCGAGGTCATCAGCGCCGAACAGTAAGGAGGCTCGTCATGCACGGCCTGATGATGGACATGCCGCTCCTGATCAGCCAGCTGATCAGGCATGCGGACCGCCACCATGGTGCTACCGAGATCGTCTCGAAGACGGTCGAGGGCGTGATGCACCGCTACACCTACCGCGACGCGCACAAGCGCGCCCGCCAGCTCGCCAATGCCCTGAAGCGCCTTGGCGTGCAGCCGCAGGACCGCGTGGCGACGCTCGCCTGGAATGGCCATCGCCACTTCGAGATCTACTACGCGGTGGCGGGCAGCGGCGCGGTGATCCACACCATCAACCCGCGCCTCTTCCCGGATCAGATCGTCTATATCGCCAACCACGCCGAGGACAAGGTGGTGTTTTTCGACACCACCTTCGCGCCGCTCATCGAGAAGCTCAAGTCGCAGCTGAAGACGGTGAAGCACTGGGTGCCGATGAACAGCGAATACGACAAGCTGGTCGCCGCCGAAAACGATCAATACGAGTGGCCCTCCTTCGACGAGAACACCGCGGCGTGCCTTTGCTACACCTCGGGCACCACGGGAAACCCGAAAGGCGCGTTGTATTCGCACCGCTCGACCATCATCCACGCCTATGCCTCGGCGCTGCCCGACGCCATCAACCTCTCGGCGCGTGACGTCATCCTTCCGGTCGTGCCGATGTTCCACGTCAACGCCTGGGGACTGCCTTACGCGTGCGCGCTCGTCGGCGCGAAGCTCGTCTTCCCGGCGCAGCATCTGGACGGCAAGAGCCTGCACGAGCTCTTTGAGACCGAGGAAGTGACGATGAGCGCGGGCGTGCCGACCGTGTGGCTCGGCCTCCTCAACTACATGAAGGAGCAGAAGCTCCGCTTCTCGACGCTGAAGCGCGTGGTGATCGGCGGCTCGGCGTGCCCGCCGGCGATGATTCGCGCTTTTCAGGAGGAGTACGGCGTGGAGGTGCTGCACGCCTGGGGCATGACCGAGATGAGCCCGCTCGGCACCGCGACCACCTTCAAAGCGAAGCACATGAAATGGAGCTCCGAGGAGCGCACCAAACTGCAGTACAAGCAGGGGCGCGTGCTCTTCGGCGTCGACATGCGCATCGTCGACGAGAACGGAAAAGAGCTGCCCTGGGACGGCAAGGCCTTCGGTGACCTGCAGGTGCGCGGACCCTGGGTGATCAAGAGCTACTTCAAGGGCGAAGGCGGCGACCCGCTGAGGGACGGCTGGTTTCCCACCGGCGACGTATGCACCATCGATGCCGACGGCTACATCCAGGTCACGGACCGCTCGAAGGACGTGATCAAGTCGGGCGGCGAATGGATCAGCTCGATCGATCTGGAGAACATCGCCGTCGCCCATCCGGCGATCGCCGAGGCGGCGGTGATCGGCGTCAAGCATCCGAAGTGGGATGAGCGGCCGATCGTCGTCGCGGTGAAGAAGCCCGGACAGGAAGTGAGCAAGGACGAGCTGCTGCGCTTCTACGAAGGCAAGATCGCCAAGTGGTGGATGCCCGACGACGTGGTGTTCGTGAAGGAGTTGCCACACACTGCGACGGGCAAGCTCTCGAAGCTGACGCTGCGCCAGCAGATGAAAGACTACAAGCTTGGTACGGGCTGAGACGAGCGAGGGCATCGCGCGCGTCGCGCTCGATCGTCCGGAAAAGAAGAACGCTTTCACCGCCGAGATGTACCGCAGCCTCGGCGCGGCGCTCGCCGCGGCCGATGCCGCCGCGGACGTGCGCGCGGTGCTGCTGCACGGCACGCGCGAGTGCTTCAGCGCCGGCAACGATCTCGCGGATTTCCTGAAGCCGCGCGCGAGCGGCGAGGAATCGCCGGCGGCGCATCTTTTTCGCACGCTGCCGACAATGAAGAAGCCGGTGGTCGCCGCCGTCAACGGCCCCGCCATCGGCATCGGCTGCACGCTGCTCCTGCACTGCGACCTGGTCTATGCCGGTCAGGGCGCGCGCTTTCAACTGCCGTTCGTGCCGCTCGGCCTCGTGCCGGAATTCGGTTCCACCTATCTTCTGCCGCTCCTCGCCGGCTACCAGCGCGCGGCCGAGCTCCTGCTTCTCGGCCAGCCGTTCACCGCTGAGAAGGCGCGCGAGGCCGGTCTCGTCAACGCGGTGCTCTCCGATGCCGAAGCGCTGCCCGCCGCAGAGAAAGCCGCGCGCGCGCTCGCCGCACTACCGCCGGAGTCCGTTCGCCTGACGAAAGCCCTGCTGCGCAAGACGCACGCCGCGGCGCTCGAGGCGCGTCTCGCCGAGGAAGCCCGCGTCTTCGCCGAGCGGCTCGCTTCGCCGGAAGCGAAGGCGGCGATGAACGCCTTCCTCGAGAAGCGCAAATAACCGCGGTCTTGCGAGCGCTGCTGCTCCTTCTGCTGTCGGCTTCCGCGCACGCCGATCTCTACCGCTGGGTCGATCCGGCGACCGGCTCGGTGAAGTTCTCGAATTTGCCACCCGACTCGGGCGTGAATGCGGAGGTCGTGCCTTATCAGGGGCCGGTGGCGCCGAAGTCATCGACGTCGGCGAGCGCCAAGCCGCCGTCGATCGCGCCCGCCGGGACGCCGAGCGTGCCGGCGCTGGAGGCGCATTTCAATGCGCTGTACGCACAGCTTGCAAGCGCGCCGCCGCAGACCTACCGCAATGCGGACGAGAACCTGCGAAAGCAGATGCAATCGTATGAAGCGCTGCGTGCCGAGCTCGACCGCCTGGATCCTGCCGGTGCGCCGCGCCGTTCGGCGGCGACCCTCGCGCTAGTCGAGCGGCTCACGCAGGGCTTGGCGGCGCAGAAGTGACAACGATTCGCGAGCTCGAGCGGCGCGTCGGCGAGGAGGTCGGCGTCTCGCCTTGGGTGGACATCACGCAGGAGCGCATCGACACGTTCGCCAAGGCAATCGACGACTATCAGTGGATCCACGTCGATCGCGAGCGGGCAAAGAATTCCTCATTCGGCAGCACCATCGCCCATGGCTTTCTCACGCTGTCGCTCCTTTCGCATCTGTCGGAAGCCACCTTCTCCTTCAGCGACCGCCGCATGGGCGTGAACTACGGGCTGAACCGGGTGCGCTTCACTTCGCCCGTGCCGGTCGGCTCGCGCGTGCGCGCACGCTTCACCCTGCAGAAGTTCGAGCACATCGAGGACAACGGCGTGCAGGTCACCTGGAGCACGGTTATCGAGCGCGAAGGCGCCACGAAGCCGGCACTCATCGCCGAATGGATCGGCCGTCACTACTACTGAGGTTGTCATGAGCCAACGCTGGAAACAGAGACCGCCGGGATCCAACTGGGGCGAGTTCGGTCCCGACGATCAGCGCGGCCGCATGAACTGGGTGACGCGCGAGAAGGTACTGCAGGGTGTCGCGGAGGTGAAGGAGGGCATCACTTTCTGCCTGTCGCTGCCTCTCGACTATCCGGGCGGCACGGCGCTCAATCCGCGGCGCAATCCGCCGCGCGTGGCGGCCACCATGCGCGACGCCGGCAAGAACAAGGGGCGGCAGAACTTCTGCTATCCGCTCGCCGAGGACAATCCCGACCTCACCGATGTCATCTGCGACGACATCGTGCTGATGACGTTGCAGTACTCGACGCAGTGGGACTCGTTTGCGCACATCGGCAGCCGCTTCGACGCCGACGGCGATGGCAAAGCGGAAATCGTCTTCTACAACGGCTTTCGCGCCAATGAAGACATCGTGCCGGCGGCGGAGAACCCGAAAGCGGAGCCGTGGGCGCGCTACGAAGGCACGCAGGCAAGAGCGCTGGGCATGCAGCTCCTCGCCGAGCACGGCGCGCAAGGGCGCGGCGTCCTGGTCGACCTGCATCAGCATTTCGGCCGCGAGCGTCATGCCGTCACGTACGACGAGCTGATGCGCGTCCTGGACGCCGACAAGGTCGAGGTGGAGCGCGGCGACATGCTGTGCTTCTATACCGGCTTCGCCGACGTGATCCTGGAGCTCCGCAAAAACCCGGACCCGAAGCTCCTGCACGGCACATGCAGTGGCCTCGAGGGACGCGATGAGCGCCTGCTGCAATGGATAAGCGATTGCGGCGCGGCATGCCTGATCGCCGACAACTTCGCGGTGGAGCTGATCCCGACCAGCATCACCAAGCCGCGCCCGCATGCGGCGATGCCGCTTCACGAGCATTGCATCTTCAAGAACGGCATCCATCTCGGCGAGCTCTGGTACCTCACGGAGCTCGCGCGTTGGCTGCGCTCGCATGGCCGTAACCGCTTTCTCCTGACGGCGCCGCCGCTACGGCTGCCGGGCAGCGTGGGCTCGCCGGCCACGCCCATCGCTACCGTATGAAGGTCGCCATCGTCACCGGCGCCTCCTCGGGCATCGGCGCCTCGAGCGCGCGCGAGCTCGCGCGACGCGGCTGGCGGCTGGCGATCAACTACGCCACCCACACCGCCGAGGCTGAAAAGGTTGCCGGCGAATGCGGCGACGCCATCGCCGTACAGGCGGATGTCTCGCGCGACGCCGACTGCCGGAGGCTGGTGGACGCGGTCCTCGCGAAGTGGGGCGCGATCGACGCGCTGGTGAATAACGCCGGCACGACCAAGGTGGTGCCGCACGACGATCTCGATGGCTTGAGCGCCGAGGACTTCCAGCGCATCTTTTCGCTCAACGTCATCGCGCCCTTCCAGATGGTGCGCGCCTGCCGCAAGGCGCTGAAGGAGGCGCGCGGCGCGGTGGTGAACGTGTCTTCGCTCGCCTCGCGCCTCGGCACCGGCTCATCGGTCGCGTATGCCGCGTCGAAGGCCGCGCTCGAGACCATGACCTATTCGCTCGCGCGCTCGCTCGCGCCCGAGGTGCGCGTGAATGCGGTCGCGCCGGGACATACGAATACGCCGTGGCATCCGGCGGTGCGCGGGCCCGAGCGGGCGGCCGAAGTCGAACGGCGCTATGCAAGCATCGCGCCGCTGAAGGCCGTAAGCGAGGCGGACGACGTCGCCGATGCGATCGTCTGGCTGATCACCGGCGCGCGCAAGGTGACCGGCGAGGTCATCTACGTCGACGCCGGCATGCACATCGCTACCCCGCGTTGACTCAGTACGACTACGTCATCGTCGGCGCGGGCTCGGCCGGATGCGTGCTCGCGCATCGTCTTACCGAGGATCCCGCCACGCGCGTGCTGCTGATCGAGGCGGGGCCGCGGGACACGCATTTCTGGATCCACGTGCCGCTCGGCTACGGCAAGCTCTTCGCACGCACGGATGTGAACTGGGCGTATCAATCGGAGCCCGAGGGCGCGCTCGGCGGCCGGCGCATCTTCACGCCGCGCGGCAAGGTGCTCGGCGGATCGTCGTCGATCAACGGCCTGGTCTACATCCGCGGCCAGCCCGAGGACTTCGACGGCTGGCGCATTCCCGGCTGGGGCTTCGCGGATCTCCTGCCTTACTTTAAGAAGTCGGAGAACCAGGCGCGGGGTGCCGATGAGTGGCACGGCACCGCCGGCCCGCTCGAGGTGGGCGACCTCGAGCGCCATGAGCTCTGCGACGCGTTCATCGATTCGGCGGCGACGCTCGGCATCCCGAAAAATCCCGATTTCAACGGCGCGCGCCAGGAAGGCACGGGCTACTACCAGGCCACCGTCTGCCGCGGCCGGCGCTGCAGCGCCGCGACCGGTTATCTGCGAGCCGCGGAAAAACGACCGAACCTGCGGGTGCTCATTAACACGCTCGCCACCGCCATCACCTTCGACGGCCGGCGTGCCACGGGCGTGCGTACCGCGACCGGAACCTTTCGCGCAGAGCGCGAGGTAATTGTCGCGGGTGGCGCATTCAATTCGCCGCAACTGCTGCAGCTCTCGGGCATCGGTCCGCGCGCGCATCTCGAGCGCCTCGGCATCCCGCTCGTGGCCGAGCTGCCGGTGGGCGAGGGGCTGCAGGATCACTTCTATGCGCGCACCTTCTGGCGCTCGTCGAAGCGTCTCACCCTTAATGACGACATGGCGTCGCTCTTTGGCCGCGCGCGTATCGGGCTGCAGTATCTGATCGGCCGACGGGGCCCGCTCACCATCGCCGCCGGCTATGCCGCCGCTTTTATTCGCACTCGGCCCGAGCTCAAGCGACCGGACGCGCAGATTTACTTCATCAATTTCTCGACCGCCAAGCGCGGCGGCGTGCTGCATCCATTCTCGGGCTTCACCTGCTCGGTGTCGCAGCTTCAGGTCGAGTCGCGCGGCAGCGTCATGATCCGCTCGGCGAATCCGGTCGAGCCGCCGGCGATCCGCTACAACTACCTTGCCACGGAAAACGACAGGCGTGTGATGGTCGATGGGCTCAAGTTCGTGCGTCGCATCGTCAACTCGCCACCGCTGCGCAACTATGTGACGGCGGAAGAGTTGCCCGGCACGAAAGTGCAGACCGACGAGGAGTTGCTCGCCTTCGTCCGCGAATATGGCGAGACGGTGTTCCACCCGACGTCCACCTGCAGCATGGGCAAAGTGGTGGATGAGCGCCTGCGCGTCATCGGCATCAGCGGCCTGCGCGTCATCGACGCCTCGGTGATGCCCGCGGTGCCATCTGGGAATATCAATGCCGCGGTGATCGCGGTCGCTGAAAAAGGCGCCGACCTCGTCAAGCAGGCCGCCTCCCTATAATCGGTCGATGTGGGAAGGGGTCGCTCTGGTCGTGATCGTCGGCGCGGCGCTCCTCTGGGCCGATAGCCTGAAGGTGCGCGAGCGAGCCCTGACGGCCGGCCGCTCCGCGTGCCAGCGCTATCAGCTGCAGTTTCTCGACGAGACGGTCGCCTTTGCGCACATGCGCCTTGCCCGCGATGAAGGCGGGCAGCTCAAGATTAAGCGCACGTACACGTTCGAGTTTTCGGACACGGGGAACAATCGCCGCCATGGCGCCATCGTCATGCTGGGCGCCGACGTGGCCGACATGCGCCTCGAACCGTACCGGATGCAATGAGCGAGAAATGGCTCACTGGCACGGTGATCGAGAACCGGCCCTGGACCGAGACGCTGTTTTCGCTGCGGGTCGAAGGCGCGCCGCTGAAGTACCAGGCGGGCCAGTTCGTGCGCATCGCCTTGGACATAAACGGCGAACGAGTGGCGCGCGCCTTTTCCTTCGTCAATCCGCCGCAGGACCCGGTGCTCGAGTTCTACGGCGTGATCGTGCCTGAAGGCCCGTTGTCGCCGAGGCTCGCCAAGCTTAAAAGCGGAGACGCGCTCCATGTGGCGGGCAATCCGGCCGGATTTCTCGTGCTGTCCGAGGTGCCGGATGCCGAGACGCTCTGGCTCATCTCGACGGGTACGGGCCTCGCGCCGTTTCTCTCGATCCTGCGTACGGAGACGCCCTGGCGTCGCTTTCGCAACGTGGTGCTCGTGCATGCGGTGCGCCATGCGCGAGAACTCACCTATCAGGACCTTATCCGCTCGACGAGGGCGCGCTATGTCACCTTCGTGAGCCGCGAGCAGGCCGCCGGGTCGCTTGCCGGGCGAATCCCGGCGGCGATCGCCGACGGGCGGCTGGAGACCGCCGCGGGCGTCAAGCTCGCGCCGGAAAGCTCGCAGGTCATGCTGTGCGGCAATCCGCAGATGCTGAAGGACGTAGCCGCTGCGCTGGTGGTGCGCGGCCTACGCAAGCATCGGCGACGCGCGCCCGGCCATATCACGGTGGAAAGTTTCTGGTAAGGGCGCTTTGCACGCTCCTTGTCGCGTTGCTCGCTGGCTGCAGCACGGTGCGGCTCGTCTACGACAACGCGGACGTCTATCTCAGCTGGCGCGCCAATCACTATTTGGATCTCGATGAAACGATGGCGGAGGAGCTCGATGGCCGCATCGCTTCGTTCATGGCGTGGCACCGCGCGCAGGCGCTGCCGAAATATGCACAGCTCGCCGACGAAGCACGGCGCCGTTTTGACCGCTCGCTACAACCGGCAGACCTGGTTTGGGGGTACGATGCCGTCGTCGCGCAGGCGCGAGAGGGCTTGCGCGCAGCAACAGAAAAAATCGCGCCGCTCCTTGATCGGCTGACGCCGCAGCAGATTGCGCACCTGGAGCGGCGGCTCGGTGAAGACAACCGCCGCTTCGCACGGGAAAACCTGCGTGGAAGCGAGCGCGAGCGCCGCCGGCGCCGTACCGAGCGCAACGTCGAGCGACTGGAGGACTGGGTGGGGAGGCTGTCGCGAGCGCAGGTTGAGCGTGTTAAGCAGTATTCCGAGCGGGCGCCGCTGCTGGATGAGCTTCGCGACCGCGATCACAAACGTCTGCAGGCGGAGCTGCTCGCAGTTCTGCGGGCGAAGGAAGCGCAGAAGCGTCTGCCCGAGCTCGTGGCGAACTTCGACCGGGGCCGCGACGTCGCCTACGCTGCCGCCATCGAGGCCTCGCGCAAGGAGTACGTGGCGATGGTGCTCGACATCGACCGCAACCTTTCCCGCGAGCAGCGCACGCGCGCCTCGCGCGAGCTCGGGCGCTACGCCGACGAGTTCCGCGCGCTCGCCCGCAGCGCCCGATGAGCGACGCTGCGCCGCGGCGCGAGCTCGGCGAGTCGGCGGCAGGGCTGCGCGCCGAGAGCCCGGCGTCGCCGTACACCGGACGCGCGCGCTACTCGCAGCTCGAGTACGAGGCGCTGCTCGCGAACGCTTCTATCGGCATCGCCTTCACCCGCGAGCGGCGCTTCTTCCTCACCAATCCTAAATTCGCCGAGATGTTCGGCTATGGGCCCGACGAGCTCGTCGGCCAGCCGGGCGAGGTGGTCTATCCCAGCCGCGAGAGCTACGCCGCCCTTGGCCAGATCGCGGTGCCTATCCTTTCGGCCGGTCGCCAGCTCGATCTCGAGTGGGAAATGCGCCGGAAGGACGGCAGCACGTTCCTGTGCCGCGTAGTGGCCAAGGCGATCGATCCTGCCAGCACGCAAAGCGGCACGGTCTGGATCGTCGAGGACATCACCGAGCGGCGCCGCCAGGCGGACGAGGTGTCGCGGCTCCTGCGCGAGCAGCAGGCGATTCTCGGCACGGCGACGATCGGCATCGTCTTCGTCAAGGACCGGCGCATCGTGCGCTGCAACCGCCGCTATGAAGAGATGTACGGCTATGGGCCGGGAGAGATGGACGGTCAGCCGACCACCATCCTGTACCCGAGCGATGCCGGCCATCGGGAAGGCGGCACGGTCTACGAGGCCCTTGCCCGCGGCGAGACTTCGCGGCGCGTCGAGCTACGCCGGCGCAAGGACGGCAGCACCTTCTGGAACCGGGCCGACGGCCGCGCTGTAGATCCGCGCGAGCCGCAAAAAGGCTCCGTCTGGATCGTCGAGGACATCACCGAGGAGCGCAAATCGCAGGAGGAGCTGCAGCGCGTGCTCGCCGAACAGCACGCGCTGCTCAACAACGTCGTCGTGGGCATTCAGTTCACACGCGATCGCAAGACGGTGCGCTGCAACCGTCGCTTCGAGGAGATGTTCGGCTATGCGCCCGGCACCGCGGTCGGCGCGTCGACGCGCGATCTGTATTTCAGCGATGAGGAATACCGCCATATCGGCGCCAGCTATGCCGACCTCGACCGCGGGCAGATGCATGCGCGCGAGGCATGGCTGCGGCGCCAGGACGGCTCGGGGTTCTGGTGCCGGGTCACCGGCCGCGCTGTCTCGCCAAGCGATCCGGCCAAGGGCTACGTCTGGCTGCTGGAAGACATCACTGAGCGAAAGCGCGCCGACGAGTCGCTGCATCGCCTCTTGCGCGAGCAGCAGGCGGTGCTCGAGAACGCCCTCACCGGCATCATCTTCGTGAGAGACCGGCGCATCGTGCGCTGTAACCGCCGCTTCGAGGAGATCTTCGGTTATGAGGCGGGCGAGCTGATCGACCGCCCGACCCGCTTCATGTTCAGGAGCGACGCCGATTACCAGGCCGGCGGCGAGCCGGTGTACGAGGCGGTGTGGCGCGGCGAGACGCAGCAGCTGCGGCGCGAGCATGTGCGTAAGGACGGCAGCCTCATCTGGTGCTCGATCTCCGGCCGCGCGGTGCAGCCGGGCGACCCCTCACAAGGCTCGGTGTGGCTGTTCGAGGACATCACCCAGCAACACGAGGGCGAGGAGCGAGTTGCGCGAGCGCTCGCCGAGCAGGAGTTGATCCTCGACAACGCGACGGTCGGCATTTCCTTCGTGCGCAACCGCGTCTATCAGCGCTGCAACCGGCGCCTCGAGCAGATGTTCGGCTACGGGCCGGGGGAGCTGATCGGCCAAAGCACCGAAGGGATTTACTGCACCCGCGAAGAGTTCGAGCGCGACGCCGCCTGGTACGAGGAGATGCGTCAGGGCCGCGCTGTCACCGCCGAGCGTCAGTATCGGCGCAAGGACGGCAGCACCTTCTGGTGCAAGCTCGTCGGCAAGGCGATCGACCCGGCGCAGCCGCGCGCCGGCTCCATCTGGATCTACGACGACGTGTCGGCCGAGCATGCCGCGCGCGAATCCCTCGAGGCGTCGCGCGACGCCCTCGAGCGCGCCGTGGCCGAGCGCACCGCCGAGCTACAAGAGGCGAAGGCCCGCGCCCAGCACCTCGCGGACCACGACGCCCTGACCGGCCTGCCCAACCGGCGCCTGCTCGAAGACCGCCTGCGCCAGGCGCTGGCACTGAGCCAGAGGAACCGCAAGCAGACCGCGGTGATCTTCATCGACCTCGATCGCTTCAAGCCGATCAACGATTCGCTCGGCCACGCCGTGGGCGATGTGCTGTTGAAGGAAGTGTCGCGGCGACTGGTGCGGCAGCTGCGCGAAGGCGACACCATCTGCCGCATCGGCGGCGATGAGTTCGTGGTGGTACTGCCCGAGGTACGGCGCTCCTCCGATGTGGCGCAGGTGGCGCAGAAGGTGATCGAGCAGATCTCGCTGCCGGTCACGATCGATGAGCGCGAGCTGGAGGTGAGCTGCTCGGTCGGCATCGCCATCTTCCCGGACGACGGCCGCGACGCCGAGACGCTGATCCGCAGCGCCGACGCCGCCATGTACCACGCGAAGGAGCTTGGCCGCGCCAACTACCAGTTCTTCACCGAGCAGATGAACCAGGCGGCGTCGCGGCGGCTCGCGCTGGAAACGGATCTGCGCCGCGCCCTCGGCCGCGACGAGCTGCGCGTGCACTACCAGCGGATCGTCGATGCGCACACGGGACGCGTCACCGGCCACGAGGCGCTCGTGCGCTGGCAGCATCCGGAGCGCGGCCTCGTGCCGCCGTCCGAATTCATCCAGATCGCAGAAGAAAGCGGCCTCATCCTCAAAATCGGCGAGTGGGTGCTGCGCGAGGCCTGCCGCTGGGCCACCTTCATCGGCGTCGAGCGCGGGCTGCAGGTCTCGGTGAACCTCTCGCCGCGGCAGTTCAACGACCCGAAGCTCGCACAGGTCGTGGCCCAGGCGTTGCAGCAAACCGGGCTGCCGCCGCGGCTCCTCGAGCTCGAGATAACCGAGACGCTGGCGATGCAGCATACCGACATCACCCTGACGACGCTCAACCGGCTGAAGAAGCTCGGCGTCTCGATCGCGATCGACGACTTCGGCACCGGCTACTCGAGCCTCGCTTACCTGCGGCGCTTCCCGGTGGACAAGGTGAAGATCGACCGCGTGTTCGTCGCCGACGCGCCCGAGGACCGGGAGCAGGGCGCGATCGTCTCGGCGATCGTCGCGCTCGCCCACGCGCTCGACATCGAGGTGATCGGCGAGGGCGTCGAGACCGAGGCGCAGCAGGAATTCCTGCGCCGCTGCGGCTGCGACTACATCCAGGGATTCCTCATCGGCAGGCCCGAAGACGCCGACACCGCGGCGCGCGACTACCTCTAGCTAGACGGATTTCCCGCGCTTCTCGGCAAGCCGCCGTTCGATAGCCTTGATGTTGAATTCCACTCCGAGCAGGTTGGGATTCACCTCGAGCGCCTGGCGCAGCCACTTGAGCGCCTCCTCGTAGCGCTCGAGCTGCATGTAGATCTGTCCGAGCCCGGAGAGCGCGCCGAAGTGCCGCGGGTTGCGCTTCAGCACCTCGGCGCAATCGGCGATCGATTTCTGATATTCCCCGGCGAGGTAATAGACGGTGGCGCGCTTATTCCAGCCCTCGGCGAAGGCGGGCTTGCGCTTGACCACCTCGCTGAACGCGGCGATCGCCGCCTCGTGCTCGCCCGTCTGCATCGCCTCGACGCCGCGCGCCATCAGCCGGTCGACGCCCGCGTCGCCCGAGCGGCTCCAGAGCGCCCAGAGAGCCTGCTCCGCGTAATCGCGCACCAGAGCGTTTGAATCGCGCAGCAGCTCGTGCATGCGCCCCACATCGTTCATCGTGCCGTAATTGGCGAGCCAGACGATCGCTTCGAGGCGCGGCTTCGTCTCCGTGCCATCGAGCGCCGCGAGCGCCTCGGCGCGCGATTTCGGCGGCTCGGGGAATGCAACGTTCGGCGCCACTGTTAGCGCAGCGGTCAGGAGTACGATTGCGTACCTGGAAGGGAGATACACCATGCGTTTGAAATCTGCCGCAGCCATCTTAGCGCTGCTTGTCGCCAACCTTGCATTCGCCGCCGACAGCGCGAGTCCGAGCTCGCGTCCCGATCCGATGATGGATCGCTACCAGGCAGCCGCCGGCCAGCAGGACTGGAAAAGCGCAGCGGCGACGATGCGCGATGCCATCGCCGCCGATCCGCGCAACCCCGACTACCACAACCTCTATGCTTATTCGCTGCGCAAGAGCGGCACCGCGGAAATGGACCTGGTCTTCAAGCACTACAACGAGGCGCTGAAGCTCGATCCGGGCCATCGCGGCGCGCACGAATACATCGGCGAGGCCTACCTCATGGTCGGCAACGTCGCCAAGGCGAAGGAGCATCTCGGCGCGTTGAACAAGCTTTGCTTCTTCGGCTGCAGCGAGTACAGCGACCTGAAGAAAGCCATCGCCGAGCACGAGGCGAAGGTCGTGAAGCAGTAAGCCGGTTCGGGGTCAGGCACCGAACACCCGCCGGCGCCCGACCCGTATCGTCAATCGTTCAAGCCGAGCAGCCGTGCCGGGTTCTTGCGCATCATGAGGTCGATGTCGGCATCCGAGATGCCGACGCGCTTCATCTGCCCGATTGCGGTTTCCATGCCGTCCGGATGAATCATGTTGCCGGTCTGCCCAAGGTCGGAAGAGACGACGAGGCTCTTGGCGCCGACCTGCTTGATGGCTTCCGCCACCGTCTTCGCATCGGTGACGGTCCAGTGCCGCATCCATTCCATCGGCGCATTGGGCCCGACCATGAACTGCAGGAAGCAGATCTCGATCATCGCGCCCATCGCCGCGACCTGCTTCGCTTCGTCCATCGACAGTCCGGGGATGTTGGTGAGGCCGTGAGTGACGATGATGTTCTTCACGCCGAGCTCGCGCGCGCGGCGCGTCACGGCGATCACTTCGTAGGGATGGACATGGCCAGTGGCGAGCACCAGATTCTCGCGCGCGATGATCTTCAGGATCTCTTCCATCTGCGGCGTCACTTTCCCGCCCGGGGCGACTTCGATGCCCTTCGCGTCCTTCGAGACGAGCGTCTTCACGTGCTTGTCCGACTCGAACGTCGGCAGCCACACCACCTTGCCGCGGCCGCCGTGCATGCGATGCATCCACTCCACCGCAGCCGGATTGATGCCGCCGACGGCGTTGTTCAGCACGATGCCGCCCCAGAGTTCGATGCCGGGCACCACCTTCATCACCAATGCCGCGCGGTCGGCGGTCGTCGAGACATGGTTCTTCAACACGAGGCCGCGCATGCCGCGGCTTTTCGCGAGCTGCGCGATGTCGATGTCGTCCATGTTGCGGCCGAACACGTCCGGGTGCGAATGCACATGGAAGTCGATCGTGCCGGCGGCGGGACTGGTCTTGGGCGGCGGCGGCGGGAAGCCGGCCTGGGCGAACGCCTGCGTTGCGCCAAAGGCAAAAGCGAGCAGCAGTGCTTTACGCATGTTTCCTCCTCCCGTGGTGGTCGGCGCAGCATAGCCCTGTGTCGGGCGCCATGCCATCCTGCGGCGCGGAACTCGGCTAGCGCGAAAGCCGACTGACGGCTTTAGCGTAGTACACGCCCTCGATTGTCGTGCGCAACAAGGCTAGCTTCTTGAGCGCTCGCACCTGCGCTGCGGCGTCGAGGTCCTCGCGGGCAATATACCGCTCGAGCTCGGCGATCTGGTTCAGCGTCTGCACTTCCGGCGGCACGTAGCCGGCGTTCTTGAGGATGCGGTAGGCGGCGCGCAGGTCTTCCGGCACGAGCGGATCGTCGTCGAGCTCGAGCGGACGCCCGGCGCCCGGCAAGTTGTCGAACTCACCGCGCGCGATCGCCTCCTCGATCTTGCGCTCGGCAAGCAGTTCCAGAACCAGCATCAGTAGCCTATCGCCGCCCCGTCGCTGCGCGGATCGTAGCCGCCCGCGCGCATGCCGCTTTCGCGATCGACGG
>Ga0081539_10001856_pt1 | contig 33258 bp, 26 predicted proteins | sample TabmetS4T2R2_FD_71023 | JGI IMG/M metagenome (GOLD analysis project Ga0081539, IMG submission 71023) | Tabebuia heterophylla rhizosphere microbial communities from the University of Puerto Rico - S4T2R2 | ecosystem: Host-associated > Plants > Roots > Rhizosphere ... | reverse complement strand
TACTGCTGTTAGGCATCTTTTCGGGCATTGCGCTCGTGCTGGCAACTGCCGGCATTTATGGAGTGATGGCTTATTTCGTGACTCAGCGCACGCGCGAGATTGGTGTTCGGATAGCGCTCGGCGCACAGTGGCGTGACGTGCTGAAGCTGATTTTGAGAAGTGGGATGTTCTTGGTGACTGTTGGTCTGACGATCGGGCTTGCAGGCGCATTGGTGTTAACACGGTTGATGACCACGCTGCTGTTTGAAGTCTCTCCGACCGACCCGATCACATTCGTCGCAGTGGCGCTTTGCGTAATCGCCGCAACGCTACTCGCGTGCTACATACCGGCACGACGTGCAATCAAAGTCGATCCACTGATCGCGCTGCGGTACGAGTAATTACGCCGAAGGCGTTCGCTAATTTTAGCCCAGGGTTGGAGCGCCAGCCACAACCATGGGATCAGAATTAAAGCGTCATTTGAACCCTGAAAGGGTTCGCCAACCGCCTAACCCTTTCAGGGTTTGGTCGCGATTTGAAACTACGTCCCAGGGTTCTCGCGATGCTCGAACCCTGGGCTGAAATTAGCGAACGCCTTCCGCGTAGTTCCATGATCAAAAGAAGCGGTAGTGGCCCTTGATGGTCCACTGAAACAGCACATCCTCAACTCGTGTGCCGGCGCCGATGTTGTGAACGATCAGATAATGGTCGCCTGAGTCTGACAACATGTTTGTCACCATACCGATGTGATCGATGCCCCCAGTCAAATCCCAGGCGACAATATCACCGGGTAGATACTCCGCGGGATCGTAACTAACCGTCAGCGACTTTCCCTGGCGTCTGAAGTAAGCCATCAGGTTCAAAACGCGGCGGTGATCGATATTCGCATCCGTACTGGTCGCGCCCCATTTTGTCGGATAGTCGGAGCGCGCCGCTTTCATGTCTTCGTGAATCTCTTTCTGCAGATCGATACCGGCTTTACGAAACGCACGAACCACCACGTCCGAACAAACTCCGGTTTTTTCCGGTACGTCCCCGCCGGGATAATCGAGTGCGACGTAGGACGGATCGTAACCGGTCGTCACTCCGGCCTGCGCTATTGCGCCGTCAAGCATTTGTTTGAGTTGCGGTGGAGCGTTCTGAGGAAGCGGGCGGACACTCACATTCGGCGGTACAGGAGGTTTGCGACTGACCACGCGTGCCTGCCGGTAGCAGCCGCTGGCGGCTAACACACCGATCAGGAGTAAGACGCTTACGTATCTTGGACCGGCCATTTCTTAGCTTAGACGCGCCTGCGCACACGAGAGTTCCAAAGATGTTGAACTGTTCTGTTGCCGGTGCTAACTTCAGCATCCTCATGAACACACTGCAAGGCATTCGCTACTCGGAAGTTTTTCTGGGCTGGCGTTGGGTCTGGCGGCAGTGGGGATTTACGGAGTGATGGCTTATCTAGTGACTCAGCGAACACAGGAGATCGGTGTTCGCATGGCGCTCGGCGCGCAGAAGCGTGATGTGCTCAAGCTCGTTGTCGGGAAGGGTATGGCTCTGGCGGTGATTGGAACCGCCATTGGCTTGATTGCGTCCCTGGCACTGACTCGCCTGATGCGGAGTTTGCTGTTTGAAGTGACTCCGACCGACTGGCTCACCTTTGTGATAACGTCAGTGGTCCTGCTCACGGTGGCGCTACTCGCCTGTTACATCCCCGCGCGCCGCGCCACCAAAGTCGATCCGCTGATCGCGCTGCGCTACGAGTAGAAATACGCCGAAGGCGTTCGCTAATTTGAGCCCAGGGTTGGAGCGAAGCGACAACCCTGGGGTACGCAATTGAAAACATGAGTGAACCCTGAAAGGGTTCGTTGGTTGGCGAACCCTTTCAGGGTTAAGAAGAATTTTTATTGCGTGCTCCCAGGGTTCTTCGCTTTGCTTCGAACCCTGGGCTGAAATTAGCCAACGCCTTCGGCGTTAACGCGGTTTGCCTACTCGGCATCTGTTTGGGATTGATAGCTACGTCTTCCGCGCCTTGATCACGCGGCCGTCGCCGAGGGTCACGATGATGGCAACCACTTTATTCGCGGCGTCTCGTTCGAAACTCACGGAGCCGCCGACGGCCTGGGCCTGGAACTTTTCCCCAGTCGCATCAGGTACAAGCTCGACGCGCCCGCCACCCGGATCCAGGACAAACAATTTTTCGCCTTCCTGCCGGATCACGAGTGTGCCCATCGTGCCGCCATCGTAACTTCCGACAAACGCCGCATACTTGCCACCGGTCACCGCCGGCGTCGCGGGCTTCGGTGTAGGCGCGGGGAATGCCGAACCAACCTGCGGAAGTGGCGCAACCGAGACCGCTTTGTCCTGCTCGCCTGGATGGACCGGGAAGGGCGGACGCTTCGGAACGATCACCGGATTCTTAGACGTTTGCGCCAGCGCGACCTCGACCGCCTTTTCAAGCTGCGGGTCGCGACCGGCGCTTACGTCAGCAGGCGTGATCTCGACGTCGAAGTCAGGCGAGACGCCCATGTTCTCGATTCCCCACGTCGTCCCACTCGGATCGTACGCAGCACGATTCGGTAGCTGCACGCGGCCGCCGTCGATTAGATTCGGTGTGAAGTAATAAGGACCAATGCCAGCGCCGAAAGTACGCTTGCCGACGATTGGACCAACCTTCGCCAGCTTGAACATAAACGCGCCAGTCTCGGCAGCCGAGCCGTTCAATTCGTTTATGATCATCACCTTCACAGGTGGCGCGGGATTGACCGGGGTCGCGATGTCGTCGCCGCCGCGAAACATGTAATAGTAAAGTGGCTTGCGCTGCATCCACTCGATCAGGTAGTCGGGCGTGATACCACCGCCGTTAAAACGCTGGTCAATGATGACGCCCTGTTTGTCAGCGTAGCCAGTCAAACCGCGAATCGCGTTCGCGATGCCGTCGCCGCTGTAGCCTTCGATGAAGATGTAGCCCAAGCGCCCGCCGGAAAGCTTGTCGACTAACTTGCGGTTTTCTTCGGCCCAGTTTGCACGACGCAGACGATTCTCACCGAGCGCTGGAAACACAGTGTAGGTCCGGGCATTAGCGCCGTCGGGGCTCGCAGCGACTGTGATCTTTGTCGGGCGGCCTACCGTGTTTTCAAAGTAGCTGAGCACATTCTTCTCGGCATCAACTGCCTGGCCATTCACCTGCAGCAGATAATCGCCGTCTCTAACATCAACACCAGGCTGACCAAGCGGTGCGGAAAATGAACCGGCCGATGCTGAGTAAGGCGTCGAGCGATAGATTTTTTTGAAGCGATATTTTCCGTTAGCGATCTCGTAGTCGGCGCCCAGCAGGCCGATGCGATTGCCGCTCCCGGCGGGCGGTGGAGCATCGCCGCCACCGACTCCGAGATGACTGACTGACACCGAGCCAAGCATTTGCTGCATCAACCGATTGAGATCGCTGCGACGAACAATCGTCGGCAGGTAAGCGGCGAATTCGTTTTCGAGCGCGGCGAGGTTTTGGCCGTGATGATTCGGATCGTAGAACCAATCGCGCATGATGCGCATCGATTCATGAAACATCTGGCGCCATTCTTCAGCAGGAACCACACGCACTTCCATCTTGCTGAAATCCTGTCGACCTTCGTCAGGTTTCGCGGGACCGTCGGTCGAAGCGAGAAAGTAATCTCTGCCTTTACGATAAAGAATTTTCTTGCCATCGGCGGTTATATCGACGGCATTGGTCTGGTCCACGATCTTCTGCATCTGGCCGCCTTTGGCGACGTCGATGGAATAGACAGCTTGCGATTGCGTCTGCCCTGTAAAGTCGCCCGGAGCGGCGGACCATTCGGCAATGGCGAGCATCAGCTTTCCCGGTTGTCCGGATACGAGCTGCGAATAGTCGCGTTGCGGCAATGGCAGATTGACGAAGCGCGAAGCAAGGCCTTCGAAATCAATCTTCACTTGCGGCAGCGCCTCGCCGGCCTTCGCTTCCGGATTGATTTGGCCGTTAGGCAAGAGCGGTGAAGGCTGGTCCTTCGACAAGATAACGGCGTGAACTCGTCGCACTACCAGCGGTGTTGAAAATACTCCGTTGAGAACGCCCCAGCTAAACTCACTCGTGCTCGCATTGAGGCTCGAAGCAAAGTAAAGATACTTGCCGTTTGGATCGAACACGGGCATCTGTGTGTGCGTGATGCCGTCCGTTACCTGAAACGATTTTTTCTGCGCGATGTCGTAGATGAAGACGGTGCCGGCGCGGTTCTTCAAACGTTTCGAATAAGTCAGGAAACGTGAGTCAGGCGAAAAGTTTGGCGTCCATGATTCCTGCGCGGAGTAAGGAGAGCTATCAACCTTGAGCGCCGTTTCTGTTGTCACGTCGACCAGCCAAAGACCGAGTCGTCGATCGGGGAAGCTGAGCTTTCGCGAATCAGGCGACCACACGAGACCCCAGTAGAACGAGGGCTTCTGCTCGATGCGGATCTTCTTTACCGAATCGTTTTCGAGAGACCTGATGTGAAGCTCATACTCTCCTGATTCGTCGCAAACGTAAGCGACCGATTTGTTATCGGGCGAGATCACCGGATAGCGTTCGGCAATACCCGGCGTATTCGTCAGATTCTTATACGAACCGTTTGCCGGATCAAAAATAAGCACTTCGCCTCGCGCGCCGAACACGATCCGGTCGCCGGTTGACGAAGGAAGAATTTGCTCGAGAGACCGCATCGCGTTTGCGCTGCGGGGAGCGAGCTCTGACGTATCGGGAGTTACGGAAAGATTGATTACGTGGTCGTTGTTGGTATTCAGATCGAGCAGGTGTATCCGTCCTGCCTGCACATAAACGGCGGCGCCGTTAGTTACCGCGGCAGTGCGCACACCCTGGCCGGCGTATTTCGTCAGTTGCAGTGTCTTCTTCGACGCGGTGTCGTAAGCATAGAGATTGAAGATGCCGGTGCGATCGGAAACGAAGTAGATCTTGTCCTGCAGCCAGATTGGATTTCGATCGTTGTGCGTTCCGTTCGAGAGTTTTTCGAGCGCACCGGTTTTCAGATCGGCGATCCAGAGAGGCGCGGCGTATCCGCCACGGTAGTAACGCCAGTCGCCGGCGCCTGGGCGCGGGTTATAAACAATGCAGCCGCCGTCTGGAGAGATCGAACCGGAAAAGCTTTGGTGCAGCGGGAGCGCAGTCGCGAGCGCAAGCCGATCGGTGAAGGTCTTATAAAGACGAGTTAAACTTTCTTCGTCACGCGTGGTCTCGAAGATGATCTCCTTTCCATCAGGCGACCAGGAGGTAACGAAATCGTCTTCGGGCATCATCGTGATTCGCGTCGGCTCGCCGGATCCGTCCGCCGGTGCGATGAATACGTCCCAGTCGTTTCCGTTTAATCGTGAAAATGCGATCCGCCGCCCATCAGGCGAAAAGACAGGACTAGTCTCATCATTCGGCGTGTTGGTAAGTCGTTTCGCAGTGCCGCCCGCTCGCTCGACCAGCCAGATCTTCCCCGCATAAGTGAAGGCTATGTGCGTTTGATTAACGGCGACACGGCCGATCAACAGCGGTCGATCGAGTGGTTGTTGTGCGAGTGCGCCAACCGAGGTAAAAAGACATGCGGTCAGTAGCGTGAAGATGCGAAACATAAACTTACCTCTTGGGAAAAGTGGGACGGTTGCTAGTTTATCCTGCTGATCGAATTACGTCAGCAGAGGCTGGGTTCGGACTCATCCGAGTACGAGGTATTTGAACAATAGTTTCACTAATGTTCAAGCGATTGATAGACTGCCTGCGCGCCTGGTAACTCTCCTTTTGGGGGTCTGATTGTTTCGACTAAATCGTTCCTCATCCCTCCAACTGCTTTTCCTGTTGGTCATAGTCGCTGCGGCAATCGTCTTATTTTATCGATTAGGCGATCCGGCTTTGAAGAATTGGGACGAAGCGATCTATGCGGAGGTCGCAAAGGAAATACTCCAGAGCGGCGACTGGCTCACACTGCACTGGCAACACGCGAACTGGTTTGAAAAGCCTCCCTTAACTTTCTGGATCATGGCCGGGCTCTTCCGCGTCTTTGGTGTCAACGGGTTTTCGGCGCGTGCTGTTTCCGCACTGGCCGGCGTGGGAGTTGTAGGAATCATTTTTGGCATTGGAAAGCTGCAGCGTAGTGCAGCCAGCGGCTTGATCGCCGCTTTGATACTCCTCACCACGTTTCAGTTCGTACAGATGTCGCGCCTCGTATTTACTGACGTGTTGCTCGTGTTTTTTATCTACCTCGCGATCTATGGTTACTTACGTGTGCGAGATGGTGATCGTCGCTGGTGGTATGTGGTTTCGGTTGCCTGCGCCCTGGGCTTCATGGTGAAGAGTTTTGCCAGCTTGTTTGCACCAGCAGCAATTGCTTTCGCGCTCATAATGGACCGCCAGGTAAATGAAACTGTCAAAACAACTCAGTTCTGGTTCAGCATTCTGGCTGGTCTCTTACTCGTCCTACCGTGGCATGCAACGATGCTTTACCTGCACGGCTCGGCTTTCGTAAACGAGTATTTTTTGTACCACGTATGGAGTCGAACGGTAACCGCACTCGAAGGGCATAGTGGCGTTTACTGGTTTTACTTTCGCGAGATATGGGAGAAGTTTCATCCCTGGTGGTCCATTGCTCCTTTGGCGGTGGTCTTTAATGTCTGGCAGATCAAACGCGGTCGAACTTCGGTGGCGCTCCTCGCGCTGACTGTGTTTGTCTTTGCGCTCTACACGGCAGCGCAAACGAAGTCGACGGCGTACATACTGCCCGTTTATCCCGCCCTCGCGCTGCTCATTTCGGATCTGTTTGCCTCGCTCTGGGAGCGACGTCGGTTAGCGATCCGTGTGGCAGTCGTTCTCGTTTGTGTGTGGTTTGCTTATGAGGCAATTGGGAAGATCCGGAGTTACTACGTAAGGATCGAGGAGCAGGACGAGGCCGTTAAGGAACTTGCGAGTTTGGCTGCGGCGCAAGGTTCGCCGCCCGTGTTGATTGTGTATTCGCAAACCGGTGAGTTTGATCCACAGGCCGTCTTATTCTACAGCAATAAAAGAGTAGTACAGGCCGCTGGCGGAAATCGCGCCTACAGCAGCACTCTCTATCATAACTACAAGCCCTTAACGGATGTCGCTGGTGAACAGCCGTCGGGAATCATCCTCGCGAAAGACGAGCTCGAGCCGCTACTTGCTGACTATGTGATCGATGTCGCGGGTGAATCTCATGACTTCGTCTACGCAACGATTCGGAAGAAGTAACTCCGCGTAATCCTCGACTCAGGCCCGTTCGTCTCGGAATTTGATACCGTTCGTGTATTATTGATTGCGATTCCAACACTCTACTACTTACGATGCGCCGCTAAAAAGGAGGCCCGTATGAAACTCAGAATCCTCTTGATCCTCTGTTGCCTGGTCGTGCCGGCAGCGTCGAGCTTCGCACAGAGGCGCCTAACTGCCGTGCACTGTGGGGGCGTCGGCGTGGGGGACGAAGCAGCTGCGGCAACGGGCTTCGTATTTGTCAGTTGTCTGGGAGGCTCAAACTAGTTTTCTCAAACATTGGGGCCTCCTTGGAGTGCGGCGGCCTGGCGCCGCTTTGGTATCGATGATGCGCGATCGAGGCCAAAGCGGCGCCAGGCCGCCGCACTCCAAGGAGGCGCCTAACTGCCGTGCACTGTGGGGGCGTCGGCGTGGGGGACGAAGCAGCTGCGGCAACGTGCTTCATATTTGTCGGAGGCACCAACGGCGACACGCTCTTCGGATTCGAATGTGCGCTGGGAGTAATTCGCCGGCTGCCCACACTTCATGCAGATCGCGTGTGTCTTCGTGATGTACTCCGCGATCGCGAGTAACTGCGGCATCGGCTCCCACGGCTTGCCCGTGTAATCCTGGTCCAGCCCCGCGATGATCACACGCACACCTCGTCGCGCGAGCTCGTTCGCCACCTTCACCAGATCGTTATCAAAAAACTGCCCCTCGTCGATGCCGACAACCTCCGTATCCGGATCGATCTTCTCGAGGATCTCAGCCGCCGAACGACTATTCGCCGAATCGTGACGCATCTCGGAATGCGAAACGATCTGGCTCTCCGAGAATCTTGAATCCAACTCCGGTTTGAATACCTGCACCTTCTGCCGCGCAATCTTCGCACGCCGCAAACGGCGAATGAGCTCTTCCGACTTCCCGGAAAACATCGAGCCCGCAATCACTTCTACCCAACCAGCATTACCGCGCGACTGTGGCGGTGGTTCTTCATGGTTAACTTGTGCGACTAGTTCATCCATTCTCGTTGTCAGTAAATTTTCATCATGAATAAAACTTAGGATTGTAAAACGGTGCAAATGCAGCGATGAGGGCAATCTCAAAACTCATCGAGCGCGTCACTAAATCTCGCGACAAAACACCCCACGCGCCCTGCTTGCTGCGCAAATCTCTCCCGCCTGTGACTTCATCAATTACAAGACCCAGCTCACGTCTACCTTCGACTACCTTCTTCACGATCTCAGGCGGCACGGAAATCGATGGCGCCGCTCCGAAAGCACCTCGTTCACCGTCGGTCGCGTAAGCCCAGCCACGCAGAAACGTGTGCCACTCACCCTCGATCGAAACGGAGTGAAATCCACCTTCGAGCCCGACATAAATATCTGCTTCAAGTCGACGACTCTTGAGCGAGTCACGCACAGCGAAAGCTCTTTCCTGCGCGCCTTGCATTAGCTGCCAGTCAGTCAACGGCATGGAAGGAACGTTTGACTCAACGCGACGCGCCACGACGTTTGCGTTTGCCCAATCGGGATCGATAGTAGCAACGCGTGCGACGCTGGCGCGCACAGCCATAATCTTCGACGCACGATCGGAGCCGAGCGCGATGGTCTTAATAGGCATTCGGATTTAGTTTAACCGATCGTAAGCTTCTTCTCTGCGTAACCTCTGCGTTCTCTGCGTCTCTGTGGTGGAAATAGCACGTTCACCACAGAGACGCAGAGAACGCAGAGGTTACGCAGAGAGATACCGGCGTGCTTCGTCTGCCCAGGCCGAAGTCGAATCGCGTTTCAGGTACTCGTTCCAAGCCGTCTTCGCTTCTTCGAGTCGGGATTGTTTTTGATAGCAGAGGGCGCGGTTGAAAAGCGCTTCGAGCGAATTGCCGTCGAGATGGAGCGCTTTGTTGAAACTGTCGAGACTACGATTGAAATCTCCTTTTTGCAGCCAGGCCGCGCCGAGATCGTTATAGATCTGAACCTGACTTCGACGCCCGTTGAGCGCCTGTTCGAATTCGCCAATCGCCTCGTCATATTTGCCTTGCGCCAAATATACCTTGCCGAGCGCGTGATGAGCTTCCGGCGTCGGCTTCTCTCTTTTAGCTTCCTCGAGATGTAGCTGAGCGCGTCGCAGATCCTCTTTACGCTGATCGTCAGCGGCTGAACCACGTGTTGTTTCAAAACGCGAGTACGGCAGTTCTGAGACGCGAGGCTCGATTGGTCTTTGCTCCCGATAGGCCGTTTGCAGCGCGAGCAAACCTTTATCAAACTCGGATTCGCCACTCTTGAGCGCCCACCAGATTCCGAAAGCCAGCCCAACAACAATCAGGATCGAGGCCGCGATGCGCAATTGCGGCGACGGCAGCCAAGTCTTCGCGCGCGACTGCTGCCGCTCTTTCAACGCCGCCGCAATCCTCAGCTTTTCGCGCCGGGCAGAGGAAGCGAAGAAGTATCGCTCCATCTGGTCGCGTTCCGCGCCCTGCACCGCGCCCGCCACGTACTGATCCGTCAGCTCATTAACAATAACGTCAAATTCTTCGGTGTAAACCGGGTCACTCAGCAGCCGGACTTCCACCCGCTCTTCGTCATCTTCCGGGAGCCGTCCCAGAAGATAGTCTTTTATCTCAGTTTTTTCTGTGTGTTCTAGAATGAGAATTTCCCCCCACGAAACCGCCCTACTGATTATGATTCAAATCCTAATTTTCGTTTGCCTTCATCCGCTCGATACATTGTTTTATGCAATTTTCGAGGGTTCCGCGAATGTGGTGCGCCCGGCCCCGCAGGGCACCCTCGGAAACACCTAGCTCCTCCGCCATCCGCCGGTGTTGAACGATTTTGTCGCGGCCGTCATAGATGTAATAGTCCAGGATCATTTCACCCTTGTCTGCCGGCAAAAACCGCAGGCATTTGATCAGGCAGTCGTACTCGTCGCTGTGATCTTCGGGCTCTGGAGGAGCCTCCGGCACCACTTCCACCGCGACTTCCTTTCGTCGAATCACCTCGCGAATGATGAAACGCGCGACGCCGTGGAAATAACGGACGGGCTCGCCGACGTATGTGTCGCGAATCTCGGGAAGCCTTTTCATCACACGGTTGATCGCTTCGTCGCCGAGGTCTTCAGCGTCGCTGAAGCCTTTGGAGACGAATATCCTGATCAAACCGGCGCGGATAATCTCGTACTTTTGCCCGGCTATTTCGCGGTCTGGGTCCAGCCAGGCGAGTAGGGATTCAAACGATTGTTCGTTGATAGTTAAGCTCTCCTAAGAGAAAGACAAGGCGAAGGTAGTATAAGCCAGATCCGCGTTTATATTCGCGTTCGCCCGTGGCTTATACTGTTCGCATGACCATCGACGAGCTAGTTTATGACTGGAACACGATCGAGCCGTCTCTTACGGCGCCTAATCGTCACATCGCCATTGACGACGAAACCTTGCGCGACGGTTTGCAGTCGCCATCCGTCTGCGAGCCTCCAGTCGAACAGAAGCTCGAGCTGCTTCATTTGATGGAAGCACTCGGCATCGATACTGCCGACATCGGTTTGCCCGGCGCGGGCGGAACCCACGCCGCCGGAGTCGAACGACTGGCCCGCGAGATTGCCGACAACAAACTCAAGATCAGACCCAACTGCGCCGCGCGCACACATCGCAACGACATCACGCCGATCGTCGAGATCTCACAACGCGCCGGTATTCCGATCGAGGCGTGCACGTTCATCGGATCGTCTTCCGTGCGGTTCTTTGCTGAAGACTGGACGCTCGAAAAGCTTTTGCAGATGACTGAAGAAGCCGTCTCTTTCGCAGTGAGCCAGGAACTGCCGGTGATGTACGTCACTGAAGACACGACCCGCGCCCAGCCAGAAACAATTCGCGCGCTTTACACGACCGCGATTCGCAGTGGCGCGAAAGCAGTGTGTGTTTGCGACACTGTCGGACATTCGACACCCGACGGCGCGAGTGCGGTCGTGCGCTTCGTGAAGAACATCATCGAGGAGCAGGGCGGCGGCATTCGTCTCGACTGGCACGGTCACCAGGATCGCGGTCTCGGTGTGATCAATTCGCTCGCAGCGATTCAGGCGGGTGCGGATCAGGTGCACGGCTCAGCGCTCGGAATGGGTGAGCGCGTCGGCAACACACCGCTCGACCAGTTGCTCGTAAATCTCAAGCTGATGGGTTGGATCGATAACGATCTTTCGCGTCTCGGCGAGTACATCCAGACAGCGGCGCGTGCGTGTCACTGGACGGTGCCGTTGAATTATCCGGTGTTTGGTCGTGACGCGTTTCGCACCGCGACTGGCGTTCACGCTGCGGCAGTGATCAAGAGTTATAAGAAAGGCGACCAGCGGCTCGCTGACATTGTTTACTCGGGCGTGCCGGCAGGTGAGTTTGGACTCGAGCAAGTGATCGAGATCGGACCGATGAGCGGCAAGTCAAATGTTATCTACTGGCTTGAAAAGCGCGGTATCGAGCCGAATGAGAGTCGCGTGAATCGCATTTACGAGCGCGCTAAAGCGGCGACGGGCGTTCTTGAAGAGAGCGAGATCTTAAGTTTGCTGTGATCCGTACTCATCCGTGTAAATCCGTGGCTCAACTCATGTCGTCGCCTCACGTCGCACGGGCTCTTCGTTTCTTCGAAACACAGGCCGACGCAATCACTGAAGAGCACATCCGTATCTGCTCGATACCTGCGAGTCCGTTTGGTGAGCAGGAACGAGCGGAGTATCTCAGTCGCAAGTTTTCCGAGCTGGGGTTAAGTGAGGTCGAGATCGATGAGGAAGGAAACTGTCTCGGGCTGCTGCGCGGAGCTTCAACATCGCCGTTGCTCGTTGTCAGTGCACATCTCGATACAGTTTTTCCAGCAGGTACGGACTTCAATGTCGTGCGTCGTGAGAATAGATTGTTCGCGCCGGGAATCGCTGATGATGGTTGTGGACTCGCGGCTCTGATCGCACTCGCCCGCGCAATCCAGATGCAACGGATTCCGATAGATGGTTCGATCTTGTTTGTAGGAACAGTCGGTGAAGAAGGTGAAGGAAACCTGCGCGGCGTTCGTCATCTGTTTACGAAAGGACGTTGGGCCAAACACGTCGATTCGTTTCTGAGTTTTGATGGCCCAGGACTCGATCGGATTACAAATCGAGCGCTCGGATCTCGTCGTTACCGTGTTGCAGTGACTGGGCTAGGCGGACACTCGTGGGGCGACTTCGGTTTACCGAATCCCGTGCACGCGATCGGTCGCGCGATCTCGAGACTGGCTTCGTATCCGGCGCCGAAAGAGCCACGCACGACGTTTAATGTCGGACGTATTGAAGGTGGTCGCAGTGTGAATGCGATCCCGAGTGAAGCGTCGATGGAAGTAGATCTTCGATCAGCGGCTGCAGGCGAGTTGCAGCGGCTGGATGCGTTTTTCCGGCGGGCGATGAAGGATGCGGTTGATGAGGAGAGTGCGAAGCGACGCGCTGGTGATCCGTTGCTGAAGTTGAAAATGGATTTGATTGGTGAGCGACCGACTGGTGAGACTCCTGCCGACTCACCGCTCGTCGAGCTCGCGAACGAAGCAACGAGACTATTCGGCGTCGAGCCGCGGCTTGATCAAGCGTCGACCGATTCGAATTTGCCGATATCTTTGGGAATACCCGCGATCACACTCGGGGCTGGTGGCAGCTCCGCGTTCTCACACAGTCTTGATGAGTGGTACGACCCACGCGGCCGTGACCTCGGTTTGAAACGCGGACTGTTAGTGATTTTAGGAATAGTGGGCCACGGATGAACGCGGATGAACACAGATCTGAACCGTGTTTATCCGCGGTCATCTGTGGCCAAGATCTAATTGATCGGGATCGAGACGGTTGCTGATCCGGCTTTCCCTGGTGGGAAGCGCTTCTGCCGCGCGATGCGCAAGGCGTTCGCATCACCACCTGACGCCTGCGTCACGCGCCCTGATTCATCGTAAGTCACAGTCACCACCACTCGCTTCGCACCAGGCTTTACGCCTTCAACCGCTGGCGCCGCCGCAGTCTCAGTTTCAGCATTCTTCGCTTCACGAGCTTTGCGCTCTTTCTCACGCTGCTTTCTCGCTGCCGCTGCTGCCACGTCTTCAGTCGACGGTGCAGCTTCTGCCGCCGGTTGCGGTTGTGAAGTAGTTTCTGGTTGAGCAGTCGCCGGTGCTGGAGCCTCGCTCACAGTTGCAACTGGAGCCGGAGCAGGTTTCTTACTGTACCAACCAGCCGGCACGCCAATCACCGCCACACTCGCCGCCACCGCTACCACTATCGCACCAATGAACAGCGGCTTGCGTCGACTCGCCGTCTCTTTCCCAAACGCAAGAAACGCGGGCGCAAACGACCTCTCAACATCCGATTGCGTTTGCACGTTAACGGACTTGCCTTCGAGCTCGTCCGGCTCGGGAACATAATCCGGAGGAAACGCGACTCCCGGCGCGATGTTCTCGTCCAGGCGCCGCAATCCTTCAAGCACTACCTGTGTCCACGGTTGATTGATCGTGCGACTCTTCGCTTCCACGTCTACACTGAATTCAAACTCTGCATTCGGAAGCGTCAACGCGAAGTAAACGGCTTCGATTCCATGCAGCACGCCGATGTTTGCATCAACCACTGAGCCCGCCTGCAAATAAAAGTATCCCGCACCCTGCGGATACAAAACCTTGAGACGGCCGCTTTTTCGCTGATTACAGAAAAACTCGATTAGCTCGGAAAGTGAAAGGTCGCTGAGGTGTCCAGTTAATGCCATGAGAACTATTCCCTTCTAGGAAACGTGCTTGTTGGAAAAGAGGGGAGAATGGCGCGCCGAGGGGACGGCGCGCCATTGAAGGAAGGTTAGGGAACCAGCGCGAACTTGTAGTTAATCACGCCGGAGACCTTTACCGGTTGACCGGAAAGCTTCGTGGGAGAAAACCTCGCTTTGAGCGCTGCCGAGACAGCCGCGTCGCGCAGGATCGTCGGACCACTCGACGCATTTGCCGAAACTACTTTGCCGGTTTCGTCGAGGACCACATCAACCGAAACCACGCCCTGCGTCCGCATCCGTTTCGCCGCGTCAGGGTAAACCGGTGGCGGCAACTGGATCGCAGTGCCGTTGAGAACTCCACCAGACACAGGCTTGAGAATCGGCTTCGGTCCGGGGCTCGGCGGCGGTTCATCGAGAGCAATCACCGGCATCTGCTGATTGGTGCTCACAGCCTGGACCTTCACGTCAACTGGACCAGACGCGAGCTTCGCCGCTGAGGTTGATGCTGACGGTAACTCCGGAGCCACAGGCGTCTTCTTGTTCTTGCTGTTGGCAGGCGTTGTCTTTGGCTCGGGTCTGACTGGTGCCGGCGCTGAAGCTACAGGAGTTGTTGGTTGCGGAGTAGTGGCTGCACCAGGCGTAACCATGCGGACCATGTTCTCGTCGAGGTAATACATGATCGAGCGATAGGTCACTTCCGTCGGTTCGAAGGTGATGCCTTTCGCATCAACGACTGCGACAGAGGTAGTCATCTTGCTCCAGTTGCCGAGAAAGTCGAACTCATACTTGTAGATCTCCTTGCTCAGCAGCGTCCCATCAGGGTTGAGCATGGTCATCTCACTGATATTTCCCTTTTCGTCGTACTTGTAGACTTCCTTGCCGGTCAGGGTGGCGCCGGCGATGGGGAAATACTGGTTCTCGATCTTGGCGCCCTTGATGTCGTAAGCGACGACCTCGACGACCTGGTGCTTGCCTTCCTGCTGCTTGCCGTCGGCGGTCAAAAGCTTGGCCACTTCCGTGCGCACGCGGCGGACGGGGCCAATCAAACCGTCCCGGGACCTGTCGCTTTCAGCAACTGGGGCGGTGGCGGGGGCACTACCGGCCTTGGCTGTCAGGTTTGACTGAGCACTTGCCGCGGTGCTCAAACCCATCAGGCAAAGCGTAACTAAGCATAAGCAATTGAACATTCTGAACATTGGTTTCTCCATAATTCGCTGAGGCAGGCCAAATTTGGATAGATTAAGCGTGAGGCTGGGCAGGTCACGCGGCCCAACGTATACTAACGAAGTTAAACTATGTTTGGCAATAGATATGTTTGCGGGGAATTAGATATTGCGGTACGGGTGGCCCTCCGTGGCCACCCGTGCGTGGAGATTCAACGCACGGGTGGCCACGGAGGGCCACCCCTACAGTTGATTCCCACTTTGCAAAAGAAATCAGCGGTTATTTGATTGGATCAGTTGATCCGTGCGGTTGATCGCGAGGAGTTCGTGGGCGGTGCGGTAGACCTCGGCGACGGAGATGTTTCGTATCGAATTGCCGCAGACGAAGCGGTTTTGGTCACCGACTGGGGTAAAACTGTGCAGATCGGGCCGATCCATGATAACGATCACGGGCGTCCCGACGGCGGCGGCGAGATGCGCGGGGCCGGTGTCGTTGGAAATAAAGAGCGTCAACCGCGCCTGTGCTGAAACCAACTGCGGAATCGTCAAACGGTCGAAAAAGATCGTCCCGGCCGGGAAAAGGGACCGCATCTGCGGCACCAGGTCCCGCTCCTCCGGTCCGGCAAACACGATCACGCGGACGCGGTCGTTGCGCATCAGGTGGTCCGCCACTTCCGCAAAATTTTGTCGCGCCCAGATTCGGCCGGCATGACCCGCACCCGGAAAGAGCCCGACGAGCAGCTCGCGCGAGTGGGCCTTCTCCTTCTTCAACATCGCTTCAACCGCCACATCGTCGCTTTGACTCGTCCGCAACACCGGAACGCGCGGCGGGTTCTTGATGCCGAGTGGTTCAAGCAGATCGAGATAACGATCGACAAGGTGTGCCGACGTTCTTTCCCGCGCCGGCCGCGGACTGAAGTTGGCGAGGAAATCGATTGAGCGGTTTTCGCGGCGCGAGTACAAACGGTGAGGCGCGCCGGAAAGAAAGCCGAGGATGTTTGTTTCGTAGTAGCTGTGCAGGTCGATGACGAAATCAAACTTCTGCTTGCGCACCTGCGCCACAAACTTTGCGATACGCCCGATCGAGATCAAGGTTGGGCCATCACGCAGCGCGACACGATCGACTTCGAGGATCTCGTTCGCGTAACCGGAAAGACCGAGCAGCTCTTTGCCAGGCTTGCCGACGGCGACGGTGATCTTCGCGTACGGGAACCGCTCGCGTATCGCCCGCAAGGCAGGCAGACTCATCACGACGTCCCCGAGCTGGCCGAAATCAATGACGAGTATGTTGCGCGGATCGAATTGCATTTTATAAAGCCACGGATTTCACCGAGAAACACAGATAAGAAAATAAACCGTGTTCATCTGTGAAATCTGTGGCTAAGTTTCTCTTAGATCTCTTCCAGTCATTTCCTGTGGCTTCTCCAGACCGAGCAGTCCGAGAAGTGTCGGCGCGACATCTTCGAGCGCGCCGCCCGTTCGCAGCTTCAAGCCGATCGACTCTTCATCAATCAAGTGAAACGGAACGGGGTTCGTCGTGTGCGCCGTGTGCGGACTGCCGGTGGTCGGATCGATCATCTGCTCCGCGTTACCGTGATCCGCCGTGATCAGCGTGATGCCTTTCGCCGTGCGCATGCGCTTCGTGATCCAACCGAGACACGTATCAACGTACTGGCATGCTTCGATCGTCTTATCGAGCTTGCCTGTGTGTCCTACCATGTCAGGGTTCGCGAAGTTGATCACGAAGACGTCCGTGTCGCCCTCGTCGATCCCGCGCAGCACTTTGTCAGTGACCTTGAACGCCGACATCTCAGGTTGCAGATCGTAAGTCGCAATCTTCGGCGACGGCACGAGCAGTCGCTGCTCGCACGGGTACTCCTGCTCGACACCGCCGTTGAAGAAGTAAGTGACGTGCGCATACTTCTCCGTCTCCGCGAGGCGATAGTTGCGCACGCGAAGATTGCCCCAGGCCTCGGCGAGCACGTTCCGATGATGTCTTGGTGGAAACGCAATCGGCAGGTTGAACGAGCTGTCGTACAGTGTGAAGCACACAAAGTGCACACGCGGACGATCGGAAACGTCAAACTCGTTGAAGCCAGGAATCGCCAGAGCCCGCGTCAACTGTCGCGCACGATCAGGACGGAAGTTGAAGAAGATCACCGAGTCGTCGTCTTTGATCGTCGCGATTGGAGCCCCGTCTTTACGCACGATCGCTACGGGTGTGACAAACTCGTCCGTCACGCCGCGCGCGTACGACTCGTTGATGGCCGTAATCGGATCGAGCGCGCGCTCACCGATCGCCTTCGTCAATAAATCGTAAGCGAGTTGCGTTCGTTCCCAGCGCTTGTCGCGGTCCATCGCGTAGTAACGACCAACCATGGTCGCGATCTCACCGCAACCGATCTCCGTCAACTTTCGCTGCAACGCGGCGATGTACTGCGCACCCGAAGACGGCGGCGTATCACGCCCGTCGAGAAAGCAGTGAACATAGACTTGCTCGAGCTCGTGATCTTTCGCCATCTTCAAAAGCGCGTAGAGATGCGTGAGTGAAGAGTGGACCTGGCCGTCAGACGCGAGTCCCATCAAGTGAAGCGCTTTGCCGCGCGTCTTCGCTCGTTCCACAGCTTCGAGCAAAACTTTGTTTTGGAAAAACTCGCCCGTCTCGATCTCGTGATCCACTAGCGACACGTCCATGCGAATGACGCGCCCTGAGCCAATGTTCAAATGTCCGACTTCTGAGTTTCCCATCACACCCGCGGGCAGACCGACACGCGAGCCGTGTGCTTCGAGCAGTGTTTGCGGATACTTCTCAGAGAGCTCGTCGTAGAAAGGCGTGGTGGCGAGTGCGATCGCGTTGCCTTCGCGAGACGCCGAATGGCCCCAGCCGTCGATAATGATCAGGGCCAACGGCCCGCGTTTCTTAGACATGATTAACCACGGATTACACGGATTGAACGAACGATTTGCGGCCTGGAAAACGGGCGGCGCCGCGCAGATCTTCTTCGATGCGCAGGAGCTGATTGTATTTTGCGATTCGATCCGTACGTGACAGCGATCCGGTCTTGATCTGCCCGGCGTTCGTCGCCACGGCGAGATCGGCGATAAAGGGATCCTCAGTTTCACCGGAGCGATGCGAGATGATCGTCGTGCGGCGATTTCGCTGCGCGAGCTCGATGCAATCAAGCGTTTCCGTGAGCGTGCCGATCTGATTGACCTTGATCAGGATCGAGTTCGCAACACCGAGATCGATTCCTTTTTGCAAGAACACCGTGTTCGTCACGAACAAATCGTCACCGACAAGCTGCACTCGTTCGCCAATCGCATCTGTCAACGACTTCCAACCGTCCCAATCGTTCTCCGCCATGCCATCTTCGATCGAGATGATCGGATACTGCTCGGTCCAGTGCTTCCAATACGCCACCATCTCTTCGCTCGACAGCTTTCGCTTGTCGCTCTTTTTGAAAACGTAATTTTTGCCGTCGTAAAACTCACTGGCCGCCGGATCGAGCGCGAGCAGGCAATCAGCGCCGGGGGCGTAACCAGCCTTAACGATCGATTCGAGAATCGTGTCGATCGCTTCCTCGTTCGACTTTAAGTTTGGCGCGAATCCACCTTCGTCTCCAACACTCGTCGCATAACCTTTACCCTTCAACACCGACTTGAGCTCGTGAAAAATCTCCGTCCCCATTCGCAACGCTTCACTAAACGTCGCCGCACCACACGGGACGACCATGAACTCCTGAAAGTCGACGTTGTTATCGGCATGCGCGCCGCCGTTGATGATGTTCATCATCGGCACCGGCAACGTGCGCGCGTTTGGACCGCCGAGATAGCGATAAAGCGGAAGCTCTAACTGCAACGCCGCGGCGCGTGCTGTTGCCATCGACACAGCCAGCAACGCGTTCGCGCCGAGTTTCGATTTGTTTGGAGTGCCGTCAAGCTCGAGGAGGGCGCGATCGACTTCCGCCTGGTCGAGTGCGTCGAAACCCTGCAACTCAGGCGCGATCACTTCGTTGACGTTTCGAACTGCCTGCAAAACCCCCTTGCCGCCGTATCGCTTCTTGTCGCCGTCGCGAAGCTCGACTGCTTCGTTTTCACCGGTTGAAGCGCCTGAAGGAACTGAGGCACGTCCTATCACACCGTCTGCCAAAACCACTTCCGCTTCCACGGTTGGATTACCGCGCGAATCAAGTATTTCCCGTGCTTGAACGTGCTCGATCCAGCTCATCCTCTGCTTCCCCTTCTCCGTTGGTTTGTAAAATTTCGAGCTTCACGCGCATCACGCGACGCTTCTCGACTCTTTCGACTTTGAAAACGAGACCATCATGTTGCACGACTTCACCTGGCTTCAACACATGACCAGCTTCAGTCATCAGAAACCCGCCGACAGTCGTATATGCCTCTGACTCAGGCACCGTGAGTTTTAGGCGACGATTGAGATCGCGCACGGCGAGACCGCCGGCGAGCAGGTAATTGCTCTTATCGATCTCCATGATCTGTTCGTTAACTTCTTCATCGTGCTCGTCGGAGATCTCGCCGACGATCTCTTCGAGCAGGTCTTCGAGTGTGATGATGCCTTCGAGCCCACCGTGCTCGTCGACTACGAAGCCGAAATGCATCTTCGCTTTCTGCATTTGGCGCAGGACGTGTTCGAGACGCGCAGTGTCGACAACGTACAGCGGCGGCTGCAGCACGTCTTCGAGTTTGAACTTCTCCGGATGGAGCAAATACGGCATCACGTCTTTGCTGTGGATGAAGCCGCACACGTCATCAAACGATTCTTTATAAACAGGCAAACGCGAATAGCGATGCTGCTCGAAAGCTTTCGTGATCTCTTCCAGATTGCACGTGTATGGAATCGCAGCCATCTCCGTGCGCGGCACCATCGCCTCACGCACGACCGTGTCGGAAAACTCAAACACGCGATGTATCAAGCGTCTCTCTTCCGCGCGCAAGTGACCACTCTCACGCGACATGTCGACGAGCTTTCTCAATTCTTCTTCCGTGTAAATTGAGGCGTGTTCGGATGTCGCTTGTATGCCGAAGACGTTAACCGTGCGGGCGCTGGCCCAGTCGAGTGCGCGTATCGGAAAACTGAAGACGCGATAGAACAGTTGCATCGGCAGCGCGACGGCGAGGGCGACTCTCTCGGCGCGCGCGAGGCCCATCAACTTCGGCGCCTGTTCCCCGAGCACGATGTGCAGTGAAGTGATGATTAGGAAACCGATAGCAAAGGCCAGGGCGTGCCGAGCTGTTTCTGACAAGCCTGATAATGGGCCTTCAAGCAACCGTGCGATTGCCGGTTCACCAATCCATCCCAGAGCGAGCGAGGCAAGCGTGATTCCGAGCTGGCAGGCTGACAGGTAACTGTTGAGATTCTCGAGCAGGTCCATCAGTCGCTTTGCGGCGCGGCTGCCCGAGGCGGCAAGCGTCTCGATACGCGACGAGCGCACGCCGACGAGCGCAAACTCCGCGGCCACAAAAAACCCGTTAGCTGCGACGAGTAAGAGAACAGCGAGCAGTTTTACCGCGATTGTCATGTGGGGTGGAAATCATAGCACGGAGAGGGTGTAACCACAGATCACACTGGTGAAGACGGATCAGCGCAGATCCGTATCCCATCCGTGGAATCTGTGGTTAAGTTATGTTCTAGTGTCCCAGTGCGGCGCTCGCGGCGCGGGCGCGGGTTGGGCGCCGGTCGTGCTTGGAGTGAGCACGAGCGAGTGCTTGATCGACGCGCGGTTCGATATTGCACTCGGGCTGCCGGCAAACTGCGGCCAACTCAGAGATTACAAGATATCGGGAACGTTCGAGCATCCGCTGTTCGCGGAACGAAAGGGGTTTGATATTACTCAGATAGGTCAAATGCTTGAGCACGTCTGCGACCTCGAAGATGTCGCCGGTGCGCATTTTTTCCGAGAATTCTTTAAAGCGATCCTTCCAATCATTAGCGGGGGAAGAGAAATCATCTGCTAGTGCTTTGAAAAGCATGTCACACTCACCCGATGAGATTGGGGCGCGCAGGCCAACTTCTGAAGCATTGGATACGGGAACTAAGACCACGGAGTTATTAGCAGCAAGACGAAGCGTATAAAAGGGCAGGAGTGTTGAGCCGATTTGCTTCTGTTCTATTTGCTCGATGGTCCCGATTCCATGATTCGGGTAAACGACTTTCTGGCCGACTTTGAAGCCCACCATGCACCTCCATCGAATTTGAAAATATCAGACTGCGCCGCACGCGCGGGTCTTGGGAGTTTTCCGAGGACGCAGGATTGCGTCGAGCCCTGTTTGGTAAGTAGATGAAGTCTAGCAAGCTATCTTGCGAATGGTCAAGGTTTCCGGAGGGAAGAATATTAGCCGCAGATTAACGCGGATGAACGCAGATCTGAAAATAATTTCTTATTCTGATCTGCGTTTATCCGCGTGAATCCGCGGCCTATTATTGCTTAGCTTGATAATCCGCGAGAGTTTGGCAGGGCTTTAGTTCGAGGTCGTTCTTTTTTGCCTCAGCAGTGCGGCGGAGCTTTGTGCGCGTCGGGGCGCCTTCGGGTTGGCGCAGCTTCACCAATGTTGTCGCTTGTGTGTCGACCAGAGTTAAGTATTTTCCGGGTGCCACGTTGTTGAATGTGAAGGTTCCGTCCGCGCCGACCTCGCTCATGAAGTAACGCAGCACATCATCAACTTTGTCAGGCTCAGCCGGCATAAGAAAAACAGATGAGCCTACTGCTAACGCAGCACCTTCAGCCACCGGCACGCGCCCGCGTATCGATGCCGCTCCTGCCGCGAGTGTAATAGTAAGGTTGGAGAGCTGCTCTCCAGACTTGAGCGCCGTCCAGTTTGCTGCTGCATCAACCTTCTGCGGCTTTGCTGCTGGTCCAGTTGTCATCGTGATCGATTGCAGGTACCAGTAACGCGCATGAAACTGCGGGTCAAACTGGTATTTACCAGGCACGATGTTACGCATCACAAACGCACCACTCGCATCAGGCGACGCCGAAACTGTAAATACTCGCATGTACAACCAGTCTTCTTTCTCTGGATCGGGTTTCTGAAGTCGAACGAGAGTTTCTGCCAATAACGGCGGACGTTTGCCCTGACACTCAGGCGCCTTCGACGCCTCGAGCGCTATCTTTCCACTGATCGATCCGAGCGGCCTGGGCGTTAACTCGACTCCCGTCACGTCAGCACCTCTAACACTCACGCGCTTCGGCTCGGAAACTGAAAATGACGGCGTGGTAGACGTCGGAGTCGACATGACTTCCTGCGCAATGAGATCGTAATCACCATCACTAAGACCATTGAAAGCGAACCCTCGGCTGCCTAACGCTTGCATCGTATTTGCAAGCGGAACCGGACTACCGACCGGCGCCAACGATATCGAGGCGCCGTTATTGCCCGCAACTTTGGCCGTGCCACTGATGACGTGGCCCGGCTCACCACGATAACGAATATCGATCGTCGACTCTTCGCCACTGCGCACCGCAACCTCGGCAGCGTTATCACGCGTTGTTGACGGCGCAAACGTCGGCATATCCATATCGTAAGGATTGAACGAGGGTGCGAAACCCGCACCACCGGCGCTGACGATGTACGTTCCCGGACGTAGCCCATAAATACGATAAACGCCGCGGTCGTCGGTTGGCTGTTCGTTGAATCCGAACGACATGATCTTTGGTATCTCACCGCGCGCGTCACGAACAAGGACCGCGCGCACACGCACCGCGACGACCGGCTCGCCCACCGCGTTCGTGACTGTGCCCGTGATAACGCCACCGCGAATCAACTCAACTCGCACCGTGTCGCCGATGCGGTAATAAGTCGGCGCAGCCGGATCTGTGGGAACTGATGTGTACGCAGGCGCATTGCTCGACACGATGTAGAGGGCCGGTTCAAGTCCACTTATACGAAACTTTCCATCGACGTCAGTGAAAGCGGTTCGTGCGTTTCCACCCGAGTTAACCGCTCTAATAAACACTCCGGCGCCGGCCATCGGCTGGCCGTTCTCATTCACGACTTTTCCATCGATGACACCGGTGGTGGATTCATCTGTTTTCTTCGGAGTGGCGGCGGGTTCCTGCGCGCGCAACACGAGGCATGAAGCAATGAGGAGAAAAGACACTGCGATGAGTTTTTGCATGGGAGTCATGGCTTTGGAAGTGGAAGTGGTGCGCTCATGTCGATCGTGATGGTGATGTCTGTGGTGACGCCGTCCTGAAGAACGATTTCGCGCTTCACCATACGCACCGGCATCAGTGGCATATTGACGGATGCGTGCACTTCGTAGTTACCCGGCGCCAGACCTTCGGCCATGAAGCGTCCGCGCGCATCGACTTGCGGTGGTCGCACAAAACTGCTGTCTCCGGACTTAATCAGTCTGATTAAAATCCGCGCACCTTCAGGGAGCGTGCCGTTCTCGAGATTCACAACACCGCGCAGCTTTGCAGTGCCGTAAGAAACGACCACGCGCACGCCAGTCAGTTGTTCCCCGTCTTTGATCTCGAGACCTTGCGGCGTCGCGACACCTTCACGCTCGACGCGCACGACGTTGAATCCAATTGGTGGAAACGGAGGGTTATTGGATCCAATCATTATGTTTGCTCGTCCGCTGGACAAACCTGACAACAGAAAACTTCCGTCCGGCGCGATCGGCGATGACGCGAATGATCCCATGCCGCCCGGACTACTGGGGTTCGAGACAGCCGCACGCAACTGAAGCTCGGAAAGTTTCGCCTGGGCAGTTTTGTTTTCAGTTTCAAGAACGACGACTCCACTCACGCTCGCGCCTGCTGAGAGTTTGACGGTAACTCCACTGACATCCTGATCGATGATGTCAAAGTTGATTGATTCCAACATCCCAGCCTGATTTTGAAACAAGAAGAACATGTATTTGCCGGGGATCAATGCGTCGACAAGGAAATCGCCCTGCGCGTTCGTCATTCCGGACGAGCCCGCGAAGTCAAAGCGCTGACCGACAATTCTTCGCAAGCCCAGACGAGTGTTCGGCACCGGTAAACCCTTTTCGTCGACTAGCCGGCCGGCGACACTGAAAGTCTGCATCGCACGTCCGAGCGTCATGTCGATGTTCGCGGCTTCAGTTCCTTCACCGACTTCGATCACTGTCGCTTTGGCCGGATCGCTTCCCTCCGGGTGAAAGACCTGTTTGTACAACGGACGTCCTGTTACAAACGAGGAGTTGTAAATATCATCAGCAAGGCCTGCTGTAACTTTGTAACGTCCTGCGGGTAACCCAAACGCGCGATAGATGCCGCGATCGTCAGTTTGAACAGTCTTCACCGCAAAAGGGGGTTGTTCTGGTACCTGCTGCGGTCGATCGAAAGAGTCCGCGCGGTAAATGAGAACAGCCTGCTGAATGACCGGGCGTCCGTCGGCATCTGTAACTCGCCCGGTGATGACGCCGCCGCGCACGAGTGAGAAGTTGATGTTGTCGACGTTTTCATCTTCGGTGACGAGAACGCTCTTCAACCTTGGCTCTCTGTTTGCAGCCGGCACGAATGAAGGAACTGACGGAGAAATATCGTACGAGCCTGGTGGGACGTTCACGATGTGGTAGTAGCCGTCTTGATCGGTTGTACCTCTTAGACCCTGCTCGTACGGATTATAGGAATCGCTCTTACGCAGTCCGACCATGACTCCAGCCGCGCCTTTTTCTTTAATCGTCACACGACCGGAGACTGAGCCGCGCGGAGCTTTGGCGGTTTGTTTGGGCGTAGTTTGGGCCCACAGCAAAGTCGGGAGGCTCAAAATCACGAGCAGGACCGCGGGTAGATAACGAGCGGAGGAACTCATTTGGTTTGCTCCTTCTGAGAGGGCAATGTTAGACAGGATTTTCGGGATTTACAAGATTTTCAGGATACATCCTGCTGATTTTATAAATCCTGTAATTCTGTCAAATGTCTTCTCTGAATCACATGCGATCACAAGGTTGTCAGCATCAATATCTACTGTTAGGATCGCGCCGCCATGGCTCATCTGAAAATCACCGATGCCAGCGGGCGCCAGTGGCAGTTTAGCTTCCTGCCCAACGTCGCCTGCACAATCGGTCGAGCACCCGACAACACGGTAGTGCTTGATGATCCGCGCGCCTCTCGTTATCACGCTCACATCAACCAGGCAGAGAACGGCACTTTCATGATCGTCGACGGCGCAGTGGTCAACGGCCAGCTCCGTCGCAGCGCGAACAAAGTCTTCATCAACGGCGAGCCACGCTTCGAGCAACAGCTCAAGACCGGCGATCGCATCACGATCGGCGCGAGCACGTTGCGTTTTGAGCAGCCGGCCGAAGAGCGCACGACTGATGTTCGTTACGACGACAAGCCGCTCGGTCACACGCAGTTGCTGATCTCAGCAAACGACGTGATGTCGACTGTGCTTCGCTCTAAAGAAGATGTCACGGCGTCAGCGCCGCAGCGCGACAAAGTTCTCGAATCGCTGCAACGCAAGGCAAACATTCTGAGCGCGCTCTATGAAATGAGCCAGACGCTCGGCTCCGTCTTTGATTTAAACGCCATATTTGAAAAAGCGACCGATATTATTTTTCGATCGACTCCGGCGGATCGTGTCGTGGCTTTACTCGCCGAACAGGACGGCTCGGAAAACCTGTCGCCGATCGCGATGCGGGCGCGCGACAACAAACTTGAGGCACACGCGCGCAGGCTTTCGATCGGCCGCACGATCACTCGCAAAGTGATGAAGGATCGCGTCGCACTGCTGTCGCAGGATGCTGCGTCAGACGAACAGTTTGCGGGTGTTGATTCGATCGTTTCACAAGGTGTGCGATCGACGATCTGTGCGCCGCTCGTTGCGGAGACACGTGTGCATGGTGCGCTGTATGCCGATCGACTTGATCCGTTTGCGGCATTCAAGCCGGACGATCTCGAGCTGATCAGCGCTGTGGCGGCGCAGACGGCGATCGCGGTCGAGAATGCGCGTGCTCACGAGCGTCTCGCGCGTGAAGAAGTCGCGCGTGCGAACTACAGTCGGTTCCTCCCTGAGTACGTTGTAAAGCAGATGCTGGAGAATCCCGATTCGTTCAAACTCGGCGGCGTCAGTCAGACCATCACGATCTTGTTTGCAGACATTCGCGGCTTCACGCGCATTTCAGAACACGCGCCGCCGGAGAAGATTGTTAACCTGCTCAATCGTTATTTCTCAGCGATGACTGACATCATCTTTGCGCACGGCGGCACGCTCGATAAGTATCTCGGCGATGGTTTGATGGCCCTCTTCGGCGCGCCCACTGCCACGCCCGATGATGCATCAAACGCACTTAACGCCGCCGTGGCGATGCAACGACGCCTGCTGGGAATCAATCGCGAGTTGCGTGACGAAGGCTTTCAGGAAATCGGCGTCGGTATGGGTCTTCACACGGGCGAAGTGATTGTCGGGTATATCGGTTCCGATCGGCGTTCGGAATACACGGCGATCGGCGATACTGTAAATACTTCGTCGCGGCTGGAGTCTAATGCTCGTGGCGGTGAGATTCTGATTAGCGATGCTACGGCGCAGGCCGCGCACAGTCGCTACAAATTGAAACCGCGCGCGCCGATTATGGTTAAGAATCGCCAGCAGCCTGTGAATCTCTGGGAGGTTGACTGGCAAAAAGCAAGCGGATCATTTTAGTTTTATGTCGTTCATCGGGAAAACCAAAACCCTCCTTGGCCTCAACGCGCTTCAGAATCTCGTCTCGGATTCGATGGCAATCGACATGGGTTCGGCAAGCACGATCATCGCCGTGCGCGGGCGTGGCGTAGTCGTTGATGAGCCGTCGGTCGTGGCTGTCAACAAGGTGTCGGGCGAAGTGATTGCGGTCGGCGAGGAAGCGCACAAAATGCAGGGACGCGAGGCGCGCGATGTCACTGTAATCGCGCCGCTCGTTGACGGCGTCGTGGCGGATTTCGAGAGAACGCGGGTGATGCTCGACTATTTCGTCAGAGCGGCGCGCAGTGGTCTGTCTCATTTCAGTCGCCGCGCGATCATGAGCGTGCTGTCTGAAGTGACGCAGGTCGAGCAGCGTGCGTTGCTCGCGGCTGCGGAAGAGGCACGTATCAGTCGTGTTTACATGATTGAAGAAGGCCAGGCGGCGGCGATTGGCGCGGGTGTTCCGATTAACGACGAGCATGCGGCGGCGGTGGTTGATATCGGTGGCGGTACGACGAATGTCGCGGCGATTATCAGCGGGTCGATCATCGCTTCGCGGGCGGAGAGAATCGGTAGTTCAGATATTGATGTCGCAATTATGGATCGTTTGCGACGTCACCGGGGTCTAACAATCGGTGTGCAGACGGCGGAGCGTCTGAAACTCGAGCTTAGCTCGGCGATTGAGCCGGCCGATTCTGAGAAGCAGGTGCATGTGCGCGGGCGCGATGTGCAGACTGGAAGTCCGGGCGCTGTCGATCTCACGGCGGGTGAGGTTTATACGATCACGCAGCCGGTGATTAAGCGTATTGCTGAAGAGGTGCGGACGCTGCTGGGCGATCTGTCGCCGGAGGTGGCGGGTGATATTTTCGATCGCGGGTTGATATTGACGGGCGGTGGCGCGCTGTTGGAAGGGTTGCCGAGTTATCTCGAGAAGGAGCTCAACCTCGACGTGAGAGTTGCTGACGATCCGCGGTTCGCGATCGTGCGTGGATTGTCGCAACTATATGAAGAGCCGCTGTTGCTGCGGCGCGTCGCGCGCACCGAAGCACACCCATTGATCGACACCGAAGCAACCGCATTCGAGACGTAAGAGATTTTGAATTTTACGCGACAACTGTAGGGGTGGCCCTCCGTGGCCACCCGTGCGTGATTGCCAGACACGGGTGGCCACAGAGGGCCACCCCTACAGTTGTCGCGTAACGTATGCACACCCCGGTGATTTATTTTGGCGGTAAACAAACGATCGTAGGGTTCCACGTGACGTTATAAATTTGAGGCAATGAAGCTAGCGGACATTTTCAAACGGCAGATCACGGTGGCGCACATCTTCGGGATTCCGGTGCGTTTTGATTACCGCTGGTTCATAGTTTTTCTGCTGAGTGTTTGGCTCATCGCGATGAACCTCACGCGCGGTGGCATGTGGGTCGGATCGTTCAAGCTGATGCCGGTCAGCGTCACCGTCGCGTGGCTGCTCGCTGTCGTAACAACGCTCGGCCTCTTTCTCTCCGTCCTCGGGCACGAGCTCTCACACGCGCTCATGGGCCGTGCGGAAGGCATCGAGATCGAAGAGATCGTCCTGCACCCGTTCGGCGGTCTCGCACGACTGCGCAACGAGCCGGAAAGCCCACGCGCCGAATTCCGCATCGCCGTTGCTGGCCCAGCCGCGAGTTTCCTCTTCGCGGCAATCAGTTTCGTACTGATGCTGCCGGCGATGATGGCTGGTTACCCGATCGCCAGCGGCGTCTTGTTACTCCTCTGCGCCGGCAACCTGCTGCTCGCTGTCTTCAACCTGTTTCCCGGTTACCCATTGGACGGTGGCCGCGTGTTACGCGCGATTCTCTGGCGCCGCACCGGCGACATCAAAGAAGCCACGCGTCTCGCCGGCATCTGCGGCATGCTGATCGCCGCGATCCTGATCATCTTCGGCGTCTACATGGCCATCGCGCCGACGTTCCGCTCATACTTCATGGGCTTCTGGTCCGTGCTCGTCGGCCTTTTTCTTTTCGACGCTGCCTACAGCGTTGTTAGACACACGCGCGGTCGCATCAGAAATGTGGTCAGCGAAGCGATGTCGTCGCCATTTTCAATCGAGCCTGATGTGCTGATCAGTCACTTGATCGACTCCGTCCTGCCGCTCCACCGGCAAGTCGCTTTTCCCGTCGCACAAAACCGCCGCCTGCACGGCATGTTGGCACTCGAAGATCTGAAAACTTTGCCGCGCGAACGCTGGCATCTCACACGCGCTCGCGACGTCATGCGTCCTATCGCGCCGCGCTTCTTCGTCGAGCCAAACGCAACCCTCGCTTACGCGCAGGAGCTGATGAAGCGAAACGGGATCGGCTCTGTGGCAGTAGTGGGCAAAACCGGCGAGCTCGTCGGGTTCCTGCAAACCGGCAAATTCAAACGAGTCAAGCGAAAAAAATGAGCCACAGATAACACGGATTACACAGATGTTTTACAGAATCCGTGTAATCTGTGTAATCTGTGGCTGGTATCATTTTACAGTTGAAGGACTGGTCGTATGGTTGCCGTAATCGGCGCGCTCTTTGCCAACGGATTGATCGCGATACTGAAGCTGGTCGCCGCCGTGATTACAGGCTCTTCCGGCATGATGGCTGAGGCACTGCACTCCGTCGCCGATACGACAAACCAGGTCTTTCTGTTGTTGGGTTTGCGGTTTTACAAGCGGCCGGCCTCCGGCAAACACCCATTCGGTTATGGGAAAGAACGGTTTTTCTGGTCTTTCATAGCTGCTATTTTTATTTTCGGCGTGGGTGCGACGTACGCGATTTACGAAGGCATCGAGAAACTCGCGCATCCAAATCCGCCAGCTAACCTGGGCTGGGCTTATGCTGTGCTCGCCATCTCCTTTGTGTTGGAGTCAGGCTCGATCACACTGGCGCTGTACCAGGAAATGAAAGAGGCGCATCACGAAGGACTGAGTTTTGGGCAGTACCTGCGCGAGTCGAAAGATCCGACGGCGAAGACAGTGATCCTGGAAGACTCCGCCGCGCTGATCGGAATCGTGGTCGCGACTACCGGACTTTTGCTGACCGACTATAAGGTCGGCGGCGCTGCTGGAGCATACTGGGATGGAGTTGCGTCGATAATTATCGGCCTCGTGCTCGCGGTCGTTGCTTTCGTGCTCGCGCGCTCATCGCGCGGCCTGCTGCTCGGTGAAGCGGCGACTCCGAATGTGCTCGCGGCAATCAAGCAGGCGATTGAAAGTCATCCGAATGTTGAAAACGTCGTCGAGCTGTTGACGATGCACCTGGCGCCGAAACAGATTTTGATTAACGCGCACGTGAAGCTGCGCGATAACCTGCTAACTGGAGATATCGAGAAGTCGATCCTCGAAGTTGAAGATCGCATCAAACGCGCTGAGCCGAAAGTTGAGATGATGTTCATCGAGGTCGCGCGCGGTCAGCAGGTTGACCCGGAACATATTGGTTGAAGAGTTGAAATGCGAAGCCCACGGATTTCACGGATGAATACTGCTCAGAGATGTTGCTGCTACTGCCATACACCGAGTATTTGAGACGGATGATCGAGCCGCGCAATGTCGCGGACATCGTCTTCGTCTTTTTGCTTGTGTATGCGGTTTTGAAACTCCTGCGCGGGACGCGCGCCGCGCCGATGGCCGCCGGAATCGGCTTCCTCGTTTTTCTCTACTGGCTTTCCGTCAAACAAGATCTTGCGACGCTCGAGTTTGTGCTCAGCAATGGGTTGCTGTATATCGGTATCGCGATCATCGTGTTGTTCCAGTCTGAAATTCGACAGGCGTTGATTGCGTTTGGGAATCGTTTTAGTGTGCCGTTTACGAGGCATGTCGGGCAGTTTGGCGAGGGCGTTTACGACGAAGTCATACTCGCGGCGACGACGCTGGCTTCGACAAAGACAGGTGCGCTGATCGTGATTGAGCGGAATGTCGGGTTGAAGAATGTGACTGACGGCGGCGTGCAGCTCGATGCTGAGCTGAGTTATGACTTGCTGGTTAGTATTTTCAACACGGCGAGCCCGTTGCATGACGGAGCGGTGGTGGTGCGACGGCACCGGATTGCGGCGGCATCGTGCTTCCTGCCGCTGACGTTGAATCCGAGGCTGTCGCGGGATCTCGGGACGCGGCATCGCGCGGCTATCGGTGTGACTGAGGATACGGATGCCGTGGCTGTCGTTGTTTCGGAGGAAACGGGATTGATTTCGTTTGTGCAGCGCGGCGACATCCGTCGCGGCCTGGACGCCACGAAGCTCCGCAACCTGATCATCGAGGCGGTGACGGGTGGGCCAAAGCGAGACCGCGAGCAGAAGCACTCAGAGGCGGAGAGCGAGGCAGAGGAAATTGCTTCAATCTGACTCTGCGTAACCTCTGCGTCCTCTGCGTCTCTGCGGTTAAAACACGTTCTATCACCGCAGAGACGCAGAGGACGCAGAGATTGCGCAGAGAGTTAAGAAAATGCCATTTCAGGACGAAGACGAAGTCACCACATCCGATCCGCGGCCGGCGCCGACGCGCGCTGAGAAGCTGCTGCGCCGAATCTTCATCGAAGACTGGAGCCTGAAGCTTCTGTCGCTCGCGATCGCGATCGTCTTGTGGATGCTCGTCACCGGTCAAAACCAACCCGTCACCGCACACGTCAACGTCCAGCTCAACTTCATCCGTCCGCCGTCACTCGAAATCAGTAACGATCCGCCACGCACAGTCGACGTGATGCTCACCGGCAGTCGTAACAAGCTTGACGATCTGACGTCTCTCGATCTCGTCGCCACCGTCGATATCAGCGACCAGCGCTCAGGCGAACGAGTCCTGCGCCTCGCCGATAAAGCACAGATCATCCTGCCACAGGGCATCAAGATCGACGCTTTTCAACCAAGCTCGATCCCAATCCGCCTTGAAGAGATCGTAGAGCGGCAAGTCGGCGTGGATCCGAAACTCGAAGGCAAACCAGCCGACGGATTTGAGGTTTACTCGGTTTTCCCAAACAAAGGCAGCGTCGCCGTGCGTGGTCCCGCAAGCCGTGTCAACGCGCTTCAGAAAGTCGCGACCGAAAGCATCTGGCTCGCAGGTCACAAAGAAAGCTTCACAGCGCAGAACGTCGCGCTCGACGTTCCCGATCCGAAGGTCGATCTGCTGGAGCCGATGGTGAACGTCGCCGTCGAGATTGGTGAACGACGTATCGAGAAGACTTTTTCGAATGTAACCGTAACGACTGAGGACGGCGGCAAGATCCAACCGGCGACGACTTCGGTTACATTATTAGGCGTCGCGAGTTTTCTCGACTCGCTGAAGCCGGAGGAGTTGAAGCTCGTTTTGGAACGCAATAATCTCGAGCCGCGCCTCGACTTGCCAGACGCATTAAAAGGAAAGGTCGTTTTGAAATCTGTAAGCCCCTCGAGGTTTGTACCTGGCAAATGAAAGCTCTTTTTGGGACTGACGGAATTCGAGGTGAAGCGGGACAGTTTCCACTCGATCCAGCAACTGTAAGCGCGATCGGTTTTTCACTCGCATCACATCTCGCCGAACGCACTGACACACCGCAAATCGTTATTGGCCGCGACACGCGCGAATCAGGCGAAGCCATCGAGCGCGCGCTCATGGCAGGCGCAATTCGTGCAGGCGCGAAGTGCATGTCGGCTGGGGTTATCACGACACCGGGCGTCGCGTTTCTAACGCGGAAGCTCGGCGCATCCGCGGGCGTCGTGATCAGCGCGTCGCACAATCCTTACCAGGACAATGGCATCAAGATCTTCGCTCCATCCGGGCAGAAGATGGACGACTCAGTCGAGCGCCAGATCGAGGCAGACATTGCTGAGAACAAGTCGTCCGTGGAGGCTCAACCTGACTTCGCACCACGCTCGTCTGAGATCGAAGAACAACTCCACAAAGATTACTTATCGTTTCTCGCAGAAGACATCGGGACCGGACTGCGGCTTGATGGTCTAACGATCGTTATCGACTGTGCAAACGGAGCCAGCTCGGCGTTCGCGCCAGTCCTGTTTGCTCGTCTCGGCGCACGAGTCATCGCGATTAATGCATCGCCGGATGGTCGAAACATCAACCTCAACTGCGGCTCACTTCACATCGAATCGCTACAGGAAAAAGTGGTTAGCGAGCGCGCCGATCTGGGTGTCGCTTTCGACGGCGATGCCGACCGCGCTCTCTTCATCGACGGGAATGCTGCCTTCGTCGATGGTGATGAGACGCTCTGTGCGCTCGCCACGCACCTCCAATCGCACGGCAAGCTGAAAGACAACGTCGTCGTCGCGACCGTCATGAGCAACATCGGACTCGAGCTCGCCCTGCGCTCCGTCGGCATACAACTCGTCCGCACTGACGTCGGGGACAAGTACGTGCTCGACAAGCTGCTGCAACTCGGCGCGAGTCTCGGCGGCGAGCAGTCGGGTCACATCATCATGCCCGAGCTCAGTCTTGCCGGCGACGGCATGATCACCGCGCTCTGCCTCCTCCGTGCGCTCCGCGAATCGCG
>Ga0081539_10001855_pt1 | contig 33303 bp, 24 predicted proteins | sample TabmetS4T2R2_FD_71023 | JGI IMG/M metagenome (GOLD analysis project Ga0081539, IMG submission 71023) | Tabebuia heterophylla rhizosphere microbial communities from the University of Puerto Rico - S4T2R2 | ecosystem: Host-associated > Plants > Roots > Rhizosphere ... | reverse complement strand
ACGTTGAGGGTATTAATGCCGAAGTTGCTACCGGTCAGTGGGAGTTCCAGATTTTTTCCAAAGGCGCAAAAGAAGCCGGCGACCAAATTTGGATTGCACGCTACCTGCTCGAAAGAATCGGTGAGAAATATGGTATCGCTATCAACTGGCATTGTAAACCGCTCGGCAACCTCGACTGGAACGGAAGCGGTATGCACGCTAACTTCTCTAACGGACTTTTAAGAACCTGCGGAAGCCGTGCCGTATATGAAAGAGTATGCGAAGCATTCAGACCGGTTATTAAAGAGCACATTGAAGTTTACGGACCGGATAATCATCTTCGTCTCACAGGTAAACATGAAACAGCAGCAATTGATGAGTTTAAATATGGTGTATCAGACAGAGGCGCATCTATCAGAATTCCTATCGGTACTGTAGAAAGAGGTTGGAAAGGCTGGTTGGAAGACCGTCGCCCCAACAGCGCTGCCGATCCATATAAAGTAGCCGCTCGTATTATTAAAACCGTGAAATCTGCAGAGGTTGAGTTGTTTGAAAAAGAAATGAAAGTAGCTTAACTCAAAAGCAGGATTAGTCATAACAGGGCAGGTGATTTTTCATCTGCCTTTTTGTTTTGAGTATCGCGATGATAGGTTTTATTTTTTATGACCTGCCCCGATATTGTTGATGTATTTTTTTGGTAGCCGGCTTTTGTATTTCATAGCATCGCCTCTTGTGTCACTCACTGCAACATTCTGAACTTTTATTGAGCAAATTCATTATTGAGCTTTTGTGTTAACCATGTCGCAATGTTTTCAGCTACAAAAAGCTTTTGGAGAGAGAATTGTGGAGAAGGAAAACATTAGTTCTACTGTATACTCTTCGACCCATTCGGAAAGCAGCGATATACTCGAAAAACACATTATACATATGTTTGCAATCACTTTACCGAATAAATATGAGTGATAAGAAACTTGATTGGGCGAATTTCGATTGGTCTCAATTTCAGACTTTGAGTCTTTACATTGCTGAAAATCTTATACCAGACTGTGAGTTTGAAGAATTTCTAAAACAAGGACACAAACAAGAGGGAATTGACTTACTGTCATTCAATAAAAAGGATGGTACTTTTATTACGATTCAATGTAAACGAGTTAAGCAATTAAATAAAAATGATTTAATAAAAATTATAGATGAATTTTTAGTTCATGATTTTAGCAAAAAGTCTTCTCAATTTCTTTTGTCAACGAGTGCCGATCTTCAAAAGCCACACTTACAAAAATTAATTCAAGAGTATAAAACTCAATTATGGATAAATAATAAGATCAATTTTGATTGTTGGGATATATCATTTATTGAAACGCATCTTAAAGAATATTGGAATATTGTTGCTTATTATTTTGGTAACGAGATAGCTGACAGATTCTGCTTCCCCCAGTTAAATTACTCAACATTTAAAAATATATTACCGGTTCAAAATTATGTTCCGCGAAAAATAAAATCTTTTAGCGGAAATAACCCTGCGGAAAATATTATTTGGCATGTAGCGGGGAAACAACTTTATGATTTAAAAGATTTTTTCGTACACAACAGACTTACAACTTATCATATTTGTTTAATAGGAGAAGCGTATCAAGGCAAAAGCAGTTATTTAAAACAAACGGCTTTCGAGCTTAGAGAAACAAATATGAGGATTCAACCATTGTTAATTGAAATCAAAGAATATAATGTTCAACCCATAGAAGTCTTATTAAATACTCTGTATGGCTCTTGGAAAAATATTCCAATAAAAGACTTAGTGCTAATAATAGATGGACTTGATGAAGTGCCAACAGACAAGTTTGATGAAGTTGTTAGAAACATTAAGGAGTTTTCTAAATCATATCCTTCAATAAGCATAGTTTTTTCTTGTCGTAAGCTTTTCTATAATTTTTATAACGTTGGTAAAATACTTACAGGATTTGACGTTTATGAATTGTATTCATTACAGTTAGAGAATATTGATTATTATCTGCAAAATAAGCTTGGTACTTTATTTTACCAGTTTAAAGAAGCCGCTTATAGAATGGGGATTACTGGATTATTATACCACCCTTTTTATTTAGTTAACCTTGCTGAGGAGTTTGAAAAACCACCACATCGCCTTCCAAGTAATAAAATCAAGGTTATTGAGAGTTTCATTGAAAGAACGTATATAAGCTCTCTTGAGAGACGTATCAGTAAAGGACAATCTATAACTCATGAAAGTTATCAATTTAAACAAACCGTTCAACAATTTGCTTTTGCCTTACAACTGCTAGGCGCAAACGCATTCACAAGTGAAGAAGTGCAGCAATTATTTTCAAAGGATGAGATTGAACTTTTACAACATAATGCTCTTATCTCTATTTCAAAAAATTCTTGGAGCTTCACAAATGCTCTTTTTCAGGAACATCTTGCAGCTTTATGTATGTCAAATATGAACTTTGAAGAGATTATTTCGTTTGTGGCGGTTGGTAAAGGCATAAGAAAAATTAAAACCAAATGGATTCAAACCTTATCGTCTTTAGTATCAATATTAGAGATTCATACACCGCTATTTGAACAGTTATTGCAATTTATAGAAAGTGATAATATAGAGTTAGTATTTGAAACAGAAAATTCAAAATATTCGCCCGAGTTTAAGTTTACGGTATTGAAAAAATTGATAGAAAAATGTATTACTCTCAATGTACGTCCGATCATAGTGTATGAAGAAGCAATTGCAATTTTTGTAGATGGAGTTTCGACGGTTGTTGATTATCTATTGAATCGTTTAGCTGATAATTCAATAAAAGAATACATAAAAATTGTTTGTTGTAGAATTTTAAAAACCTTAAGCCTATCAGAGCAACAATGTGAGGCATATATTATTGTTGCATTCGATGAACTCACAAGAACTTCCAATGATTATTATGCAGGACATCTAATAGAAATTATATCTGCAAATAAACTTGGCGATAAATCTTTAGTTGAAAAACTCGTTTCTATTGAAAAATTTAATACATCGCATAATTATCGGGATAAATTGTATGAGCTGCTTATAATACTGGAGTTAGTAGAAGATTATTATTCTTACGGGTTAGAGGGTATAAAATATTTAATTAGTTACAATCGTGAAATTTCACATGGCGGTTCTGAAAGGAGGTTAGAAAATTTTTTATTAGCAACTAATAAACTTTATTATTTATCGCTTCTTTTCAAAGAAATGGAAAGTGCAGAATGGACTGAGTTTTATAGATTTAGAAGTATAAGAAATGAGGGTTTTTTAAATCGCTTGTTCGATAAATGTATTTCGTTTCATAAAAATAATTCACTTATAATTTTTCCAGTAAGCTTTTACATTCAAGCTCTTAGTAAACAATTTTTAAGAGATGAATTTGGTGAGGTCAATAGGTTTTTGGAGGCAACGCAATCAAATTGGATTGTAGTTAGAATTTTGATTAAGGATATTTTGGAAGATAAAGATTGGGAATATGCCACAATGATCACTAAGGAAAGTTATGATTATATTTTGTTCGAGTATGAAGTTAAAAATTATGATATACAGGCATTGCGAACGTGCATAAGTGGGTTACGTTATAAAAACAAAAATGAAATTGCAGATGAATTTTTTAAGTTATGTAATGACGCAACAGAAGGGTCGCTTATAAACCACGCCGAATTATTAGCATTTGAGAAGTATCGAAAAGAAGAGGAGCAAAGACGAAAAAATGACTTATTATATATACAATCTCGTACGGCATTTATAAAAGGTGTCGTTAATTATTTTAAAGCTTATGGCAAAGAATCGATTCCGGAGCAAGACTTATATGTGGATAATAGTGATAGACTTTCTAGAAAAAATGCAGATTCTTATTTTGTTTTTGAATATTTATTGGATTGGATAAGGTCTAATAAAGTTGTCTATTTGAGGAATTGTTTGAAGCATTTGGAAGATGAAGAAAGATTTAATGAATTTAGAGCTGAAGAGATTTTGAATTATTCTTATGAATCAGAAGACTCAAAACAAATATTACTTCCCATTCTTCAAGAGTACTATTATTCAAATTTACCAAAAGTGAAGTTCGAAAACTGTATGTGGATTGAGGACAATCTTTTTAAATGGCGACGAAAGGAACGACGGTTAGGGGATATTTTTTTGAAATTTCAATTTCCAACTTCTGAAAGTTATTTAGTTCAAATGATATGGCTTGATGATGGAGGAACTAGAAATTTTGAAACAGCGAAACTTAATAAAAGAAATTCATTATCACAACTAATTATTGAGCACCTTAATCCCGATGGAGTTAACCTCCTTAAAAAAGTAATTATACAGAATTTCAAAGTAGGTATCAAACTGGAAGGAGTATTGGGAAATCACGTAGCACTTTGCAAACATTTGAAAATTTATGAAGCAAGGGAACCGATTTTAGAGATTATTAAAAAGCTTCATTACAATGATCTTTTTTTAGGTGATGTTGCAGACATTTATTTGGAACTGGGAGGAGACAAAAACGAATTAGCTATCGTACTCGAAACTATAACCATCTATAATGACTATTTCTATTTATATCTAATAAGTTTGTTGTCGAAAAGTCATTCTAAAGTAGTCGAAGCGTCCGCGTTGAAAGCATTATCCGATTTCAATACAACTGATGAAAGAAAAATACAAATTGCTCAACATTTAGCTGAAATAGGAAATATTGAGGGGTTTATTTTCTTAGTAGGTAAGGTAAGAAAAGAGAGAAAATCTCCCTATCATATACAAAGTGGTATTCCTGTACATAACGTAGACACCGAGCGTGCTTTAAATGAATTAAGAGACATAATGTTCTTGATAGTAGATCGAAAATATGACATCAGAAATTCATTTCATGATACAGCAAAAAGTATAATTATAGAATGGTTATATGGATTTGCTTCAAAAAGCGAAAAAGATTTAAGAATAGTTACAACCTTTTTAAAAGAAGTACAATCAGAGCTAATTAATGAATATCAAGAGGCAATAGATTTGAATTGGTATATTGAACGGATGATAGAAAATTTTAGGAGTTCTGATGAAAATTTAAAACCAATACAAGAGATTAAAAGAATTTTAGCTTCTTTAAAAAAATAAACTCCAACCGATGAAGTGATTGCGACGCAACAGAAGATGCCATAAAAAACAAAAGCTGGTATCTGCTTTCACTAAAGCTTCGGCAGACAAGTCATAAAAATTTAACTCCTCACGAAAAGCATCAATCAATAGTTATTTAATCTGTCACCTGCATACCATAAAAAATTATATCTTGGCAAAAGTAAAATGCCAATACAATTTCATCATATTGAACCGCATTTTCCATAGGATGGATTTCATTTGATCCGCGCTACTAAAGGGAAGGCGGTAAAATATAGAAAAACGAAATTTTAAAAGTAGAATAAAAACTCTACCCGAACTTTAACTTGCTTAAGCCGCTAAAAATATTAGTTTTGTAACATGTTCAGAAATCAACTGAATAATAAAATCGGGAATCTCCTCAATTATCTAAGTACCCGCATTCCCAATCTAAATATGACGAAAGCGCTCAAGTTATTATACTTGATTGATGAAACTTCGTATATGCGTACGGGTGCACCTGTAACATGGCTTGATTATAAAGTTTGGGAAAAGGGACCTGTTGCGGAAGAATTATATAATGAACTTCGGTATGATCAGTCATTGATTCAAAACGGCGAACCGCTAACATTAGAACCGTATATTAGAACAGAGAAAAAAGATACGGCAGACGGACAAAAACAAATTACCATTTACCCAAAAGGCAACTACGATTTCAAAGAATTCTCCTCTTTTGAAAAAGAGCTTATTGATAATATTATTGACAGGTTCGGTTCTTACACCGCAAAACAATTAATTAACCTTTTGCACGAGGAAAATACGCTTTGGCATAAGTGTGTTACTGATAATAATCTTAAGCTCAATTTTCAAGTGTACGGTAAAAAAAGCAATCACACAATTGATTTTGCCGAACTTATTAAAGACAATCCTATGTTGCGACTTGCCGCTCAATCTGCCTTTGAAAGCATGCAACTGCAGGAAGAAATGAATAACCTTTAATGTTGCGTGTTCGATGGAGTGGAAACCCGGTCTTATCGTAAGAATCAAAAACTACAAGTTTGAAGATGACAATACCATTCGTGATAAGTATGCAATAGTATTATGTACGAATGATGCTGACGCTTACCTGATTCACTCACTTACAACATCACAGAATAACCTTTTGGTTCCGGGCATACAGTTTGGGTGTTCGGTATATAATGGCATTCCTTATTACTTTATTCCCCAGGGGCAGATAATTGGTGACGAACAATTTTCATTTGAAAAAGATACTTACATATTTTTTCGCAATAATGTAAGGAAAGAATCTTATGCAAAATTTGAAGCTGCTTCAAAGGCGTTGTTTAACATCATAAGCTTAGGCGTGCTTTCAAAAGAAGAATTAAAACGTATTATAAAATGTGCGCTCAAATCAAAATTTATTCCGGAAGAAATTGAAAAAGAGTTGGCGACTTTTAAAGCATCCTTGTAAAAATTTTTAATTCCAAGTCTTTTGTCCCATGATATTGGGCAACAACTTAGAATGTGAATTCACTGCTCAACAAACTTCCAACCGATGAAGTGATTGCGACGCAACAGACGATGCCATAAAAAACTACAGCCGGTATCAAAAAAACGGTCAAAAAAACGGAATATAATATTCTACGCTAACAGTAAAAAATTATCACGCACACAATCATTCTAACTTTCCTTCAACGCCCGTCCTGCATACTTTAAAAAATTCTATCTTGGCAAAAGTAAAATACCCATGCAATTTCATCGTATCAAACCACACTTTCTTCTTAAAAACTACATTGAAAAAATGTGGTTTTTTTAAAGCAGCAGCAAAATGCGACATTGCAGAACGAGGAGGAAAGTACATTAAAAAAGGGCTGCCTTTTGAGACCGCCTTATAATTTTTTGGCTATTCAATTCAACACTTAATTCTGAACAAATGTGGTTACACTCTTAGGCTCCAGCGTGTATTTGAAACTATTTGTTAACACATTTATTGAAGCAGCCGGCTGTAAATTTTTTGTTCCTGATGTGGTATATGGTGTAACAGAAGTTATTGTTCCATTTTGAAAGGTGAATCTTTGTGTTATAGGAGCGGAACCGGAATTGATTGCAACAATCACTGTCTTTGTTCCATTAGTATAGGCGCTGATGTTGGAGGATCCTGTTACATCTACCCTGTTATAACCCGGACGAACAAATTTCGCAAACTGCCCCATCACATATCCACGTTTATTGATGCCCGCATCTGTAATAATATTGCAGCTCGGATTTTTAACCCACCACCACACGTAGGCATTCTCATAATTAATAGTAAGGGAATTGTGAATATCAACTGCTGTTGCAATGGAGGCATTCAAACTTTGATCATCGCTGAAATATTCAGTCATCCAGATATCTTTTCCTTTGTTGTAAGCATTTGTCCATAGCTGGTATTGGTTGATACCATACCAGTGATGACCACAGATGTCTGTATTGGCAGCGCCGGTGGCATTGTTAAGAATGGGATCGGCAAAAGAAGGAAGATAGTTGTATGTTTCAGGCATTATTACTTTTGTATTGATCGCTCCCGCATTATTTACCATAAAATTGAACATTTGCTCAGGTGTCCATGAACAGGATTCATAAGTAACATTAATATTAGGTTCGTTTTGAACAGAAACTGCATAGAGAGGAACACCATTATTGTTCATTGCACTCACAAAACTATTGAGCCAATTTGCATAGTCGCCATAATGCCCCGGCAATAAAGAACCGCCCACAGTGTTGTTATTATTTTTCATGTAAGCAGGAGGTGACCATGGTGATGCAAAGACAATAGCGCCACGTGCAGTTGCCTTTTGAGCATTTGATATTTCGTCAGACCAATTATTATTGGGATCAATGCGAACCCGTAATATGCTAAGTCCAAGCGTGGTAAATAATTTATCACAATCAGCATCTGTTAATTGTCCATGCCATGCGCTGCAGCCTCCAAAGCCACGTATCACCTGTTTCAAGTTTGATAGATTAATTGTGCATGAGGAAGTAGTGCCACGTCTTGCAGCCATTGCATCCCCACTATCTCCTCCGTCATTAGATGCAGTAACTACCGTTTTTTTACAAGCAGATAACACAAAGAGAGAACAAATGAGAATAGTCAATAGTTTCTTCATCGGAACGAATTTTAAGTTTGGTTAATGATAATCAGAAAAATTTCAACGATTTGAAAAATGTATTTGAAATAGAATTGCGTCGCATAAGCAAACACTGTACCGAACTTCCATTTCTTATTCAATTTATAAGTGCAAAAAACAGAAGATTGTGGCGATGATATTTTGCAGTATATTTCCCACATTCTGGCGCATATGCAAAGATTACTGCCAATGCCCGGTGCATACCCTTAAAAAATTCTATCTTGGCAAAAGTAAAATGCCAATGCAATTTCATCATATCGAACCTCATTTTCTGCTAAAAAACTACATCGAAAAAATGTGGCTTTTTAAAAGCAGCGGTAAAATGCCTGTTGATGATATGAAACTACCGCATATTTATACCAAAAGTCGAAAAGAATAGCATAGCCAATAAGCTGCTGGTCTATTTCAAAAACATCAATTTTCAAATGTTGAGAATGATTGTGCAATCGGTTAAATGTTGCGGTTATTTTTTCATCTCTTATCCAGTCTTGCGGTGCTAACAACGCAGCATATAAATCTTTTATCATTCTTCGTACCAGTGACTCCTCGTGTGTATTTCCATTGGTCTGAAATTAATTTGGAAGTCATAATACTATTCTTGTAAAGTTATTATTGTTACGAACGTTACTTAAAATATCTTGTAAAATTCAGAGCGAATATAAAATGAAAGACTTATTGAATGGACTAAGCGTTAATTGCTTCTCTGCGTGTTCAAGTGTTTTGTAGAATACTTTTTTTCAAGATTTCTATTCGCTTCTCAAAACTGTCCATACGTCAAACAATTTTTATAGCACATCTTGTTGAAAATAGGTTTGTATCAAATTTAAACTTATGCAAACTTCATCACGGCAAGCATACCTCGATTGGTTGCGCATTATGGCAATTGTTGGTGTATTATTTTTTCACTCTGCAATGGCATATGTAGCAGAGTGGGGTTGGCATATAAAAAATAAAGAGACAAGCAATCTGCTGCTGGAGTTCAATTTTTTTCTTCATCAGTTTCGTATGCCGCTATTGTTTTTTATTTCTGGCACCGTTACCTATTTCATGCTACAAAAAAGAAGCAGCGGTTCTTTTATTATTTTACGGTTAAGAAGATTATTCCTGCCTTTGATTTTTGGAATGCTTATAGTTGTTCCACCGCAAATTTATATGGAAAGATTAACGCAGGGTTCTAAAGGCAGTTTTGCGGAGTTCTATCCTTCTATATTCACAACAGGTGCTTACCCTAAAGGCAATCTAAGCTGGCATCACCTGTGGTTTATTCTTTATCTTTTTCTATACGATATAATTTTTGCCGGAATATTTAAATGGTGCACGAGCAAAAAAGGAAAAGTAAAAATGAGTTGGATAAACAATCTTGCAAAAGGCAAACGCATTTATTTATTGATATTACCAAGCGTAATTTTATTTACAAGTTTTGCCGGTCGCTTTCCTGAAACAAACGACCTTATTCACGATTACTGTTACTTTTTTTATTGGCTCTTCTTTTTACTTGCCGGTTTTGCATGCATAAATTTTCCTGCATTGATGGATAGCCTTGAAAACAACAGAAGAACTTCTTTAATGTTTGCCATAATAACTATCGTTGCTATAAATTATTTAAGATGGAATGAATTAGAGCCATACAAAGTAATTGCAGACTGGCAGCATGATTGGAGAACATATTTGTACCGCTCACTTTACCCGCTTACTGCATGGGGTTGGGTGTTTACAGCCATCGGTTATGGCAAACGTTATTTAAATAAAAAATTGAAAGTACTCGATTATTTAAATGAGGCTGTATATCCTTTTTATATCTTGCATCAAACGGTGATAGTAATAATTGTTTATTATGTTGTTAAAACAACAGATACCATTGCAATGAAGTATGTTTTTACTGTTATGGTTTCTTTTCTTGTAACTATGAGCATTTATCATGTCTTCATAAAACCGTATGCAATAACAAGATTTTTATTTGGAATGAAACCGAAGAAAAAATCTGTCAAAACAATTCCCTTTGAAGATTCTGTGATTAAAGAGCAAGACGAAATACACATGGCTTCTTAAAATTTGTAACTTAAACTTCATGAAATTTTTTTGGAAATATATTTTTCCGCCGCTGTTCGGTTTGCTCGTGTACATCACTGTGCGAATAATAAACGATACCATCTCTGGTTTTAAGTTCTGGAAACGAGACTGGACTGTAAACACAATTGAAATTTGCTGCAGCTTAATAATGGGTTACATCATTAATTATGCCCTGCAACGTTTATTCAAAAACTTCGATAAGGAAATAAAAAATGCATTTTCTTATAAGCAAGTGTTGAAAGAACTTTTATGGGTTTTCCTTTTGATTGAGCTTTCTGTAAATGCTGTATTTACCCCAATGGCGGCTCTAACAGACGATGGTTTATCATGGGGAGATGTGGCAACCATCAACACTATTCCTGTTTTGTTTAGCCTTATTTATTATGGTGTAGTGCGAAGCAATAGGCTATTGCAGGAATATATCAACAACAAAGTTTTGCTCGAAAAAACAAGAAATGACCATCTGCAAACAGAGTTGAAATTTTTAAAGGCACAATATCATCCGCACTTTTTATTTAATGCGCTCAACACCATTTATTTTCAAATGGATGAAAGTGTGGATGAAGCAAAAAAAACAGTAGAAAAATTTTCTGAACTATTGCGTTATCAATTGTACGATCAGCAACAAACGGTTCCTGTAAGTATGGAAATACAATATCTTCAAAACTTTATTGAATTGCAAAAGGTAAGAACGTCTTCGAAACTGCAGTTGCATACAAATTTTGATAAAAGCCTTAACGACGAGCAGGTTTATCCGCTATTGTTCCTTCCGTTAGTTGAAAATGCATTTAAATATGTTGGGGGAGAATACAAGATGTGCATCTCCTTCACCAAAAAAAATGATGAACTGATTTTTGTTGTTGAAAATTCCGTGCCCGAACAAATCGGCTTTCAAAAAACAGGAGGAATAGGTTTGGAAAATTTAAAACGAAGGCTGGAGTTACTTTATCCCAACAAGCATTCGTTTACTGCAAGAAAACGTAACAACAGCTTTATTGCGGAGCTTAGACTCGCAACGTGTTAATTGTTTATTCATCCTCGTGAGACGTGAAAGGTGAAACGTGAGAGGAAATCGCTGGTATGCTTATATACTACCAAACAATTTATTTATGAACAAATTAAAGATACATTGTGTTATTACCGATGATGAACCCGTTGCCCGCAAAGGATTACAGGGATATATTGAGAAAATAGATTTTCTTGATTTGGTGGCTGTTTGTGAAGATGCTATTCAATTAAACACTGTTTTAAAACAACAAACCATTGACCTTTTATTTCTCGACATTGAAATGCCTTATATAAGCGGCATTGAATTTTTGAAAAATGTCTCCAATCCGCCAAAAGTAATTTTTACCACAGCTTATGAACGATATGCGATACAAGGTTATGAGTTGGATGTTCTTGATTATTTACTAAAACCAATTTCTGCGGATCGTTTTTTAAAAGCAGTAAATAAAGCGTATGATTATTTTCAATCGAAACAAAGCACCGATCAACCATACTTTTTTGTAAAGGCAGATAATAAGCTTGAAAAAATTTTGTTCAGTGAAATATTGTTTGCAGAAGCAATGGAAAATTATGTAGCCATCTATACATCAAACAAAAAAATTATTACGCACTCCACTTTAAAAGCTGTTCAGGAAAATCTGCCGTTAAACCAATTTATTCAACCCCATAAATCTTATCTTGTAAATATTAACTGCATTAATGCTATCGAGGGTAATGTGCTGCATGTATCAAAATACGAAGTGCCCGTGAGTAAATATCAAAAAGAAGAAGTGTTGGAAAAGATTGTGAATAATAAACTGTTGAAGAAGTAAAAAAAGTTCTTACTGCTATCACCATTGTTCGGAATAAAATTATCTGTCGTGTTCAAAGGTGCTGTGCAGATATGAATTGCTTAGAGAAATTGAAAATAAACTCCTGATGTAATCCATTTTATATCAGGTCTTATAATTAAATTATGCTCAATTATTAATTCAATTTTATTTTTAATCCAGCATTTATTTTGTTTATTTTGACACGCTCTAAATCTAAAAATGCATCGTTGTGAAAATTAGACTTGATTATTTTCTTCATGCCCTTACTACTCCTCCACTATACCTACTGTTACTTTGTTTAGTATGCGCTTTCAACTTAGAGGCACAGAATCAAAAACCCAACATCATTTTTATTTTAGGTGATGATGTTGGCTACAAAGCGCTTAGCTGTAATGGTGGAAATTTGTATTCAACACCAAATCTTGATACAATGGCAGCACAAGGTATGCGCTTTACACAATGCCATGCCTCACCGCTATGCTCGCCATCCCGGGTTATGCTGCTTACAGGTAAATATAATTTTCGCAATTATACCAAATGGGGTGTATTGAACAGGGAACAAAAAACGATTGGTAATGTGATGAAAGAAGGAGGATATAAAACAGCCTATTACGGTAAATGGCAATTAGATGGAGGCGATACATCTATACACACATTTGGATTTGATAATTATGCTGTACACAATGCTTTTGAGGAAAATTCAGAAAATAAGCCAGGCCCCAAATATAAAAATCCACACATCTATACAAACAGCGCATATTTACCTGATGATGAAGTTGAGAACAAGTATGGAGATGATATTTTCACCGATTCTCTGTTCAACTTTATTGAAAAAAATAAAACTGCTCCATTCTTTGTTTATTATTCAATGATCTTATGCCATCCTCCCTTTGCACCCACACCGGATAATCAAGATTTTGCCACATGGAATACAAATAATCCTGGCGACACTGCATACTTTCCGTCCATGATAAAATACATGGACAAAAAAATAGGACAAATTATTGAAAGGGTTAAGAGCTTAGGTATAGCAGATAATACTATAATTCTATATGTAGGTGACAATGGCACCTCGGCAGATGTTGCCGAATATTCGGACGAAAACGGTATTGGGTTCGGTGGCAAAAATGTTACAACTGAAGCCGGAACACATGTTCCACTAATTGCCTATTGGCCCGGTACAATTACTCCAGGCACAGTGAATAATGATTTGATTGATTTTACAGACTTCTTACCTACCCTTGCTGATATTGGTGATATACCTGTACCGACTAATTATCAGCCTTTAGACGGTATTAGTTTTTATCCACGTCTTATCGGGCACGCTGGAACCCCAAGAGGATGGACGTATTGTTATTATGATCACCATCCTGGCTCCTCCACAACTAAAATTTGGGCACAAACTGCAACATACAAATTATATGACTTGTACGACACTTCTTCCTCAAGTCATACCTTTTTATTCTATAATATTGAAAATGATAAAAACGAAAAACATCCTATCTCCGATTCATTGCTTACGCCTGAAGAAATGATGATAAAACAGCAGCTCTTAAATGTTCTTAAAGGATATGCAGCGCAATCTGTTCCTCTTCTTTATTCTGTTCCTATTGTTTTGAGTGAAACTGATTCTTCAGCGATTTTTAAAGCGACTATAAATACAAACTGCAACTTACCCATTACGTCATGTGGTTTAGTGTGGGGCACTGATCCTAATCCTACACTTGCTACAGCCAATCACACCTTGGCAAATAAAAAGAGAACAGGCGACTTCTTAGATTCTTTAAAGCGATTAACAGAAAATACCGTTTATTATGTGAGAACCTACGCGATAAATGAAGCGGGCACTGCTTATAGTAATCAGATAAAGTTTACGACACGTCTGCATACAATAAAAGCAACAGAAGCTACTGCAATTACCAGCAACAGCTTCGCTGCCAATTGGGAATCATCAGCAAACGCAACCGGCTACAGACTTGATGTAAGTACTTCACCAACTTTCACTGTTTCAAATTCTTTTACTATGGCAGAAGGATTTAATAAAGGAATTACACCTCCGCAAGGTTGGACAATAAGCCGCGTAGGTATTGCTGCGAATTACACTGGGTTTGGAACAGCGGCGCCATCACTTCAATTTGAAACTTCGGGCAAGCAAATCATTACTCAAACTTTAACCGGTGTGGCAACCGAGCTTAAATTTTGGATAAAGGCTCTCTCCACAAACGATTCGAGTTCTTTGTTGATTGAAGGATTTGACGGATATGATTGGACGACGATTGAGAAAGTTACGAACCTGCCTTCAACGGGGACTTTTAAAACATACAATGCATCTTCCGTTCCCGTTTTATTAAATAAATTCATTCAATTCAAATTCACCTTTATTTCATCTGCAGGGTATCTGCTTTTTGATGATGTTTCTATTAATTATGAAGTCACCAGTCCTTCTTTTGTTTCGGGATATGATAATGTTTCAATAGAAGAAAATTCCAAATCAGTTACCGGATTAATGGCGAGTACAACTTACTATTATCGCGTAAGGGCGCTGACAGACAGTAATAGTTCAGTAAATTCAAACACAATTTCAACAACAACTTGTGCCGCTGCGGCGCTTAGCTTTACACAAAAAAACATCCGTTGTAACGGAAGCAATAATGGAACTATCATTTTAAATGTAGATGGCGGTGTAAAACCTTTTGTATATAAATGGACAGGTCCTAACGGGTTTACATCAGCAAAAAAAGATATTCAAAATCTTTCTCCCGGAACTTACTCAGTTTCCGTTAAGTATGGAGAAACTTGTTCTATTGATACCAGCATTAATATAACTGAACCGAAGGCCATAACCTTATCTGCGAAAGCCGCACCTATTATTTGTATTGATGACACTACGGGCTTAACAATAACTGCAACAGGAGGAAGCGGAACCTACCATTATACGTTATTTGACACCAGTCATATACTCGGGTCGCAAAATGAAGCGTACTTTAATGTAAAAGCCGGAAGCTATTTTATATCTGTGGAAGATGATTTTGGCTGTAAAACTTCTTCCACAATAACAATTAAAGATGGCACAACTCCCTGCTTTGAAACGGAACGGTTTAAGATGCAAGTATTGCCCAACCCTTCAACCACAGAATTCATTTTATCAATACAAAGCAACAGTAATGAAAAGATTGAAATTACGGTAACGGATATTTATGGAAAAGTAGTGTACATGGCAACCGGCAATGGTAATGATAAATACATATTTGGAAGAACATTTATCAGCGGCATGTATATTGTTAAAGTGAAGCAGCTAAACAGTACTCAAACACTTAAGCTGATTAAGATCGCCAAATAGCTTTCTGTCATGAATGAATAATAGCTGTAGAAGCTTCACTTAATTTTGTTGCGCTTCGCACAATTCAAATAAACTGTAAGATATAATGTAGCTATTTTGGTCTTGATTCATCTCTTTGCCAAAGAAAAAAGTCAGCATCACAAAAAGGAAGGCAAATAGAATACACGCTATAAAAGAAAAAACTACAGTTGAAAAAATAAGTGTTAGCATACGAATAAGCCCTTAAAAAATTGTTGCAGTTCGTAATGAACTATGATAAAATTATAACTTCTAGGATAGAGGGAGAAAGCTATGGTTTTACAGGATTTTGAATTTATTGAACAAAATAAAAGTTGTGTTTTATTCAGTGGCGAACATAAAAATATTTTTTAAAATGCAAGGTTAATTCTGTTTGAATTATAAAGAATATCGCTTCACTTTGGTCTTTGATTTTATCTTAAGAATTGTTCGGAGAACACAAAGCATCTGACAAGCTTGGCTATAATTTTACAATTGCTTCAACGGTGACTATGCCATATAATCGGCTTTCATTCTACAACTTGTAGTTTTTTCACTACAAAACAATTCAACCATTATCTATTTTCCTGATTATGTGCAATTCATTTCTTTGCGGGTGTAGTTTTTAATTACACAGGCAACTTACAGGAAAATGGCATTAATGAAGAAAGGAAATTTTTGCAGATTTATAATAGTTGACAACGATATTAATATAACACTTGCAGAAGTGATAATTCAAAAAGTAGTTGAGAATGCGGAAATACAATCTTATACTTTGCCGCAGGTTGCTTTAAAACATATAGAAGCAGAATATCACCAAACTGATAAAAATATTCCCACACTGCTGCTGCTCAATTTTCAAATGCCTGCAATGAGTGGGTTTGAATTTTTAGAGGCTTTTTTAAAGTTCAACGACACTATCAAAAATCAGTTTAAAATATTTGCATCATTTTCCTCGGCTACCAAAAAGGAAATAGAAAAAGCGCTGGAATATTCTTACGTTATTGATTACCGTGTGAAACCATTAACAATAAGTATTTTAAATAAGTGGATTGAAGAAAACGGGCTTGAGTTTAGTGGCTGTTAGTTAAAATCCCATGTCCCGCAGAAAGGTGCCATAATTTATTTATGACACCTTTTTTGTTATTAAAACAGCCCTTCACAACTCTCTCGCTATAGCTTTCAGTTATAGTTCCTTCTAATATTTACATTAATTAAATGCTCTATGTTATTTATTAGCTTTCCAGAAAAAGCGGAAGCTATTATTTCAAGTTTTCCTTTTGTTATTGGCTTTGAAAGAAACAGCATTACATGCTTGTTTTCTTCTGCTCTTTTTATCTCAAACGGGTTTGATGTGTGGCTAAGCACAATAACAATACAATTGTTTTTTATCCTTTCCGGAAGTTTGTCAAACTCTTCAAGAAATTCAAATCCATCCACTACGGGCATATTTAAATCGAGAAAAATTATTTGAGGTAACAAAGTCTTATTTTCTCTTAAATATCTTAAGGCTTCTTCTGCACCGTCAAAACTAATCACAGTTTCTGCAAAGCTGTTTCGAGTGAACATTTTTTCCATCAACATTCTGTCCATCTCGCTGTCATCAATAATCATAACACTTTTGAAGGAAAAATCAGATTTCATCTTACTTAAATGTTTTATGAATCAGTAACAATTTCTCGTCACAAACAGTGCGTTCTTTTTAAGAAGGCGGGGCTGAAATTTGCGGTGTGTAATTCGTTTAACTATTGTACGGTTTTTACTCGATTGCAAGCTTAGAAATCGCTTCCGGGATAAGGGCAAAATCATGTGTTTTATCAAAGAAATAATCTGCACCCAGTTTAAGACACAATCTGCGGTAATACTCATTTGCAAGATTGCTTACGATCATTACGCAACTTGTGCTTTTTGAACGTTTTATAAATTTTAATAGCTCTATTCCATTTTTCTCTCCTAAATGTATATCCAATAAAACAACACTGGGTATTTGCAAATCGAGAATTGCCTTTGCTTCTTTGTATGTCAATGCGGTCTTTATCTCCTCAACAGCAGGTAATTCTTTAAGCAAATCACTCATCCTTTTTACAAACTCGTAGTTGTCATCTACCAATAGTATAGTTAATCGGTTCTGGGTCATTTTTTTACTAACCACACAAAGAAACAAAAATGCAAAGCGATAAAAAATAGATGTGGTTGCAATTGTTTTGTAGTTGAAAAACTACACGGAACGAGTAGTGAATAGTGAGTAGCCAGGAGTGAGTAATTAGTGTCTTGAATCGTAAATTGTGAACTGTAAGCCGCGAATCGTGAGTGAGCAGTTGAATTTTTAATAAGTGCGAAAAAGTGGGATAACTTGGATTTTGAGACCTGCCGATGCCATTTGTACCGCAGATAAAGTGCTTGTTCGACCCCGATAGCTATCGGGGCAGGCGCAACCGGGATGCTATGAAAAACAAAAAGCTGGTATCAAAAAAATATTACTAAATAAGCTTCATTGCAAATTTTACAGCAGTAATCAAATTAATTTCTTTTCCAATGCATACCTTATAATATCTGCATTGGAGCGCAAGTTCATTTTTTCTAAAATACGGGAACGATATGTGCTTACAGTAGTGGAGCTAAGTGAAAGCTGGTCGGCAATTTCGGACACTGTTTTACCCGAAGCCAACAACTTAAATACATCGAATTCACGGTCTGAGAGAATATGATGCGGTTCATCACTTTCTGTATGAAAAGACTCAACCAGTTTTTCGGCAATAATGGGCGTAATAAATTTTTTTCCCATTCTCACAGTTTCGATTGCTTTGACTAATTCATCGTGAATTGAATCTTTGCTAAGATAACCGGATGCACCGGCTTTTAAAACACGGAGTGCATATTGATCTTCGGGATACATGCTCATAATAAGCACAGGTAACTTTGGGAAAGATTGTTTTATTTGTTTAAGCGCATCGAGACCGCTGCGCCCCGGCATATTTAAATCGCAAATCACAACATCCCAATCTTCGTGCATTGCATTTTTTATAAGTTCTTCTGCATTAGAAGCTTCTCCTATTGTTGCCGAGGAATATTGCTCAAGCAATATCTGTTTCAGACCCCTGCGCACAATAGCATGGTCGTCAGCAATCAACACTTTAATCATACAGCAACAATCATGTTGTTAAAGGCAGCAATACGGTAACTGTTGTTCCTTTTCCTTCTTCGGTTTTTATTTCATAGTTTCCGCCCATCATGGCTGCCCTTTCTTTCATACCCAAAATACCGAGTGTTCTCTTTTCAGAGGCTTTCTTTATGTCAAAGCCTTGTCCGTTATCTTTTATAGAGAGCATAAGCTCTCCATCGGTTTTTCTAATATCCACCCTTAATTCTGAAGCGCTCGAATGCCGTGCCACATTTGTAAGGGATTCCTGAAATATTCTATACAAACTTGTTTTTACAGGGTTACTAAGCGAAGGCTCTTCTTCAGGTTCGTTGAAAAAAGTTTTTATGCCCGAGCGTTTTTCAAATTCTTTTAAATGCCATTCCATTGCGGCGGCAAGCCCTAAATCATCCAAAATACTTGGCCGTAACTCAAAAGAAATTCTTCGTACAGATTGCACCGTTGAATCCAAAAGTTGATTTAGTTCGTGAAGTTTTTCTTTTACTACAGCCTCTCCGTTAATAAGCTTTTTACTAAGCCACGAAACATCCATTTTTAGTACTGTAATCAATTGTCCAAGTTCATCATGAAGTTCTCTTGCTATATGCGCTCTTTCTTCTTCACGAACGTTTTGCAAATGTGTGGTCAACTGTCTTATTTGTTGATACGACTGATGCGTTGCTTCTTCTGCTTCTTGTCTTTCGGTAATATCGTGCGCCAAAGAAAGTACGGTAATAACATTTCCGCTTCGATCTTTCAACGCAGAATTATACCATTCGCAATAAATCATTTTTCCATCTTTTGTATAATTGCGGTTAAGGCTCATGTTTCTATCAACAAGACCATTCGCTAATTCATAAGCTATTTTATCTACGTGAGGTTTATCCTCTTTGTAAATAAGAGCAAACTCAGGATCATTTATGTTCTTCCCCAATACCTCTGATGAACTCCACCCAAAAATTTTTTCTGCTTGCCCCGACCAGCGGGTTATGACCAGATTTTTATCCCATTCTATAACCGCAAGCGGAGTGTTTTCAACATGATAAGATAAACGACGATCAGCAAGTCTTAATTCTTCTTCTGCTTTTTTGAGTTCGGAAATATCAATGCCGGTAGTAATAAGATAAGTTTGGTTGTTATACTTAAAACTCCGTCCGGTAAAAAAAAGGTGAACCGGATTGCCATCCTTCATCAGCGGACTTACTTCAGCACTGCCATTTCCTTTTTCAAATATTTCAGCTAAAATTCCCGCTGTTCTTTTTTTGTCTTTTTCATTATCAAAAAAGCTTTCGATCCCATGAAGTTTCCCTATTTCTTCCGGCGTGTAGCCCGATACCATTTCAAAATTCTTATTCCATCGTATAAACCTCATATTCTCGTTGAACAATGCGAACAAACCGGGAATACTGTCAATAATCTCATTAGACAGATTTTTTTCATACCTGAGTTGTTCTTCCATTTTCTTACGTTCCGTTATGTCTACGCTTATGGCTAATACACAAGGTTTGCCTTCATAATCAATTTTGCGTCCTGTTACGTGAAAAGTTATTTGATCACCGTTTTTAAGCATAACAGATAATTCGCCGGTAGTTCTTTTATTTAAAAAGATTTCCTGAAAGAATTCGCGAACGGTTTGTCTGGCATTTTCATCAGCAGCAAAATCACCAATATGCATAATACGATTTCCTCTTGCTGAGTTTCCTGCTATTGCTTCAAAGTTTTTATTCCACCGCACATACCTTAAATTTTCATCAGCCACTGTAACAATACCGGGAATGCTATCGAGCACCTGATTGGATAATTCTTTTTCTTTTATAAGCCGTTCTTCGGCTTCTTTACGTTCTGTCATATCAACGCCGCAAAAGATTATGCAATTTTTATCCTCGTAATTTATTTGCCGCCCGATAAAATAAAAACGCGCAGTTCTTCCATTTTTCATTGTAAGATCAACTTCGTCATTGAGTACACCCTCGTCAAAAGTTTTCCGTATAAGTTCATTTATTTTTTTGCGCTCTTCGCCATTGTATAAATCGTTTACTGCATGCAGATTTGGTATTTCTTGCGATGTATAACCTGTAAAAGCTTCGAACATTTGATTCCACGCTACTATTTTGTAGTTCTCATCAATAATTTTAAAAACTCCCGGGAAACTTTCTGTTATTAACCTGCACACGTCTTTTTCACTTTTAGCGCGTTCTTCAGCTTGTTTGCGGGCTGCAACTTCGCTTTCAAGTTCTCTTACAATTGTTTCTAACTCTTGTGTTCGCCGTTGTACCTGTTTCTCCAATTCAGTATTTCTCGTTTGTAATTCTTCCTTCATTGAACGTATTTCGGCTTCTTCAAGGATTTTTACATTACCGTTTCGCGTTGAAATAATGCGTCCATGCAACTGCATTACGTCAAGCAACATTGATGCATCTGATTTTGCAATGGGGTAACTGCTCATCAAAATGATACGGCTATTGGAAATTATTTTCACAAGCTCTTTTTCATATTGCACAAAAATTTTCCAATCTTCGTGATCAAGCCAACCTTTATAATCGTGAATTCGCATTCCCTCATGCCCTCTTTCAAATGCATTACTAAGTTTAAGATTCCACTTGTTTAATGTTTCTGTTGCATTATACCGGCCATCTTTAAGATACCACTCTGTAACGGGAATAATCTCGAAGCTCTTGCGGGAAAGAAACTCATCAAACAAAGGAATTGATCGTCTTAACTGCATCAATACCTTTTCAATGTTGAAAGGATTGCTTCCTATCCAAACACAATACTCGTTGTTTTCCAAACCGGTTTTAAAATAAGGAACCAAAAGTTTCAATAAATCTTCTTTTGTCTCGTAGAATTGACAGAAGTAAGTCCCCCATGAAATGTCGCCAAGAACATCAATACCCGTTTTCCTAAGGTTACGTTCCATACAGCAGCGTTAAAGCGAGTGAGGGAGTTAGAATGACAAGATCAATCGTGTAACACAAGGTAAATCTTTTATATGGCATCTCAAAAAATATAACCGGGAACGTTGACGCAGCAAGGCTTTCATGAAATATGATAAATCCGATTGGTGTGATACCGGCTTTTGTTTTTTATGGTATCGTCCCTTGCGTCGCAATCCTTTCATCCAAAGAATAAATGGCATCTTTTTGTTTTAGTGTTCACTTTGCAAATGAAATTTAAATAGCCTCTTAAGCAAATCCTTGGAAGAAAATATTCCTTGTAATAAATGTAGTGGTAAAATCAAAACAATTTTTTCTATAAAAACAATCTCTGCTTACTTTGAATATTATTTTATAAAGCTACAGCCGATGAAAAAATTCTTGCCTTTTTTATTAATTGTAATTTCTACACTTATTCGCACCATCGCTGCTGCCCAAATAACAATTGATCTAAAGCAACAAGGTAAACCATTGCTGCCCGTATGGGCACACTTTGGTTATGATGAACCCAATTACACTTACATGAAAGACGGTAAAAAACTGTTGACTGAAATAGCTGCATTAAGTCCTGTTCCCGTTTATGTACGATGTCATAATCTTTTAACAACGGGCGATGGAACCCCTGCATTAAAGTGGGGCTCAACAAATGCATACACAGAAGATCCAAATGGAAATCCTGTTTATGATTGGCATATCGTTGACAGCATCTTTGATACATACATTCAGCGCGGCATGAAACCGCTTGCTGAAATTGGTTTTATGCCTGAAGCGTTGTCAACGCACCCGCAACCTTATCGCCATTACTGGAAACCCGGTGTTAAGTATGACAGTATTTACACAGGCTGGTCATATCCGCCAAAAAATTATAAGAAATGGAGTGAGTTGATCTATCAATGGGTAAGACATTCTATTGAGCGTTACGGCGAGGCAGAAGTAAAAACATGGTTGTGGGAAGTTTGGAACGAGCCAAACATCAGCTACTGGAAAGGCACACCGGAAGAATATTTTATGATATATGATTATGCTGCTGATGCAGTGAAAAAAGCTTTGCCTGCCGCACTTATTGGTGGTCCTGCAACAACAGGTCCGGGATGGGATAAAGCGGCAACATGGTTACAAAGCTTCTTGGTACATTGTACAGAAGAAAAAAATTACGCAACCGGTAAAAAAGGAGCGCCACTTGATTTCATCAGCTTTCATGCAAAGGGAAGTCCGAAAGTGGTAAATGGTCATGTTCAAATGAATATGTCTTCGCAGTTAAACGATGTGAAAAGAGGTTTTGAAATTGTTGCTGCTTCTCCGTATAAACAACTACCCATTTATGTTACAGAATGTGACCCTGAAGGTTGCGCAGCCTGCGGTATGGCAACCAATCCGGAGAATGCTTATCGCAATGGAACAATGTATTCGAGTTACACTGCTGCGTCGTTTGCAAGAATATATGATCTCGCTGAACGGTATGAAGTGAATTTACAAGGACTTACAAGTTGGTCTTTTGAATTTGAAAATCAAAAATGGTTTGATGGCTTTCGTGATCTTGCAACCAATGGCATTGATAAACCGGTGCTGAATGTTTTTCGCATATATGGATTAATGCAAGGCAACAGAATAAATGTTGAGAATTCAAACGAAATTCTATTAGACAGTGTTGTCAAAAATAGTGTGCATGGAAGCAGAGCAGATCTTGATGCGTTGGCAACAACACATAAAAATACTGCCTCGATTATGATCTGGAATTATTATGATGCAGATTCGGTTCGAGATGCTTCAATTGTAAATGTGACCATCAAAAATATACCATCAAAAAAAATTTTGTTACAACACTATCGTATAGACAAAGAACACAGCAACTCTTATGAAGCATGGAAGAAAATGGGCTCGCCCCAAAATGTGAGCGATGAGCAATACAAACAATTAGAGCAAGCAGGTCAATTGCAGTTATTGACCTCACCCGAATGGGTGAATGTAATAAACGGCGAAGCAACTATACATTTCGTGTTACCTGCTCAAGGAGTATCACTGTTGAGGATAATGTGGTGAATGGTAAAAGCAAAATTGAAAAGAGTTCAAGTTGAACTGTCGTGTTTGCTTTTTAATTTTTACTTTGCTCAATAACGTTCAGAACGCTTGAAAGTGAGTGACACAACCACAGCTAAATAGCAGTAATGCAGTTAAGTACATAAAAAATTATAACGATGCAAAAGGAAGCCATAGAAATATCAACGATACAAAATCAAGTAGTAGGGAAATTCAGATGGACAATTTGTGCGCTCATTTTTTTTGCTACAACCATTAACTATCTCGACAGAGCTGTAATAAGTTTATTGAAAAGTGATTTGGAAAAAACTTTTGCATGGAGTGAAAGCGATTACTCAAATATTGTGATTGCGTTTCAAATTTCATATGCAGTGGGATTGTTACTTGCAGGGCGCGTTATAGATGTGGCAGGAACAAAAATTGGTTATGCGCTTTCACTTTTGTTGTGGAGCGTTGCATCCATAGGACATGCTTTGGTGGCAAGCACGGGTGGTTTTATAATTGCACGTTCCGCATTAGGTGTAAGCGAAGCGGGTAATTTTCCTGCAGCAATTAAAACTGTAGCGGAATGGTTTCCTAAAAAAGAACGTGCACTTGCAACAGGCGTTTTTAATTCCGGCACGGGTATTGGCGCAATTGCAGCCCCGCTTACTGTGCCGTTTATTGCGCAGAGTATGGGTTGGCAATGGGCATTTATTATCACAGGCGCTGTTGGACTTATATGGCTCATCTTTTGGTTTGCGATGTATGAAATTCCTTCAAGACATAAACGTCTTTCCAAAAATGAATACGAATATATACACAGCGATGTTGATGAAAAAAAAGTAAGTGATGTGCAGGCAGACACCGGAAAAGTTTCATGGTTTCAACTGCTCACCTATAAACAAACATGGGCTTTTTTTCTGGGGAAATTTTTAACTGATCCGGTGTGGTGGTTTTACCTTTTTTGGTTACCTGCATTTTTAAAAGCACAATATGGTGTTGAAGGAACTGCAACCGCTTTTCCTGTTGCATTGGTTTACACGATGGCAACAGCGGGAGGCATTTTTGGCGGATGGCTGCCCATGAATTTTATCAATAAAGGCTGGACAGTGTATCGTTCGCGTAAAACCTCCATGCTTATTTATGCACTCTGTGTTTTACCGGTTGTATTTGCTCAATTACTTGGCAGCGTTAATATGTGGCTTGCGGTTGTTATTATTGGCATCGCTGCTTCTGCACATCAGGCGTGGAGTGCAAATATTTTTACAACTGTGTCAGACATGTTTCCAAAAAAGGCAGTGGGTTCTGTAACAGGTATTGGCGGCATGGCAGGCGCATTAGGAGGCATACTCATTGCAAAAATTGCTGGGCTTTTGTTTGACCATTACAAAGCTTTAAGCAAGCTCGAAACAGGTTATTATATAATGTTTTTTATTTGCGGTTGCGCTTATGTTACCGCATGGCTGGTTATGCATTTTCTTGTGCCACGAATGAAGCGAGTAGAGTTGCAGAATTAATCCCGAACAACAGTAAGCGGATATTTTAAATTTTCATAGTGCATTAAATCAACTTTTACAGAGCCGACAGAGATAGGACTTTCAATTCTTACAGGGATATGGTTTGGATCGTCGGTTACCCAGATGGTCATTTTTTCACCACCATCAAAAATATTTCCCTTCAGTAACAAGGGCTTTAATTTGATAGCACTGAACTTTCCGTATTTTGTTTTAACTGTTTCTTTCCCCATATAATGAATGTACATGTCGTACACTTTGTTATCAATAAACATGCTAAACGGGATTTTATCACCCGGCTTATATTGATCGTAATTAATGTTACGTGCATAATACATTATACTCACTACGTCTTGCACATTTTCGGGAACTTTATAAACACCTTTTTTGGTAATGGCAGTATTGGTTTCTTGATTAAAAAATACTTCTTCATATTTCTTGTATTTACCCTCATTTACATTGCGGATAAATTTTACAGGTTGCAGATTGCTTGTATTGAAATAACTTTCATAACGGTCTCTTACTTTAAAAATCCAATCGTATTTTGAATTGGTTATGCCTTCTCCAACAACATGAAACACATCTGTATCCTGATACTTTTCGGTAGTTGTAGTAAATGTTGCAGTGCCTGCATTTATATAAATGCCAATAACGTTGTAATAAACCGTGTAACTGATTTTTTCGGATGGTTGAAAAGCATTGTTTTGCATCACTGCCGTTTGCGCTGATGCTGCAAAAGGTATGCATAGCAAAACAAATCTCCATAAGTAGTTAAGCTTCCTCATAAATTTATTTTTTTATTACAACCACTATTTTCTTTTACGCTGTAAGACCAAATCAAGTGTTACCTGATGAGACAATTTAAGTTCGGTAAATATTTTTATCAACACGAAATTTTACCACAAAATGACAATGTATTTTGTTTTTATACAAATAATAATCGGCGAACATTCGGATATAAACGGTAAAAACGGAAAATTACTGCCGAAGCGGAGAGGGTTTAAAACGAAATGTATTCTCGAAGACTATTTGACTGTAACGGGGAAAATTACATAGAGTAAGATTAAAATCTTTATGCTCTAATCTGCTTGTGGATTAGGATAATTTTTTGAAGCATCATCAATAATCAAAACCCAATCGCTGCCGCGACCAACCGATGTTGGTGTAAAGTCTTTACTCCCTGTATTATCAAAATCACCGATTGAAATTGTTTTTCCATCACGCGGATTAAACCACCAGCCTCGCAATTTTGCGCCTTTTATCTTTGATGTATTCACTGTTGTTTTTCTTCCATAAGGAATATATACCATCATAAAATCACTATCGCCTGAAACCGCAGCCACTTTATATTCCACACCTTCGGGATTATCGCCAGTAATTACAGATTGATTTGGCTGCAACTTTTGCCAATTGCGTTTTTCAAACATTTTGCACATAAACCCCAGCTGATAAGCACCATAGTGGTTCATTGCAAAATGCCAATTGGTTCTTGCATTATTTACCGGCGTTCTTTCTTCTGTATAAAACTGCCATATATTGTGATTGCCATAAGTATGACCTGCACCACCTGATAACATATTCCAATACGCCGCTTCTCTTGTGTCAAAGTCATCCATCCATCCTTTGTCTGATGGATTGAAATCGTTGGGATGATCTTCATAGTTCGGTTCGCTTACAAGATGTGGTTTTATCATTGTTAAGTTGTGTGCTTTAATGTTTGTTGCATAGTCAGGCGAACCAACTCTATGACCTGTTTGTGATGTATGAAAATCTATCCAATCATCTTCTGGAAAAAAATCATAAGAGCTTTTGCCGCCCGGCGGGTGAAATGTAAGCAAATGATTACCGCCATCCTCTTTTTTTAATCCGGCAGCCATGTTTCTGATGATGGCATAATCTTCTGAATCAACCACATTTCTGTCCCCACCCAGTACCCAAACAACTTGTTTGTTTTTGTAACGTTTGCCCAACCATTCACCATAAGCTCTTGCATTTTCGGGAGTAAATATTTCAGGACCGATTCCCCATTTGTCTTTATTCCATTTATCACCCCAAGATGGCAGCATTGCAATTATTAAACCTTTTTTGTTTGCTTCATCCACGATAAAATCAACATGTTTAAAATATGCTTCATCCGGTTTCGTAGGGTCGTTATCAATAAGTGGTTTATCACCATAAGCATTGGGCGTGTTCAATCCATCCAACTCTGCAAGCACAACCGCCTGAATTACCGTAAATCCTTTATCGGCGCGGTTTTGCAAATACTCCTTCGCCTCCTCACGAGTAAGCCGATGAAAAAGTTCCCATCCTGTATCACCCAACCAGAAAAAAGGTTTGCCATCTTTTTTAATGAGACGAAGTTTGTCTTCGCTTACGCGAAGTTGTGCAGAAGAAGACAGAACGATAATAATTGGGAACAAAAGAAAAAGCAATCGTTGCATAATCATAATATGGTGTTTATGGATGACTACAAAATTGAGTTTTTTAAGCAGACAACAAAGGAGTTTAAAAAAAGATTATTGTTAAGCAGTCTCTTTATTTATTTTTTATCTGCATATGGCTGTTGCGACTGCAACTTGTAAGTTGGAACTATAAGCATTTAGCAAATGTGAGCAAAGAAAAAAGATTTTTTCGGTTAATCTTCAATATACATTTAACAACAGCAGAGCAGATAAAGTTTATACAGGAACAAACAAAAGAGTTGATTGAAGAAATGAAGAAAAGAAAGGAACAGCTTAAACAGCAAAGATAAAATCTACAAATGTTTCACTCACTTCGGTTCCTTGAAATTTTAGTAATTTTAAAACATGGAAACAACTCTTCTGAAACCGCCGCGTACCGGATTGGAAGTATTCGAAATGCTGCCCGAAGGAACTTCTTGTCAACTCATAAACGATAATATTATCATGTCGCCAGCCCCAACCTCATCTCACCAAGAAACCATTATTAATATTTCAACAGAAATAAAAATTTTTTTAAAGAAAGAAAACATGGGAAGGCTTTTTATCAGCCCGATAGACGTTTATTTAAATGAGACAAATGTTTATCAACCCGATATTGTTTTTATTTTAAAAGAAAATGAACAAATCATTGAGGAAAAGGGTATAGTAGGTGTGCCAGATTTGATTATTGAAGTGCTATCGAGAAAGACTGCTGAATACGACAAAGGTGAAAAAAAAGAAACTTATTTAAAATGCGGTGTAAAAGAGTATTGGATTGTTGACCCTAAAACAAAACAATGTAACGGATTTAAAAGCGTCTCTGAAGCATTTGTTGATATCGGTGAGTATAATGGTGAAATAAAATTTCATTTAATGAACTTAGTAATCAAATTCTAAAATTATTTTGATAAAATTCCGCTCTTGCATAGTTAACTGCGTAATCGCTCTTATTTTATCCTCACATCCGTGCACACGCATTGATTAAACTTTTGTACTGCTGTAGCTTCAAGTGTTGCGCCTTGATAATTGATTTCGAAGTTCATCACTAAATCTAACTTCTTGTTCTGTTCAAGATTTGACGTTGTTTAAATTTTAGTTGTGACAGGAAACCTGAAACCCACAGATGCCATCTGCACTTCGATGAACGGATTGCGACGCAAGGGACGATGCTATAAAAAGCCGCTGCTGGTATCCACCTACGCTCAAGCTTCGGCCGACCATGTCAAAAAAAAAACTTCAACAACATTTGCAGGTAATATTCATCAAGCCTTTTCGAAATAGAGCTTATTATATTTTGCTGCGCAGCTTTCCATGCTGAATTCATTTTGATACAAAGCTTTTGCATTTGCTTTTAGCTTCTCAATTTCGGCGGGATTTGTTTTGAGAAATTCTTTGATGGCGGAAAGATAACTGCTGGTGCTTACATCTTTTGAAAGGAAACCGATATTGGGTTTGATGATATCGAGCAGACCACCCACCGGCGTGCAAACGGGCACAGCGCCTGCGCTCATGGCTTCGAGCAAACTGATAGGCAAACCTTCATAGAGCGATGGCATAAGAAACGCATCGGCATTGAGCAGGTAATCGCCAACATTGCTGACCTTGCCAATGAAATGCACATTGCCGGGCTTCGTGCGCAGAAGATGGTCGTACAACTCTTTGTCTTCGGGCAAATAACCGCCAACGATCAACGCAATTACATTTTCGCCTTCGGCTTCGAGCACCTTCATTGAATCAATAATTGCCTGATGATTTTTTACTTTATAAACGCGTCCGACACTCACCATCACTTTTGTGTCGCGATTCTTTTTGAACGCGGCAATGGCATCTTTTACCGACTGAAATTTTTCGGTGGGCTGCACAGGCACCGAACCGTTATGAATTAAAGTCTTGATGCAACTTCCATATTCTTCCACAGCACCTTTGAAAACTTCTTCGGAAATGCTTACAGGATGAATGATGCCTTTGTTGAAAAAATATTTATACATCCATCGTCCGTGCGGTGGCGCATCTTTTGTTACAAGCGAATGAAATGTGTGAATCTTTGAAAACGTGTTTGGCAATTTGAGATACGCCCACATGGCATAATATCCGGCATGTAAGTGCGTGTGCACAACATCGGGCTTTATTTCTTTTAACAGCTTGTGCACTCTTTTGAAGATGTTTAAATCTAAACCTCTTTTTTTGCCAAGCGTTACAAATTTTATTCGCTTGTCAATTAAATCGGTTGACATGTGATGCTGCGTATGATGATACAATGATACCAGTGTGATTTCATAATCAGGATTTTTTGCAAGCTCATTGGAAAGCTGGATGCAAAACATCTGCGCTCCACCCCATCCCAAAGCCGGTAACATTTGTACAATTTTAGCCATAATGGTTTTTTAGTTTATTGGGTTATTGGTTTATTGGTTAATTAGTGAGTGGTGAGTAGTCAGTAGTGAGTACGCAATTAGTAATCTGTAGCCACACTCACTACTCACCACTGACTACTCACTTCTTCATCCTGTATCTCGCATCAATTACTGATAATTCTCCATCGTAAGAAAATGTATGTGCTGCTATAACTTTTTTATTCCAATCGGGTAAAATGGTTGTTACTTTTTTCTCGCAATATTCCCTTTCATTCAGTATTACAATTTCATTGAGGTTGGTTGCGTAACCATAAGTGCAGGAACAATCCTGTGATGGTCTGTATAATTTTTTTTCGTGTATAAAAATATTACCTGCAGGTCTTGCCAATCTTACATCTGAAACAATCGGATTGCGTGGATGCGGTTGCCAGTTTGTTGTTAACAATGTGTCTGCATAAAATAAAAATAATTCGTCCCATGCAGATGAACCTTTGTTTTCTTGCATGTTTGCAAACAACCACACTTTATCTTCTGCAAAATGAATCGTTGTATCAACCGCATGAATGTTTTCCATTAAGTTCATTTGAAACTCCCATTCGTAAGGAAAAGATTTGCATTTGTATAGCTCAATCGTTTTGTTTCTGCTGCTTTCGGGAATCATGTAAATATCGCCCTGCCACTCAAACACAAAAGGATAGGATAAATGATAAGGTTTATCAAGAATCACTTTTGCATCCGATGTTTTGCCTGTCTTATCCAATTCAAAAACAGAAATGTGCGCCTTCTTTTTTTTATAGACATATTCTTCAAAGAAAATAAAATGCTTTCCATTGTGTGAGAAAGCAAAAGTGTCTGCCCAGAATTTATTTTTTGGCGGAATTATTTCTTTATACGCTGAACCTATAGAAGAAAATTGAGGAAACTGATTTGCTTTATTGAAGTTGTAAAGCATTATCCATTGGTCAAAGCTGAATAGGTTGCGAATTTTTCTTTTTGCTGTTTTAAGAAAACGTCTTAATAAAAAATTTATAACTGCTCCATTTGTGGGTGGGGTGCTTGGTTGCTTGTGATGAGAAATGTTTTTATTCCTTTCGTTTACCTTTTCCCAAAAACCCTCCCCGTTTGAATCGTAAAGTTCTTTTAGTTTTCTTGGTATAAACGAAGAAGCTTTCCAGCAGGCAACATTCTGATTACGATTGATTGCAACATTTGTTGATGAAAAAGATTCATATAAAATTTTTCCTTCGGCAGAATCGCCTGTAAATATCTTAAGTGTTATTGCGGTTGCACATGCAGCTTTGATTGTTTCCCAAATGCCATCTGAAGTTCCTGTTTGAATAAAATGTTTTCCTGAATTAAATCCCCATACACCAAATTTTGCAATGTTTAATATTTTACCGCTCAAATTTTCAGGAATCAATTTTATACATACATCAGGCTTGTAAGTTTCAATCTGGGCAATATCATTTTCATTGATGTATTCAAAACCATCTTTAGAAGAAGATTGAACAGTTACTACCGGAACATCAGTGATAAGTTCCTTGATATTTTTGGTTACGAAAGCGTTTGGTTTTATTTTGGTGAATTTGTTTTCAAACTTTCTGTAAAGATTATAGGCGAGATAGTTGAATTTTTTTGATGGTTTACTTGAACCGTTTTGCTTTTTTATAATTATTGAAATGATGGCATAATCGGATGCCGTGATTTTTTTGATTGATTCGTAAATCCATGCAGGAACAGCAAAATTATTCAACAATAAAGCGACTTTGATTTTCTCCGGCGGCATAATGGATTTTATCTACCTAAGCAGTTTTATAAATATTGTGATAACGGGTCGCAATATAATGTTTAACTAAATACAATTTGTAGAGAGCGGTGTTAACCGCGAATTAAATTGCGATTTAATTATTTGTTGTCATCAATGAAAAATTCGGCGTTGCAATTTATTTTTGCCTGCCTTCATAACATACAAATTCATTCCTATATGAAACTCACTTATTATGGTCACGCATGTTTCGCAATTGAAACCGGTAACAAAAAAATATTGTTCGATCCGTTTATTACCGATAATCCTCTTGCAGAAAACATTGATGTCAATAGCATAGAAGCGGATTTTATTTTTGTCTCGCACGGTCATGGCGACCATGTGGCAGATTTAGTGAGTATAGCAAAAAGAACAAATGCTTTATGTGTCGCTTGCGCTGAAATAGCCGATTGGCTTGAGAAACAAGGCGTAAAAAAAGTGCATGGCATGAATCATGGCGGTCCTATAAAATTCGATTTTGGTACGGCAAGAGGGGTAAATGCTGTTCACTCATCATCATTACCTGATGGAACCTATGCCGGCAACCCGCTTGGTTTTGTATTTACAACCAACGACAAAAATTTTTATTACAGCGGAGATACCGCATTAACATTGGATATGCAGCTTATTCCGCTTTGGGTAAAGCTTGATTTTGCGGTGTTGCCTATCGGAAGCAATTTTACGATGGACGTAGCTGATGCCATTCGTGCAGCCGATTTTGTTAAATGCAATAAGGTTGTGGGCGTTCATTACAATACATTTCCACCGATTAAAATTGATACGGAGCAAGCAATAAAAGATTTTGAAGCAGCAAAGAAAACATTATTGTTACCGGAGATTGGGGAAACGATTGAACTGCAAATATCAGATGATTTTAAGTGATTCATTACCGAATATGACTTTGCATGTTCGGTTTTTTATGAAGACCTCACCCAACCCTCTCCAAAGGAGAGGGCTAAAAGCCGCTCCCGATAAAGGGTTTAAAGTGCAATCGAAATTTTACATTGACGATAATGTCTATTATGAAGGTATTCTTAAAGATTTCCACAATGATAAATTTCAAAAAGTAAATACAATGTTGAAAACTCAAGGCATAATATTGAATTAACTTTTATTCTTTTGCATAATTTTCATTTTGAAGGTTTAGGTTTTTGTGTTTTAAGTTTTTTGTTTTGTGTTTATGTTGAAAAATAAAGTTCATTGTTTATCGTTGTTGAGGTCGAAAGTTTTTGTTGTGGTTGAATAATCAAACAAGTTAAAATCGGAATTTGCTGAGTAGGGACAAAGCGTATAAGTGAGTGACACAACAAAGTTTAATAGTATTACAAAAGTTGATTCATAAAAAATAAAAAACTCTCCGCCTAAGGCGGAATGGGGGTTACATGGCAAGAATAATTGGCGTGGCTAATCAGAAAGGTGGCGTAGGCAAAACAACAACAGCCATAAATTTGGCTGCAAGCCTTGCTGTACTTGAATTTAAAACATTACTGGTTGACGCAGACCCGCAGGCAAACAGCACGACGGGTGTGGGCTTCGACCTTCATAACATAACACACAGCCTGTACGATTGCATGGTGAATAACATGCCTGCGGCGGATGTGATTTTAAAAAGTGAAATTCCGAACCTCGAT
>Ga0081539_10001854_pt1 | contig 33317 bp, 26 predicted proteins | sample TabmetS4T2R2_FD_71023 | JGI IMG/M metagenome (GOLD analysis project Ga0081539, IMG submission 71023) | Tabebuia heterophylla rhizosphere microbial communities from the University of Puerto Rico - S4T2R2 | ecosystem: Host-associated > Plants > Roots > Rhizosphere ... | reverse complement strand
GGAGAGGCAGGGACCCCGGCACATCCGAAGCTTACATGTTGAAATTAAACATAGCAGCCTCGTTTTATGAAATAAATAATAACCCCTCTCTGGCGCAAGAGTACGCCCGGACTACTTTTGCGGGGCAGTACTTGTGCCATTACTTACACGGAATACCAATTAACTGAACTTTTTTTATAATAAAACACCTTCCCGCCTCCTCCCTATATCCTCCCTATCTTCTCCCTGCCTTCTTTGCGCGATCATAATGTCTATAGTAATAAACAAGTTGCAAAGAACTAATGATACTCAGACAATAATCGTTTTAAATCATTATTGTCCGGAAAAAATTTTATTACTTATCCGGAATATGCTCCCGAAGCGGGTTTTAGCCCGTCTCCTCAAGGAGAGGGGTTGGGGTGAGGTAATGACAACAATATCTTTATCTTTAATCAACACATTCACATCGAAAAATTTAAAACAGGCAAAATGAAATTTTCAAAAACAACCGCTCTCGTATCTCTTATGGCATTTATTTATTGTGTTTGCATTATTGAAGCAAAAGCGCAGCCATCACGCTTTAGTTTTAACCACTTCATCAGTAATGGAGATACACTCCATTATCGCATGCTTACTCCTGATTATACCTCGCATAAATACCCGCTTGTTATTTTTCTGCATGGTTCCGGTGAACGTGGGAATGATAATGAAGCACAACTGAAATGGGGTGTTATGAATTTTGCGACCGATGAAATGATGAAAATGCATCCGGCTATTGTTGTAACACCACAATGCCCTGCAGATATAGGCTGGTCTAATTTTTCAGGACGTGGCAATGTTTCAGAATTACGTTTGCAACCCCAGCCTTCTAAGCCAATGGAACTTTTGATAGCGCTTATTCGCGATCTTATAAAAAATGCTGCGGTTGATACAAACCGTATTTATATTACCGGACTTTCTATGGGCGGTTTTGGCACTTATGACGCAATTGAACGATACCCTGATTTATTTGCTGCCGCAATACCGGTTTGTGGTGGCGGTGATATTTCAAAAGCATCAATCATTTCTCATATTCCTATTTGGATTCTTCATGGTGCAGAAGATGCATCAGTGGATGTGCATTTTTCAACTGCGATGGTGGAAGCACTAATGAAAGCCGGCGCTCATCCCGGTTATACGCAATATCCCGGAGTCGGACATTTTTCATGGCTGGCTGCTTACAGTGATCCTTTGGTTTTGGAGTGGCTGTTCAGGCAGCATAAATAATAAATGGGTAATCGTGAGACGTGAAACGTCAAACGTGAGAGGAGTCTTCGTCTCTCGTTTCGCGATTAACACAATTCTCACGTCTCACGTCTATCGTCTCACGATAAATATTCCCCGCTTCATACTACAATTAGAACAACTCATACATAAGCTCATTGCTTTTTCATTGCGGCTGCAGTTGGTTTGTGGAAAATTTTTTAGCATGAAAAAGATAACAATAATATTAGCAGCCATTGTTGCAGTGAGCGGTGCTGCAATTACCGTATCGTGTAATAGTACGATTGAAACAAAGAACAAAGTTGAAAACAGCGAGCCGGTTTTTACGCAAGAACAAGTAATGCATGGTGAATATCTTGTAAAAATTATGGGTTGCGATGATTGTCACTCGCCAAAAGTGTTTGGACCTAATGGACCGGAGCCCGATTTAAATCGCCGTTTATCTGGTCATCCTGCCGAAGTAAAAATACCTGCCGCAGATACAAATGCTTTAAAATCATGGATGTTGTTTTCACCTGACCTTACTGCGTATGTAGGACCTTGGGGTGTTTCATATTCTGCCAATCTTACCAGTGATGAAACAGGCATAGGTCGCTGGAAACTTGAACAATTTAAAAAAGCCATTCGTGAAGGAAAGTCCAAAGGTTTAGATAGCAATCGTCCTTTACTTCCGCCAATGCCATGGACACAATACAGAAATCTTACTGATGATGATTTAAGAGACATCTTTGCATTCCTTAAATCAACAAAGCCTGTAAAGAATCTGGTGCCTCAGCCGGTATCACCAAATGAATTAAACGTAGTGAATTGATTTGTGTTTTGACATGAGTCAAAGTCGCCGTGAATGCAATCATGGTTTTGTATTTTCTTACAATGAGCCAGATATAAATATCAAAGCGACAACACAATAAGAATTCAAAAGCTTGATTGCCTAATAAAGTTTAGAACGATAAAGTGATTGTTCGACCCCGATAGCTATCGGGGCGGGCGCAACAGACGATGCCACAAAGAACAAAAAGCCGGTATCAAAATTTATAGTACTATCGAACTGCGTTTAAACACTATTGTGAGTTAGAATTTTTTATAGCAACCAATTGCTTTGGAACATTTACATTGAAGGATCGCTCTTGAGAAAGTAGCACCGTTGAACTATAGTGTTAAGACTTTATCTCTGCTTCCGATGCAGGCTAATCGCAGTCCACACATTCGGGAATCATTCATTAGAGACCGGGTTCACATAGGCATCAATTATAATAATCTGCATTTCCGTTTTAATTCCTGCTTCTCGATTGATAGATTAAGATGTATTGTACAAGCATTGCGATAGAAGCAAGTGCAGCAACCACATAAGTTAATGCAGCCCACTTTAAAGCATCTTTTGCTTTTTCTTGTTGAATGCCCGAAGTAATTCCTGCGGTCTGTAACCACTTCAATCCTCTTGCCGATGCATCAAATTCAACCGGCAGCGTTATTACAGAAAAGAGCGTTGACACAGCAAATAAAATAATCCCTATTAATAAAACTGTTTGATTACCGCCGCCAAATGTAAACATGCCAAGTCCTATAAGAATTACCCATTGCGCAAGGTTAGTACTAATTTGCACAACCGGAACCAATGCAGATCTTAACATCAACATAGAATATGCGGTAGCATGCTGCACCGCATGACCACACTCATGTGCAGCAACTGCAGCAGCGGCGATGTTTCTTCCTGCAAAAACTTCGGGACTTAAATTAACCGTCTTTTTAGACGGGTCGTAATGATCACTCAAAAATCCATTGACAGAAATTACTTTCACGTCATAAATACCGTTGTCTCTCAACATTTTTTCGGCGACTTCTTTTCCGCTTAAACCGCTTATGACAGGTTCTTCACTATAACTACGGAACTTACTTTTCAGGGTGAACTGAACAATCATTCCGATTACCATAAAAACAAGAGAAATAAATATTATTCCGATCATCTTTTTATTTAAGGGTAACTCAACAAACATACCACACCAATTTTTCTGACGAATTTGCAGGAGGAGAAAAAAATTTTTATAAGTTGTTTTTGAATGATGTGTGGATGTCAAATCACATGATTTTGCAAATTCAGTAAAGTGACTTTACAGAACAGTCTTAATCCGGTGCTTTACAAATACTTCAAAAACCTTTCTCTGTTCTCTAAAAAAGATTTGTATATCTGGTAGTGTTCAGTGTCTTCATAGTTAATTGGTTTTATGCCTTCATCATTTATAAAATAAATAACACTCTGGGGTATGCCCATTAAAACAGGTGAATGTGTTGCAATAATAAACTGCGCATCGGTTTCTTTTGCTGAATGCATAAGCAAAGAGATGAGAGATAATTGTTTCATAGGTGAGAGCGATGCTTCCGGTTCATCTAAAACATACACACCGTTATTTGTGATGCGCGAAGTGATGATTTGCAGAAATCCTTCACCATGCGACTTTTGTTCGAGTTTGCCATTGTATCTGTTCTCGAGTTCATTTATCTGATTCCTCAAAGCTCCTTGAGCTAACCGCAGTCCATATCCTTGTAAATATTCTTCCATTTCTTTAAGCCCGTTGCCAAGTTCATTCTTTAAAGTGTTGATGCTTCTTACAAAACCAATGTAATCTTCTGCACGAAAAAACATGCCGTTGTGCGTTTTATTAATCCATTGAATGTTGATTAAATCAAACAAACTTCTTGCAGGCGCAAATGTTTCATCTGTAATTGTTGAGTAACTTCCGATAGTTGGTAAATTTAGTTTATAAGCAATCGCTTCAAGTAAAGTAGATTTACCGCAACCATTGTCTCCTGCGAGAATGACAACCGGTTTTTTAAAACTTATTTTGAATGGCTTTTTAAACAAAGAAAGTGAGAAAGGAAATTCATCGCTTCCTCTTGTGTTTATACTGATATGATTAATGTGCTTCACAATAAAATAAAGTTCAAACGACCTGCCGTCATTATCTTCCGTCTATTTCATTACACTCACTGCGCAAGTAAAACTTTTTTACCAAAGATAACCTTTTGAAGCGCTCTTATTTTTGTTCAGCTTTATTTATCCGTTTATTGTTTATCATTTATCCCTAAATTTTTTCTTTGCCCCGATGCATAAAGAATCGTTGTTACCTATTATGACACTTATTTTAAAATCAATGCTTGTCACCAAAAAAAATTTACCTTCGAGCGCGAAATCCAGTTAACAATTCCATAACTCACGAAAAACATTTCCTAACACCTACTTGCCCCATTTTTGCACAAAAAATAAACCGCTTATGAGAAAAATGAAGAACACCCTGCTGACCATGCTGCTTTGTATTGGATGTGTTTTTACATTAACTGCTCAAGAGACCACTTCAGAAATTACCGGGATTGTAACAGAAAATCAAAAGCCGGTTGCAGGCGCAACTGTTACTGCATTGCATGTTCCTTCGGGTACAAAATATGCAACCACTACACGCAACGATGGAAGATATAATCTTGCTAATTTAAAAGTAGGTGGACCTTACACCGTTACCATAAGTTTTGTTGGATATAAAGAAGAAAAACAAGAGAATATTCAATTGCTTTTGGGACAAGAATTTAAAGCAGATTTTTCATTGACTGTCGAGGCAGCAACTCTGGAAAATGTTGTGGTGACATCTGTTTCTCAAAACAAAGTTTTTAATAACAGCCATACCGGAAGCCAAGAAATTATAAGCCGTAACCAACTCGAAAGATTGCCTACCGTAAACCGCTCTCTGCAGGATTTTACAAAGCTTACACCCAGCGCAAATGGTTTAAGTTTTGGAGGTCGCAATAGTTTTTATAATAACGTTACTGTTGATGGCGCCAACTTTAATAATGCATTTGGATTGGCAAGTACTTTGGGCGGACAAACAAATTCGCAGCCGATAAGTCTTGATGCAATTGAACAAATACAAGTAAACGTTTCACCTTATGATGTGCGTCAAGGTGGTTTTTCAGGTGCAGGAGTAAATTCCGTAACGCGCAGTGGCACCAATACTTTCAGAGGATCTGTATATACCTATCTTAAAGGTCCCGGAACACAGGGGTATAATGTAAGAACAATCACTGTTCCCAAACAGGATTTTAGTTATAAGTTAAGAGGCTTTTCTGTGGGGGGACCAATCATTAAGAACAAATTGTTCTTCTTTGTTAGTGGAGAACAGGAAAGATTAACACTGCCTGCAACAAGTTATATTGCTTCTGATGCATCACATCAACCCGGTTCCAATGTATCGCTTGCAAATGCAGATACATTGAATCAGCTTCGGCAATTTCTTATTGATAAATACGGATATGATCCGGGGCAATTTCAGGGATACAGTTATAAAACATATAGTGATAAGATAACTGCAAAGATTGACTGGAATATAAATAGAAGCAACACCTTTACCATCAAGTACAACTATTTAAAATCGCACAGAGATGTTCCGGCAAGCAATAGCGGTGCACCCGGTGGTAACCGGCAACCCGGAACTACCAGTTTACCTTTCAGCGGAAGCGGCTATACCATCAATAATAACTTCAATATTGTAATTGCAGAATTGAATACAAGATTTGGCAATACCGCATCAAATAAAATACAAGTAGGTTATACTGCTTTAAGAGATTTTCGCGAAAGCCTTGCCGGCGCTGATTTTCCACTCGTTGATATTATGAATGGACAAGGACAAACCTTAACAACATTCGGTTATGAACCCTTTACGTATCACAATCTTTTGAATACAGACATTTACCAGTTCTCTGATATTTTTACATGGTACAAGGGCGCTCATGAATTAACATTAGGCACTCAAGATTATTATAAGAAATTTAAAAACGGTTTTGCACCCAATTATGAAGGAGCGTTCAGGTTTAACACCCTTACAGATTTTTACAACAGCGCAAATAATGGCATAGCGAATTCTGTGCAGTACCAGCTGCAATACTCTGTGATGCCTGATGGTTCATTTCCTTATGCGCATGTTGGTGCATATGAACTTGGCTTTTTTGCACAGGATAAATGGAGAATACAAAACAATTTTACTTTAACGTATGGATTAAGAGTTGATGCACCTATTTTTAAAAATCAATTTCAGGTAAATCCGTATGTGCCTGCACTTACATTCAGGGATGGAAAGCATTATAATGTTGGTGAAAAACCGGGAACCAATTTGTTGATTTCTCCGCGTGTTGGTTTTAACTGGGATGTAGCGAATGATCGCAAAACACAGGTTCGTGGCGGCATTGGTTTATTTGCCGGACCTCCGCCATTTGTATGGGTAAGCAATCAGGCAAGCAACAATGGAATGCAATTCGGTTCTATTTTTTCAACAACACCTTATGCATTTAGTCCGGATATAAATGCTTACAGACCGCCTGCAGGTAAAGAAAACACTTCGTACAATCTTGTTTTTACAGATCATGATTTTAAATATCCGCAGGTGCTGAAAGCAAGTCTTGCTGTTGACAGAAGAATACCCGGAGACATTATATTAACACTCGAAGGCACTTATTCAAAAGATTTAAATGCGGTATATTTTCAAAACGTGAACTTACCGAGTACTGGTGTAGCTTTTGCAGGATCAGATCCAAGAATACGTTACGACAGTGCAAAGATTTATGGAGGTAAGCCTGTTGCAACAGTTACCAACCCGAGTATCTCAAGCGCTATTCTCATGACGAATACGAGTAAGGGTTATGCATACACGATTACTTTTCAGGCACAAAAAAATTTCCGTAATCTTTCTTTCAGCGCTGCATATACTTATAGCCGCGCAAAATCTGTAAATGATGGGGGCTCTATTGCAGCCAGCATGTGGAGAGACAGGGCTGTAACGGGTGACCCCAATGCAGAGGAATTGGGCTTCGCAAATTTCTATCAACCGCATCGTGTAATTGCTTCTGCATTTTACAGAAAGGAGTATGCAAAACATTTTGCCACTTCTGTTGGGTTGATATTTGAAGCAGCGCCGTCGGGTGTTGGTTCTTACACTTATAATGGCGATGTTAATAATGATGGAACCGGCGGCAACAATGACTTGATGTATATTCCAAAAGATCAAACCGATATTGTTTTAGTTCCCGTTAATACAGGCACACCGGACGCAGTAATTACCGATACAAGAACGCCTGCTCAAATTTGGGCGCAATTGAATAATTATATTAACCAAGACCCTTATTTAAGCAAACATCGCGGAGAAGTTGCAGAACGTAATGCAGTGGTATTTCCGTTCTTCAAACGTCTTGATCTCAACATTACACAGGATTTTTATATTACAACAGGAAAGAACAAAAACAAGCACACACTTCGTTTTACATTCGATGTAATAAATGTTGGCAACATGCTCAACAAAAATTGGGGAATCTATAAAACGTTTACGCTTGGCACAACTTCGTTACCATATCTTTCATCTATTTTAAGGTATGAAGGGATTGCTCCTTCAGGAGATCCGAATGCGGGTAAGCCAATGTTTTCGTTTCCATATTTAGACCCTACAAACGAAATTCCATTGCAATCAAGCTTCAAAGATGATCCAAGTATCTTATCACGTTGGCAGGGACAATTTGGAATTCGATACATATTTAATTAGCACAACAAGGTTTTTTTTAACATCATCAATAAAAGATCATCTTCTCGATGGTCTTTTGTTTTTTGTGAATGATTTGAAGTATAAAATGTTTTTTTGTGAATTATTAGCAGAGTGAATGGTTATACTGCTGTAATAAACTAAGCATACAAATGAGTGCACGACTAAAGTGGGGATAGATGAAGTTTAGCGGAAGTACCACAGCTTAGTTCACAAAAAATCAGACATCAAAACATCAGATATCAGATATCATTGCTTCATCTCCGCATAATACTTATGAAAATATGGAATCGTTTCAATGCCTTTATAAAAATTAGCAAGATCAAATTTTTCATTGGGGCTATGAAGATTATCGCTGTCTAAACCAAAACCAAGAAACACAACTTTGCAACCAAGCTCTTGCTCAAATAATGCAGTGATGGGAATGCTGCCACCACCGCGAACGGGGATGGGTGGTTTACCAAAAGTTGTTTCAATTGCTTTTGCAGCAGCTTTGTATTCAATGCTGTCAACAGGGGTCATATATGGCTCACCGCCATGCAATGGGGTAACTTTTACTTGCACATAAGGCGGCGCAATTTTATGCAAATGGTCAACAAGAAGTTTTTCTATTTTTTCACTTTTTTGATTGGGCACCAAACGGCAACTAATCTTTGCATACGCTTTTGAAGGCAACACTGTTTTTGCTCCTTCACCTGTATATCCACCCCAAATACCATTTAGTTCAAGCGTTGGACGAATACCTGTACGCTCATTTGTTGAAAAACCTTTTTCACCCCAGACTTCTTTTACTCCAAGATCATTTTTATATTCTTCTTCATTGAAAGGCGCCTTTGCAAGCTCGGCTCTTTCCATTGAACTTGCTTCAACAACATCGTCATAAAAATGAGGAATGTTTATATGATTGTTTTCATCGTGCAAGCTTGTTATCATGTGTGCAAGCATAGTGATAGGATTTGCAACTGCACCACCATAAACGCCACTGTGCAAATCGCGATTGGCACCTGTTACTTCAATTTCAACATACACAATTCCTCGCACACCTACATCAATAGTTGGCGTGTCAAGACTTATCATCGCAGTATCGCTTATGAGTATTACATCTGCTTTAAGAAGCTCTCTGTTTTCTTTTACAAAATCACCCAGATGCATCGAACCAATTTCTTCTTCACCTTCAATAATAAACTTAACATTCGCAGGCAATGAGTTTGTTTTAACCATTGTCTCGAATGCTTTCACATGCATATAAAATTGTCCTTTATCATCGGCAGAGCCACGTGCAAAAATTTTTCCATCTTTTATAACCGGATCAAAAGGACCGCTGTGCCACAATTCCAAAGGGTCTGGCGGTTGAACATCATAATGTCCATACACAAGCACCGTGGGTTTTGATGGATCAAAAATTTTTTCTGCATATATAACCGGGTGTCCTTTTGTTGAATATATTTCTGCTTTGTCTGCACCTGCATCAAGCAAACTTTTTTTCACGGCTTCGGCACACCGTTGCATGTCTTGTTTATGCTCGCTGCGTGCACTAACGCTGGGCATGCGCAACAAATCAAGCAGTTCACTTAAAAAACGTTCTTTATTGTCTTCCTGATATTTTTTCCATAGTTGCATAGCAGAAAAATTTTTTTGTGAAAGAGAAAGTGCAGCGAATGTAATATGTTTTGAGAATATTTATTTGATGTTGAATTAAGACTTGAGTGTCTATAATTTTTCAGATGAGCGGTATTTTTTTTTACACTGCTTAAATCTATAATAATTTCTTTTATAATTTTTCAAAACAATTATTTGCTTTAGTTGTTTAAAAAATAAATCACGCTTGTTCCTTACCGGAAATTTTTTATTGAAACAGATAAGAAAACTTTAACGCAGCTTTCAAAGTAATTAACCTCACCTCACTCTAACTTGCAGTGCTTTTTAAACTGCTCACTGAAGTTATGAGATAAGAAACCGGGATTGAAACCCCGAGTATATTCTACACTTCGTTCAACGAAAATCCTGTGTGCGTAGGTATTGTTCATCTTTAAAATTATTCGTATGAGTAACAACAATCAATCACGCAGCCATGTTCATCATCTTCAGAAGAAAATAGTTGAGTTAACCCAGCAATATTATAACGCAATCAAAAACAATATAACCTTCGAAAATGTAAAAGTGATATTCATGAAACGAAAACAGCTCGAAAATGAATTATCACATTTAAAAGAAAAAACTGAAAATTCTGTTGAGAACCCGCAGGAGCAAAAGTTAGATACTTCACTTTCGCTTTAAGTATCACAAACTACATGCTGGTACATTCAGGACATTGCTGTAAAACAGCGATGCCTTGTTATTAAAACTTATTCGTATTATTCTTTTTATTTCACATGTTCACGATGATAATTACTGATACAAATCAATCGCGGTACGAAACGTATTACAATGCGCTTCAACAATAATTCTTATATCGGGTGAATAACCACCGCCCATCGCCACCGTAACGGGAATATTATGTTGCTGCAATAAAGTAAAAACCAATTCATCTCTTCGCTTGCAACCTTGAATTGTAAGCTTTAGTTTGCCATACTTATCTGTATTAAGAATATCAACACCTGAAAGAAAAAACGCAAAATCTGGTCGTATCATTTTCATCAAGCCAGTTAATGTTTCTTCAAGAACAGAAAGATAAGTTTTATCGTCTGTTCCATCTTTCAACGGTATATCAAGGTCGCTCTTCTCTTTATGAAAAGGATAATTATGTGCACCATGCATGCTAAACGTAAATACTCTCGGCTCATGTTCAAATATTTTTGCAGTGCCATTGCCCTGATGTACATCAAGATCAATTATCAGAATTTTTTTTGCAAGTTCTTTTTTCAAAAGATAGTTTGCAGCAACAGCCATATCGTTCAATAAACAAAATCCTTCACCTTTATCGGCATACGCATGATGTGTTCCACCCGCAACATTTAACGCTGCACCGTATTGCATTGCGTAATAACAGCAATCAATCGTACCTCCCGTAATCACAAGTTCACGCAAAGTAAGTTGTGGCGACTGTGGAAAACCTATTCTTCTTTGTTCGCTTGCTGAAAGTGTTTGATAAATAAGTTTATCAAAATAAATTTTATTGTGCGTCCATAATACAACTTCTTCGGGGCAAGGTTGCGGTTCAAAAAGATTTTGTTGAGTAATCATTCCTTCATGTAATAGTTGTTCTGGTATCAACTCATATTTCAACATAGGAAAGCGGTGACCTTTTGGCAGCGGATGCGCATACAATTTGTGATAAGCAACTTTTATCATAAGTAACCATCAAATATCCAAAACCGAAAATAAAGTTATAATCATACACAAAACGTTTTGATTTATGTTTGCATTCTCGCCAGAATCATTGCTGCTTACCTGACGGAATTTTTGAACCGATAAAAAACTTATGAAAAAAAAATATGCTATTAACCTTGAAGAAAACAGGTTAATCGAATACATCATCTTTATCCTGATTCTTCTTATTTATATCAGGGCTTTATTTCTTCCTTTGTGGGACAAAGACGCAGCGCATCATGCAAATATTGCGCTCAACATGTATCAGCATCACAATTACACTGACTTGATTGACCGCGGACAAGATTATCTTGATAAACCACATCTTTTGTTTTGGCTCGCTTTAATAAGCTATAAAGTATTTGGCGTTACATCATTCTCGTATCGCTTACCAACATTGCTGCTTTCACTTGTTTCTATTTTCAGCGTTTATAAATTAACTAAATATCTTTCTGATAAAACAACGGCGAAAATAGCTGCGCTTATACTTGCAACAGCCCAATCATTTATTTTATCGGTGATGGATGCACGCATGGAGGCGCCGCTTACCTGCGGAATCGCTTTTGGCTTATGGCAATTGGTAGTGTATTTAGATAATCGAAAATTTATCAATCTTCTTTTAAGTGCATTGGGTGCAGCCGTTGCATTTTCCTCAAAAGGATGGATTGGTCCTATCATCATTTTTTCATCGTGCTTTTTTAAAATTTTGCTGGAAAGAAAATGGAATGTACTGGCTTCTCCTAAAACATGGTTATTTCTTCCTTTCTTCTTTCTCTTCATTACGCCCGTATTATATGCGTATTATATACAGTACGATTTGCATCCCGAAAAAGTTGTACGAGGTATGACGAATATTTCGGGAGTGAAATTTATTTTATGGAATCAAAATTTTGAAAGGTTTCAAGGCTTTGATGCAGAAAAAAGAAACAGTGATTACTTCTTTTTCTATCATACTTTTTTGTGGGCATTTTTACCTTGGTGTATTGTGGCGTATATGGGATTATTTTATTGGTTGAGAAGAATGTTCTTTAAAAAAAAATGGACACATCCTTTCAATTTTGCAGCGCTATCTTTTGCATTCATTTTATTTACCATTTCATTTTCAAATTTCAAAATGCCGCATTACATCATTATGTTGTTTCCACTCGCGGCTGTTTTTACTGCTCCTTATATAAGATTGACTTTATCGCAAAAAACAGGATTGAAAATATTTTATCCAATGCAAGTTTTCTTGGCTGTGGGAATAATCCTTATAACAATAGCGCTTAATTTTTATTTCTTTCAACCACAAAATATTTTAGTAGCCATCGCAGGTTCATTGTTGATTCTTACCCTTGTCATTCTCATTTTTAAAAAGAACTTACCGAAGCCAATAAGGTTTATTCTAATTTCCGCTTTTACATCCATCAGCTTTAACTTCTTTCTCAATTTTAATTTTATTCCGCAGCTAATGCAATATCAGGGCGGCAACCAATTGGCAGATATGCTTCACAAATCGAAATTGGATATTCCTAACGAGGATATTATGCTCCTCAATACAAACGCACACAGTTTTGATTTTTATACAGCATACAATCATCAAGTGGTTGACGTGAATAAACTGCATGAATTCTATCCTTCGATTAAAGACAAATATTTTATTATTGATACACACACTGCAAGAACTCTTGAATCGCAAGGGTTTCAGTTTAAACCCGTACTCGAACACACAGATTATAATGTAACTACGGTAAAACTGAAATTTCTTGCACCCAAAACACGTTTGCAACAATGTGACAGTTTAATGCTTGCTCAAATCGCTCTTAAATAGTCTTTTGCTAAAACAATTGTTATAAATGATTTTAAACTGCTCGATATTCGGGAATCATTTTATAGGATAAAAGAGAAACGTGATATTTGCCGCCAAAAAAATTTCATGAAAGCCACAAATAAATCTTTAAATAAGCTGGAGATTTTTGTTCTCGTGTTTGTTTTTGGGCTGATTGTTTTTGGTGTTGTTGTTTCATTTATAAATATGAAATGGTTTGAAGAAGTGTATGTAGTGGAGGACGGATTTATCGAGTGGCTAACTGTATTGCCCTTGTTATTAACAACCGGCATCGCCATTTCATATCTTGTAAAACTTTACAAATGGCGAACCAAACTGTTTGTTTTAGCGGTGACTGTTATTGCGCTGTTTTGTTTTTTTGCCGCAGGCGAAGAAATAAGTTGGGGTCAGCGTATCTTTCACATAAAAACTCCGGAATACTTTCAGGAACACAACAGCCAGGATGAACTCAACATACATAACCTTGTGCTTGATGGCGAAAGTGTAAACAAAATTGTGTTTTCTGATATTCTTATTGGTGCTGCAGTTTTATATTTGGTAGGCTTACCTGTTTTGTACACAAAGAATCTAAAGTTTAAAAAGTTTGTGGATAATGCCGGCGTTCCTGTTGCACGGTTGTACCAAATAATTGGTTGTGCATTAGTGTTTGTCTTGACTTCTATCAGTCCTTCCGGTAAAAACTCCGAACTGCTTGAGTTTGGCGGCTGCTTTATGTTTATGCTGATTGTTTTATATCCACGCAACATAGAAGTGTTTAGAAAAACAGTTTGATGATTTTTATGAGCCATATTGCATTGCTACTATGATGCTTTACTTGCGTCGTCGAAGACCCCCGAGAAAGGTGTGTGAAATGATTGGGGGCACTCTTGTACGTTTTATAAATAGTTTCAGCAGTTTACAAGTTTATCAGTTCAATGTAACTCGCAAACCAATGAAACTCGTAAACTCTGAATTTGCTACTCAAATTTCCCTTTGCAAGAATATTTTTGCCTTTATTTCGCAACAATTTCCTTTCTGTTCATTATTGCAATCATAAAAAATGCAACACTCGCAAGTGAAACAAAAGTTCTTATAGTATGATAAGACTCCCATCTATCACGAATACTCATCCAGTTTGAAGGTATTGTAGCCACAGTCCATATTCTTATTTTGTCATCTATCGGCACTTCAATACCCACCGTTATTATAAGAGCAATAACAAACAAAACCAGCGATGCGAGTATAGAATAGAAATAAACTGTTTTTGTTTTCCATGAGCTGATAAGTAGAATCAATAAGCATAGAATGGAGGCAGGCATAATGATACTCATTGTAACAGCTACATTTTTCATAATTTCTTTTCCTATCGTAAGAAAAGTTGCCGCAGATAGCTCATACATAGTTCTGCTTAATGAAAACCATGTTCCCCAAAACACGCCTGCCACAAGCACCAGCAATAAACCTGTTATAAGTTGTACCGTTTTCATGATAAAAGTTTTTTAATTAAATAACCTTACGTTTTGCCACACTAAATTTTATGTAAAGGTATTTTATGAACGTAGGCGACTAAAGATGAAACGACGTGATATGAATTTGTGAAGATGAGATGATGAATAATGGATACTTATCTTTTCCACCTTTATTATATTCAACTTCTTTTGGGGTTATTGTGTGATATATTGTTTTGCTCCCTGAATTTTATTCAGGTTACTCAGATTAAAGTCCTTCAGACTTTTTTGAAGACAATCTTGAATCGTTATGATGAGAAAACTCCGAGGGATTAAATATGAATAACCATAGAGGAAATCTATGGTAATAAAAGATTCAACCCACATGTTGAATTAAAGCCTGCTGGCAGCAACAACTTGCAAGAGGATCGCTACGGTTCAATTGAAAGAGGAACTTTGAAGTGAGTGACACAACAGGCGATGCCATAAAAACAAAAGCTGGTACCAAAAAAATCCTCAAATTTATTTTGGAAGAAAAGACCTGCTGTACAACTTAATCATCTTACCCTGCAATTTTACTCCTGAACCATAAATAAAATTTTTAATTACCGCAAGAGGTTTCACTTTTGTATAATGATTATGCTAATGTATGAGTAAACAAATTTTTATGCCGTTGCTTTCAATGCTGCTGCTCGCTTTGTTTGGTTGCGACTTTAGCACCGACCAGTATCCCGCGCCAAACGACTACGATCTTAATCATCCTGTAACAGTTATGCTTCAAACAGAGCTGAACGAAATTTCGGGCATTGTTTATTATCCAAAAGATACGAGTGTATTTGCGATAAGCGACGAAACGGGATGGCTGTATAAAATATTTCCAACCAGACAAGTCAAGGTTCAAAAATGGAAGTTTGGAAAGAATCACGATTATGAAGATTTGCAACTGGTTGACAGCATTTTTTATATTTTATCAAGTACCGGTGATATTGTTACCATTAAATTTTTGCCGAATGATTCAATGGATGTTCAGCAGTATAAATTTCCTAAGGAGCACAAGAATGAATTTGAAACACTCTATTTCGATAAAGCAACGGGATTGTTGAACATAATTTGCAAGAATTGTAAAAATGAAAAGAAACACAGGGTAAGCGTATGGACGTTTAATCCTTCGACGCATGAATATAATCTTTCGTCACTTTTTATTGATGTTGCTGCGTTAGCAAAAGAATTTGATAAAAAGAAGATGGAGTTAAAACCATCTGCCGCTGCAATTAATCCGCTTACAAATGAATTATTTATTTTATCTTCTGTAAATAAATTGTTAGTGATTGCTGATAAAAACGGCAGCGTGAAGAGTGCATATCCGCTAAATCCCGGTACATACAAACAACCGGAAGGAATTGCATTTACACCTTCGGGAGATTTGCTGATATCGAATGAATCTGCAAATGAAGGCTCGGCAAATATTTTGGTAATAAAATATAAAAAGAAACATCAATGAAAACAATAAGCTTATCACTTGCTCTTTTCTTGTTTTATCATTGCATGGCGCAGAGCGATACAGTACAGGCCCGGATTGTTTTAATTGGTGATGCAGGTTCGTTTCAGTTGGGCAAACACCCTGTTGTAGATGCAGTAGAGAAGAATATAAAACTCGACAGCAATACAACTATTGTTTTTTTAGGTGACAACTTATATACATGGGGCTTGCCTGATGATGCTTATTCAAACTATGTTGTATCGCGAAGTATTCTTGATTCGCAGGTGAGCATTGCAGGTAACAGCGGTGCAAAAGTTTATTTTATTCCGGGAAATCATGATTGGGCAAGAGAGGGACCAGGCGGATGGGAAGCAATCTTGCGTCAGGAGCGTTATGTTGATGCTTTAGGAAATAAAAATGTAAAATATTATCCTGAAGACGGTTGCCCCGGTCCCGTTGAAATTCCTTTATCAAAAGAGGTAGTGCTTATTCTTTTCGACAGTCAATGGTGGTTGCATCAATACGATAAACCGGGTGTTGAATCGGATTGCCAATGTAAAACAGAGAGCGAAGTGTTAAACGTACTTGATGATATGGTGAGCCGCAATTCCAAGAAGCTTATTTTGTTTGCATGTCATCATCCTTTTAAAAGCTATGGCATACATGGCGGTTACTATACATGGAAGCAATATATATTTCCATTTACAGATTTAAAACCAAATTTGTATATACCACTGCCTGGTATCGGCGCTATATATCCTATTACGAGAAGTGTTTTTGGAACCATACAAGACTTGCATCATCCGCTTTATCAAAACATGGTAAGAGACCTTGAAAATGTATTGCAGCAGCACCGGAATGTAATTTTCATTGCAGGGCACGAACACAATCTTCAGTTTATAAAAGACAGCAGTTATTATTATATTATCAGCGGCTCCGGAACAAATAAGACACGTGTATCGAAAAGTAAAAAAGAATTGTTTGCTGCTGCCGAAAACGGATTTGCAGCTCTTGAGATTTCAAAAAACGACAATGTAAGAGCACAATTTTACACTGTGTTTGGCGATTCTGTAAATAAAGCCTACGATAGCGCAGTATTCAATTTTGGAAAAGTTGTTGCTTCAGAAGAAAAAAAAGACACTATCAGCAAAGCTGTTGCGGTTGTTCCATTTAAAGATAGCATTGTTGCGGCTATTGATACCGGTTACAATAATGCAGGCGGGCTGCACCGTTTAATGCTTGGCGATAACTACAGAAAAGAATGGGCAACTCCGGTGCATATAAAGGTGTTTAATATCAGCAAAGAAAAAGGCGGCTTTACCATTTCAAGTTTGGGTGGTGGTAAACAAACACTTTCGCTGCGATTAAAAGATAAGGATGGCAGAGAATGGGCTTTGCGCACCATTAACAAAAATCCTGAAAAAGCAATACCCGAAATGCTTCGTGGCACTATTGCAAAAGACCTTGTGCAGGATATGATTTCTGCACAACATCCTTATGCACCACTTACTGTTCCTGAATTTGCAAAAGCAATGAATGTGGTGGCGCCTTCACCAACATTGTATTATGTTCCCGATGATCCCGCATTTGGTATTTATCAAAAAAGATTTGCCAACAATGTTTGTTTGTTGGAAGAGCGCGAACCCACACCCGATAAAACTGATACAAAGAGCACACAAAAAGTAATAGATAATCTTTTTGAAGACAATGATAATAGAATTGATCAGCATGAAGTATTAAGGGCAAGATTAATTGATATGTACATTGGCGATTGGGATCGTCACTACGATCAATGGAGATGGGGCACTGTTGATACAGGCAAAGGAAAAGTGTATTATGCTATTCCACGCGACAGAGATATTGCCTTTTTTTATTCCAACGGATTTTTAGTAAAGGTGGTTGCACGAAGACTGTTGCCTTTCTTAAACGACTTCAGGGATCGCATTCCCGTTGTTAACTGGCTTAACTGGAGTGCAAGAGATTTTGATCGCATATTCTTAAACCAGCTTGATAAAAATGTTTGGACGAATACAATTAACGATTTTCAAAAAAATATTACCGATAGTGTGATTAAAACAGCAGTAAGCAAAATGCCCCCCGAAATAGTATCTCTTGATGGTGCAACGATTACAAGAAAGCTACAAAACAGAAAAAAAGACCTATCCAAACAGGCACTTAAGTATTACAATTTTTTAAGTAAGCGTGTAAATATTGTAGGCAGTAATCAAAAAGAATATTTTAAAGTAACAAGTACAGATAATGATGGGTTAGAAGTAAAAGTTTTTAAAAGAAAAAAAGGAAACGATTCTGTATCGCTCATGTATCAGCGCGTATTTAATCCGCACGACACAAAAGAAGTAAGATTATATGGTTTAAATGATGATGATATTTTTGATATAGATGAGAACGCCTCATCAAGAATAAAATTGAGAATTATTGGCGGTAAGGGTAACGATACTTTCAACATAAACGGACGTGTACGCAACTTTATTTACGATTTAAACACAAAAGAAAATTATATAATCAACAGCAGTCGCTCACGAATACGCACTTCATCAGATCCGCATGTGAACGATTTTAATTACACTAACTTTAAATATAATCTTTACCGTTACCCGGGTTTTGTGCTGGGCTATAATGCCGAAGATAAACTGATGGTGGGCGCCACATTTATGGTGCGCACTTTTGGATTCAGAAAAGAACCTTTTGCAACGCAACAAAGAGTATCGGCTTTTTATGCCCCTGATGATGGCGCCTACAATATAAAATATGCGGGTGAGTTTAATAATGTAATAGGCAAAAACGATATTGTTGTAAACAGTCAATTTTATAATCCTGTTTTGAATAACTTTTTCGGGCTCGGTAATGAAACAACGATTAATGATTCATTTGGCATAAGATACTATAAAGTGCGGTATAATTATGTGGAAACTGATGTAATGCTTAGAAGACGCTTTAATTCCGTATTGCAGGTAAGCATTGGTCCTGTTCTTTATCATTATTGGAACAAGTATGAGGATAACAAGGGAAAAATTCTTCAAGAGCCGTCTCTTATAGGGCTTGATTCTGCGAACGTATATTCAAGAAAAACTTATGCAGGTGGTACGTTTTCCGTTCTTGTAAATAATCTTGACAATGTTTTATTACCCACCCGCGGCATACACTGGAACACGGAGTTTACTGCGTTGAGCGGACTTACAGATAAAAGCAAACCTTTTACAAGCCTTACTTCCGATATGGCAGTGCATGCAGCAGTAACCGATCCCGCAAGAGTAGTTGCCGTGGCAAGAATAGGAGGTGGGCATATCTTTAGCAATCAATACGAATATTTTCAGGCATTGAATCTTGGTGCAAACAATTTTTTGCGGGGATTCAGAAAGAACAGGTTCTCGGGTAATTCGCTTGCTTATGCAAGTTTTGAATTAAGAGTTAAACTTTTTACATCAACATCGTATGTAATTCCCGGCGACGTAGGCATTATTGCATTTAATGATGTAGGCAGAGTTTGGGTTAAAGGTGAGGACTCAAAAAAATGGCACGACTCTTACGGCGGAGGGTTGTATTTTACACCGTTTAATTTTGTATTGATATCTGCCGGTGTGGGTTTTTCGAAAGAAGAGCAATTGTTTAATTTTTCGGTTGGCACTAAATTCAACTTAACTTTCTAATGTGAAGGAGCATATTATTTTGAAATTTTCGATTTTAAGATTTTTGGGGGAGGTGAAACCTCAGTGCCAACTGCAATCAAACAATCCCGCAATTCCGGGATCAGTAATTCAAATGAATGACATTTTATAGTAACTTAAAATACTAAACGCATTTTATGGATACAATCATGTATGCAAAAGACGCAACCATTTATAAAAAAACAGAGCAGTATGTAACAGATTTGTATGAAAGACGTCACAACCCCAACCTGCTTTTTCATAACCTTAACCATACAAGAGAGGTAGTTGAAAGAACAAATGAAATTGCGGCGCATTATCGCGTTGGCGAAAGAGATATGCTGATACTCTATGTAGCTGCATGGTTTCATGATACAGGTTATTTATTTACAGGCACAGCAAGAGGTCATGAAGAAGAGAGCGTTAGAACAATGAAAACATATATGCATGAGCTGGATAACGATCCCGAACTTATTGCAGAAATAGAGAAATGCATAATGGCAACAAAAGCGCCGCGTAATCCTCAAAGTCTTTTACAGGAAATTATTTGCGATGCAGACACATATCATTTTGGTACAAAGGAATTTAAAGAAACAAATAAACAGGTGTTGCAGGAATATATTTTGATAAAGGGTGATATTGATAAAAAAGAGTGGAATGAAAGAACACTCAATATGCTGGAAGCGCATCACTTTTATACTGCTTATTGCCAAAATTTACTCGATGAGAAAAAAAAATCAAACATGAAAAAACTTAAGAAAAAAACGCAGGAAATGGATATAAAAGATGAACTCGTGATAGATGAAGCAAACAGCCTTACAGCAAAAGGCATTCAAACAATGCTGCGTCTTACCTCGGAGAATCATTTAAAGCTAAGTGATATGGCAGATCATAAAGCAAATATTCTTATCTCCGTAAACTCCATTATCATTTCTGTTATTCTCGGTGTGCTGTTAAGGAAGCTGCCCGAAGCGCCGTACCTTACCATTCCATCCATTATATTTTTAATAGTGGCAGTATGTACTATTGTAATTGCCATACTCGCCACACGTCCCAAATTGAGCAGCGGCACATTTAACGCACAAGACGTTATTGATAAAAAAACAAACTTATTGTTCTTTGGCAATTTTCATAAAGCTACTTATGATGAATACAATGTTGCCATGCGTAAAATGATGAAAGACCCTGACTATCTCTACGGCTCATTAATAAAAGACATTTACAATTTGGGCAAAGTGCTTGGTAGAAAATATCAATTAGTCCATCTTGCCTACAACATATTTATGATAGGTCTTGTAGCATCCGTAGTTGCATTTGGTGTAGCCGCTATTTTTTTTGGCTCAACAGGAAATGTTATTACGCCGGCAAATGGAGCATCGCCGTTTTGAGAGGAAAGGTTTTTTAATACGAGCTTTTGTTCTTGTGGCATCATTCGTTGCGTCGCATTTCGTTCATCTGTATAGCGTTGGTGAGCTTTGTTTTGCTTACAAATTTATGGCCCAAGTGCTTCACTCCAATCGCAGCTAATAGTAAAACAAATGGTAATACAGGCATGATAAAACGATTATTCCAATCGTCGCAGGTAAACATTACACTTAACGTAAAAATGATCAGCAGACCCACTATATAAATCAGTAAATATTTATTCATACTCCACAATCTTCGCAGTCCAATTATCGCTAAAAAGTAAAGAGGATAAAAAAAGCACATCAGTCCAAGGTTATGTTTTGCGTCATAATAAGTTCTCGTCATGCCCCAGTAAGAAAGAAATTTCAGTCCTGCCAATTTTAAAAATTGTAAAGTATTTTGCTTGATGTAAATCCATATACTTTCCAAACTATTTCCCAGAACCGATACAGTTGAATGTTGTGGTGAAACAAATTCGGGTATATCGCAGATAACATTGTTTTCCACTAATGGTTTCATGAAGTCGTAGCTGGAGCCGCCTTTCATAGCATATTCCAAAACGACGATGAAAACAGTTAGACCAATCGCACTTATTGTTATTGCTACAGTTATCCTTTTGCTGCGAATCAACTTATACATAAACAAACAGCACATAACGGGAATAAACAAAATTCCTGTTGGTCGTGAAATAAGAAGTAACAGGAATAAACAAACTGTAATAATTAACCATGCCTTGCTTCTCATCTGCGGGTTAAATAAGACGTAAGTAAAAATTATTATCAGAGAACAAAAGAAAGATTCTGTAAAAAGGTTAACAGCCCAATATTGCCACGGATAACAAATTGCTAATAATAACCCTGCTATAAAAGCAATCACAATATCTTTTGAAATGATGAAAGCAAGTTTAAAGAACAGGTAAAGCGAAAGAAGATTTGCCAGTATTTGTGTAATAAACACACCTGCCGTTTCGCAATTGAGTTTAATAAAGATTATGTGTAGAAAAATATAACCTGAATACAAAAGATATTTAGGTTCAGAAAAATGACCTTGCTGAAGTAAATACTTTGCTTCATCATAATATTTTATTGCTTCTCTTACTGTAACAATACCGAAAACGGAAAGCAGAATAGTTTGCATTACCAGCCAAAAACAAAAAATGATAAGAAAGGGATATTTGCGAATAAGCAGCTTTATGGTAGAAATTATTTTTGGAAGCATTGGTGATTCAACAAATTTCTTTCTTTAAAGGATTGAGCAATTATATAAAAAGATGTGCAAAGATGGGAGTATTGTAAAAAGAATTAAAGAGAGGGATACTTATTTTTTAAAGAGCGAGATATAATCTGCTTTAAAATTTATTGAGTTGCTTTTGTTCTTCGAATTCCAGACAGAGTCTGGCTTTTTATTTTCATCCGTAGTCGAAGACATACGGATAGCGGTAGCTTTTTATTTTATGAACACTACGATGAGCAGGGGATTTGGTGTCTCAAATAAATTTTCTTCCTTTATAAAATTGATCAATTTTATAAAGCTGTACAAAGACGCGATATTGTAAAAGAATTAGAGAGAAAGCAATTATTTTTGAACAGCGATAGATAATCTGCTTGCAATATTTATCAGTCACTTTATTTCTTAAAAGCCAACTCTGTCTGACTTTTCATTTGCACCCGTAGTCATAAACATTCGGATAACAGTAGCTTTTCTTATTATGTGCAACAACTCTATTAGAGTAGTGGGAAATCTTCTATTGTTTTATGGAAAACGTTCTCACCTCAGACCACGGGCCTGAACCGCCGCCCGCTGCAACGTATCTAACTCTCCAATATAGAGTAAGGCCGCTGAATGCACTTTGCCTCCAAAATGGATCGTTCAGTAATAAATCAGTCTCAGGATTAGTAAACGAGCTATTATTGGCGATTTGTAATTGATAGTAGTAGGCGTTGTTATTCCCAGCCCAAGTAAAGTCTACAATCTCGCGTGGCTTAAAAGTTTTGTTATTCCCGGGCGATTGCAGTGGCGGAGCAGGAAAGGTCGCCGTTAGCGGAAACACTTTTATAGTTGTGCTTTTGGTCTCGGTATTCAAACGAACTGTAATAGTGGCTGTGGTGGCATTGGTTATTTGCCCACCGGTCACATGGGGTTGAGCACTCCTTTGCCCTGCAGGAACAACATGGGTAGAAGCTACCTGTGCAGCGCCGGGATTTGACGATGTAAGATTGAGTACCCATCCGCCGGGAGGTGCGGGCTGAGTGAACGAAACCCAAATGCTGTCTGTGGTACCTGCAATTAACCTTGCGGCATTACCGGAAAGCACACTTTGAATGAGACCTGTTGTGGTATTTCCGCCTCCTTTTCCGGAGCCGTCTGCCTTCGGTTTGCTATTAATTGTTGATGTGGTAACTGGTTCCTTATTGCAGGCTGATAAAATAACCAGTGAAAGTACTGTGAAGGTGGCAATCAGTTTCATACAGGAGAGGTTTTAATCATTTGTGTATGCAAACTATAACAACCTCTTTGGAAAAGCAATTTTCTGTATCTAAACCGGCGTTTTTTGTTGCTGAAACGGATTATCTCCGCCTTCGTTCGTATTGTTTCCACACTGCATATACCGGCATTGTTTGTCCATGTAAAGTTTACATTGTTGCCGCAAAGGAAGAAGTATTATCACCTTTAATCATTGCAACCACATATCCGTTGCTTGCAAGCAGTTCGTTTGTAATTATAGTGGATAAGGGACGAAGCATACCAATTAACAATGGAAACTTGTCTTTGAGCGGCGCAGCATCCATTGTGCAACAGCTTCTTTCTCTGCGTTGCTGATCGTATCATTTGTTGATGTAAGTAAATAGCTGTAACAGTAATTGCCATAAGTTTGTTTTGGCTTATTCACGTTTATTGAGCGGGATACCAAAGATGCACTGTGATTTTGTTCTGCGATCTCCTTCCGTCCTTTCTTTCAAATAATTGAATTCTGGTTTTACTATTCTCGAAGGATCGGTTAGAGTAACTATTTTAAAACCTACGGCATATTTTCCCATTGGTAAGTTTTGATAAACAGGATTTGTTTGCGCTGAAGTATTGATCGCGATAAACAAAAGAGAAATGAATCTTAGCCGCATAAAGTTGGTTTTGGCTAAAATAGATTCACGCTAAAGCTATTCCTATCAAACCGATAATTCCGGTATTAATGTATGTGTAATTTAAATGAAGAAGTTTAGCAACGACTTATTTTTTTCTTGTGCAGAGATAGTTTCTCTGCTCGTAAAATTAAACGCACAGGTTTTGTGTCTCTCTTTTAACGGAAAATGTATTTTTATAACTTTCAAAAATCGGCGTATTTAATTCTGATTGTTAATGTTGGTTTTCCTTCCGGTTAAAATATGTTACGATTAGTGAAAGAATAAACGTGAGGACTATTATTATAAAAACTATATTCATAATATAAATACTGGTACCCATAAGCCTCGAAAATTATACCAAACTTGTCGGTTCGAGGATAATACGTGTTTTACAACAGTCTCTCCTATTGTTTTTGGTCTGCCCGCCCTTGCAGCGAAACGTATAGCGCATTTATGGTCTTATGATTGTTCCATCATTTTTGCGAACCTGCCAGTTCGATTTTGTGGTAATAGGATATTTTGCTGCTTCTTTTTCATTTATATCCACGCCAATACCCGGCGCTTCATTTACAAACATGTATCCGTTATCCATAGTAGGGCAACCGGGAAAAACAGATCGTATCTTATCCGAAAAATCAACTCTCTCCTGTATTCCAAAATTCCATATTGCCAAATCAATATGAGCTTGCGCCGCATGACCAACAGGCGAAACGTCTCCCGGTCCATGAAAAGCAGTTTTGATGTTGAACCATTCACCAAGACGCGCAATCTTCATGGCTGGTGTAATGCCCCCTATCTGTGAAACATGCACACGTATATAATCAAACCACTGATTAACCATCGGCATCTTAAATTCATTAATATTATTAAACAATTCGCCCATTGCAATGGGAACAGTAGTACTCATTCTAAGCTGTTTAAACCATTCCATATTTTCAGGAGGGAAAGGGTCTTCTATAAAATAGGGATGGAAGTCTTCCAGCGACTTAATCATATTTATTACATCCATCGGCTGCACACGTTCATGAACATCGTGCAGCAACTCAACATCATCACCACAAATCTTTCTCACTGTTTCAAACATCTTCGGCACCGACTTTAGATAAGCATGTTCATTCATATACATATCGTCTTTATAACCGAATCCACTCTTTTTAAAATCAGGTTCTTGGGATGATGTATCTGTACCGCCATATCCGCCTTGCTGTATTCTTACATGACGAAATCCCTGCGACATAAATTGCTGAACACTCGCTGCAACTTCTTCAGCGGTATTGCCGCTTGCATGCGCATAGCAATCAACAGCGAACCTGCTTTTACCTCCCAACAGTTGATACAACGGCATATTTGCACGCTTACCTTTTATGTCCCACAATGCTTCATCAATGCCACTCATTGCATTGTTTAAAACAGGTCCGTTACGCCAATAGGAACTTACATAACACGATTGCCACATGTCTTCGATATTGTCAACATCTTTACCCGCACAAAAATCATTGAGGTAACTGTTTATTGCTGTAACTACTGCCGCTGCCCTTTGTGTAAATGTTGCACAACCCAAACCGTATAAACCCGGCTCCGTGGTGTCAACTTTTACAACTATGAGATTACTTCCTTCAGGCGCTGTTGCAATGGCTTTTACGCTTTTGATTTTCACAGGAGGTAAACCTGTTTTATAATTATTTCGAAGCTCTGGCTTTTGCATATTTGCATAAACACCTAAAGGCAACGCAAAAAGAGTTGCAGTTGAACCTAATGCAAGCTTCTTCACCATCTCTCTCCGGTTTGATGAAAATGGAGGGGCAGATTTTTTCATAATGTTGCTGGTTTAAAAAATGCAAGACAGTTTGATTGATGCGACAGTAAGTTAATAAAGATGATTAAAGAAGTAAACAGACGTTACATTTTTTCAATACAAAAATTTGAGTACGGAGACTAAAAACATTTGAAAGCTTAAATAAATTACAACGCACAGACGATGCTATGAAATAAAGTGTGTTTGTCTCATAAAAAAACAACCAAATTTCAAAATCTCAAAACCCAATCTGAAACGCAAAACATCAACTCAAAATACAAAGCTTCTTTTTCTGTAACAAAACGGTACAACAAGTGTATCGAAAGCGAACACCTGCTTAATTAACTCATTCACAAGTTGCTGCTTTTCAATTGAAATTTATATTGGCATGTATTTGTAAACTTATGGGCGGATTATACCTTTACCACTAAAACAAAAACCATGATCGAATTAAAACATGTGTCAAAATGGGTAACCATCGGCGGCATCAGAACATTTATTTTAAAAGATGTAATCTTAAAGATAAAAGAGGGAGAATTTGTTTCTGTGATGGGACCTTCAGGCTCGGGCAAATCAACACTGCTGAATGTAATGGGAATGCTCGATGAGTTTGATGAAGGTGAATATTTTTTTCTTGATGAAGCAGTACATAAATTGAAAGAGAAACATCGCTCGCAATTATATAAACAATACATTGGCTTCGTATTTCAGGCTTACCATCTTATTGACGAATTAACCGTATACGAAAATATTGAAACACCATTAATTTATCAAAACCTGAAAACTTCTGAGCGCAAAGCAATTGTTGCTGATATACTTGACAAATTTCAAATCGTTGGTAAAAAAGATTTGTTTCCTACGCAGCTTTCGGGCGGTCAACAACAATTGGTGGGTATTGCAAGAGCGCTTGTTGCAAAACCAAAATTGATTCTTGCAGATGAACCAACAGGAAATCTTAATTCGAAACAGGGCGAAGAAATTATGGACTTATTTAAAAAATTAAATGAAGAAGATCATGTAACAATTGTTCAGGTAACACATTCTGAAAAAAATGCATCCTATGGTTCGCGTATAATCCATTTGCTCGATGGCAGAATTGAAAGAGAAGAAGCGCCGGCTTCGATGAGTGCATGATGAAGAAGTTAATTGGTTAAATAGTGATTGGTTAATTTGTGATTGGTTGAAAAACATGGAAGTAGCTCATTCATTAATCATTCACCATTGGCGATTAAAGACTCACCACTCATTCACCATTCACTACTCATCATTGACCATGCACCATTCACAAATAATTTATTGAGGTATTTAATATGAAAAAGAAATTTTTGTTTTTGTTTTTGACGTGTTTTTTGTTTTTTCAGAAAAATTTTGCGCAGGATACTGCTGCATACTCTTTAAAAGAATGCATTGATATTGCGCTGAAGAATAATGTTGATGTGAATCGTACGGAGCTTAACATGGAAACAAGCAGAGTAACTTCTATGCTTGCAAAGGGAAACTTGTTACCTTTTATGTCGGGTAGTGTCAATCATGGTGTTAGTCAGGGACGTTCATTGGACCCTTTCACAAACGGTTATGTGAATCAGAATTTATCGTACGCGAATTATGGTGTAAATGCAAGTCTTACTTTGTGGAATGCAGGCAGCGTGAGAAATAATATCAAAGCAACATCGTTAGGTTATGATGCAAGTAAAATGGATTTGCAACAACAGAAAGACAACATCACCATTAATGTTATTCTTGCTTATCTTGATGTATTGAACAACCATGAGCAATTAAATGCTGCACAGCAAAGCATAGAAGTTACACGTAAACAAGTTGAACGTAATGAATTTTTGAATGAAAAAGGAGCCCTTCAATATCCTGCTACATTGTACGATTTAAAAGGTCAAATGGGAACCGAGCAATTAAACGTGATAAGTATAAAAAGATTACTTGAAACTTCTAAGGTTACTTTGGCGCAATTGATGAATATTCCATACTCATCAGATCTTGCGGTGGAAAAGATAAATACAGAGTCGGAGCTTGCTTTGTACAATGGAACGTCGCAGCAAATTTATCAGCAGGCGATGCAAAACCTTGCGATGATAAAAGCGGTTGATTTGCGGAAAGAAGCTTCATTAAAAGCAGTGAAGTCTGCACGAGGGCAATTGTTTCCCACACTTTTTTTCAACGGCGGTCTTTCTACCAATTACTCCAATGCTGCAACTGTTCAAAATATTGTAAGTACATCGTTCATGCCTACTGAAAACTACGTGTTGTTCGACAATAATAAGCTTCCCGTGTATGCTCCGCAAAGTACATATGTGTCACAAAAGATTTCCTATGGCAGTCAATGGAAAAATAATTTTGCTTCATCATTCAGCATCGGTTTGAGCATCCCTATCCTAAACGGCTTACAATCAAGGGGCAATTTAAACCAATCAAAGATTAATGTAAGGAGAGCAACGCTTGAAGCTAAAACCACGAAAACCGTGTTGCAGCAAAATATCGAACAAGCGTATGTAAATATGAGTTCTGCATACGAACGTTATCAAACATTAACCCAGCAGGTGCAGGATTTTGCAGAATCATTTCGTCAGGCAGAAATTCGTTTCAACGCAGGCGACATGAATTCGGTTGATTATTTAATTGCCAAACGAAATGTAGATAACGCAAACATTAATCTTATTGCAGCAAAATACGATTATATTCTCCGCACGAAAATTCTTGACTTCTATCAGGGAAGATTATCGTTTTAGGGTTTTCAAAAAAGTCCGACCGCCCCGGTCTGACTTTTTGAGTTTAAACGCGATGGAATTTTTTATTGCACTTAAGGCTCATTTCAAAACAATGGTCAGACAGCGACGGTCAGACCGTTTTGTCGGAATTAAAACTCCACACTTATAGTTGGAACAAAATAATTTTTGCTGGAGAAGGGGTTAAAGTAATAAACCGAAGCTGTAAATTTTCCCAAAGTGTAACCTGCGAAAAATCCTTTTTGTACATTCAGTTTCGTTTCGAATAATTTGGTGCTTTCTTCAACAAGTCCAATCGTAAAATTGCAGCAAGGATTTACAGCAAGTTCATTCCAAGTATAAAAGAAATCTTTTTCCTTTCCGGTAAAATCAATCATGTATTCACTTTCAGAATAGAAATCAAATTTTGAATTTGAAAAATCTATTTCAAGCGAAGGAACAAAACCGGTTGTTCTGCCCAAAGCAAAACCCGCCATCGGTGTTACAGTGAGTTGAAGTTTATCACCAATGTTGAAATTGTAACCATAAAAAACGGACGCTGTTCTAACATCTTCATAATTATATCTCGCTTCGAGATGCACAGTACCATGATTTGCCATAAAAGTAACCCCCGGTATGCTGTTGGAGTAAGGAACAAGATAGTAATAACCCTCAATGTAAAACGACCATGTTGAATCAGTTGCAGAAGAATCTGCATTCGAATTTTGCGCCGATAAACCAGCGGGAACAGATGCTATGAAAAATGTGAGAATTAATGTGCGCATAAATTCACTACAACAGAATGACATTGGATGCTATTGAGATATTTTTTTTATAACACGATTTGTTGTATGCAGTGAAATTAAAACTTTATCTCCTTCTGTTAAACATTCTTCCGGCGGTATCGGAGCTTTAATGATGTTGTCCCCAATGCGCACTAAAACAAAAGTGCCTGTATCATTTCTTTCAACGGTTATTACTTCGCCTGTCAACTCAAACTCATCTGTTTGTTGAATCAATATTTCAGCAGTTGTTCCCTGCTTTGTGATAACACCATTCTCAAGCATAATAATTTTATTGGACATTTTGTTTATTTCTGCCACATCATGACTCACCAGAATAGTAGTGAGATTAAATTGTTTGTGCACCTTTAAAATGTGATCCTGTAATTTTAAACGCATCTCAACGTCGAGTGCTGAAAGAGGTTCATCGAGCAGTAATAATTTTGGTTTGCGAACAAGGGCTCGGGCTAAAGCAACGCGTTGTTTTTGCCCGCCTGAAAGTGTATCGGGTTTTCTCTTTTGCAGTTGTTCCAAATCCATCACATGCATTAATTCATTTACAATTGAATCGCTTTGATTTTTTTCTAAAGCATATAAAAGATTTTCTTTTACAGTCATGTTGGGAAAGAGCGCATAATCCTGAAAAACAAAACCTATTCTTCGCTTTTGAGGGGGCAGATTTATTCTGTTTTCAGTATCAAGCCATGTCTCGTTTTCAAATTTTATCGCCCCTTTTTCTGCTGAAGTTAATCCTGCAAGAATGCGTAAAATAGTTGTCTTGCCTGCACCTGAAGCGCCAAACAGCGTAACAAATGAACCTTGTTCTATTTCAAAGAGAACATCGAGATGAATATCACCATGCGATGTTTGAAGTGTTTTGTATATCGAGCAAGTGATCATAAATAGCTGCTTCGCGAAAATCGTTGATTCAGTAAATAAACAGTGAGCAAGATGATAAAAGTTATGATAAAAAGTATCATCGCATATACGTTTGCATTGTCGTAGTTCATCATTTCAACTTCATCGTAAATAGCGATAGAAGCAACCTTTGTTTCGCCGGGAATGTTGCCGCCAATCATCAATACAATTCCAAATTCGCCGATGGTATGCGCAAACGTAAGCACAGTGCCCGTAAGTAGAGACGACCGCATATTTGGTAACAGGATTTCTATGATAGTTCTCCACTTGCTTTTACCTAAAGTATAAGACGCTTCTCGTAATGCAGGCGAAAGTCCGGCAAATCCTGATTGTATCGGATGTACCATAAAGGGCAAACTATAAATAACTGATGCAATAATTAAACCGGCGAAAGAAAAGACAAGGCGAACATCAAAATAGTCTTCGAGAAATTTTCCAAAACTGTGCGATGGACTGAATGCCAGCAACAAATAAAAACCAAGCACCGAAGGTGGCAAAACCAAGGGCATACTTACAACGGCTTCGATGATTGTTTTGCCTTTTACTTTTGTATATGCGAGCCAATAAGAAAGTGGAATAGATAAAAAGAAGAGAATAAAAGTTGTGATCAGTGCGAGCTTTGCAGTAAGCCATAAAGGCTCCGGATCGATCATGATAGATTTTTATTTTAATTCAGTTAACGATAATAGATATAGAACGAGCACTCTTAAAAGTGGCTCACTCTTTTTACTTTAAAGCAAAACCTCTCCGTTTTTTGGAGAGGTTTCGGTGGGGCTTCTATATAAACCTGTTGATAAGGTTTTCGAGATATTCTTGTCTGCCGCTTATTGTTTTTGGCTCACCATTATCAATCGCATATTGACGCAAATCTTCCAGCGATAATTTTCCATCTTCAAATTCTTTTCCTTTACCGCTATCATAAGAAGCATAACGCTCTTTTCTGAATTTAGTGTATTCACCATCCTGCAAAATTTTATCTGCAACAATCAGTGCTCTTGCAAAAGTATCCATGCCGCCGATGTGTGCGTAGAAAAGATCTTGCGGATCGGTAGAGTTACGCCGAATCTTTGCGTCGAAGTTAATTCCACCTCCACCAAAGCCACCTGCTTCAAGTATAATAAGCATCGCTTCTGCAAATTCATTTATGTTGTTAGGGAACTGATCTGTGTCCCATCCGTTTTGATAATCGCCGCGATTTGCATCAATGCTTCCAAGCAAACCCGCATCAGCAGCCACTTGCAGCTCATGTGTGAATGTATGACCGGCAAGTGTTGCATGATTTACTTCAACATTTATTTTAAAATCGTTCATCAAATCAAACTGACGCAGGAAACCAATCACTGTTGCACAATCATAATCGTACTGATGTTTTGTGGGCTCCATTGGTTTGGGCTCGATAAAAAATGTTCCTTTAAAACCTTGCTTGCGTGCATAATCTTTTGCCTTGTGCAAGAACATTGCAAAATGCTCAACCTCGCGTTTCATGTTGGTGTTAAGCAAACTCATGTAACCTTCGCGACCGCCCCAAAAAACATAGTTCTCACCATCTAATGCAATCGTTGCATCAAGCGCAGCTTTCACTTGTGCAGCCGCATGCGTCAGCACATGAAAATCGGGGTTTGTTGCGGCACCATTCATGTAACGGCGGTTCGAAAATAAATTTGCAGTTCCCCACAACAACTTCACACCGCTTGCCTGTTGTTTTTGTTTTGCATAATCAACCAATGCTTGTAGTCGCTTATCATTATCACGCACATCATTTGTATAGTCCACCACATCCACATCATGAAAACAATAATAAGGCAAGCCCAGCTTTGTAATAAATTCAAATGCCGCATCCATTTTTTCTTTTGCTCTTGCAACAGCATCGTTCTTTTCATTCCATGGAAACAAATGCGTTCCCTCGCCAAACGGATCGCCACCTGTATTACAGAACGAATGCCAATATGCGCATGCAAAACGCAAATGCTCTTTCATGGTTTTGCCTGCTACTTTTTTGTTTTCATCGTACCAGCGAAACGCAAGCGGGTTATCACTTTCAGGACCTTCATATTTTATTTGTCCTATCCCTTTAAAAATTTCTTTGTCGCCAATTAGTGTTGACATGGTATTGAAGTTTTGTGTTTTGTATTTTGTATTTTGTATTTTATGTTTTTTTATGTACTTAGCTGAAGTGCTGCTATTAAGCTTTCGTTGTGTCACTCACTTGTACGTTCGGAACATTACTCAGCAATTTAACCACAGAGTTTCACCGAGTTTAAGCACAGAGTTGATGGAGTTATAAAACTACACGTTTGATTCCATTCTTAAGTGATGCTACATTAAAGTTTAGTAGTAATCCAACCTTACAATTACTTAACCGAAGATAAGTAAGTACTTGTGCCAGATGCACATCAGTAAACGCCTCTACCACTTTTATTTCAATCACCACCTTTCGTTCTACAAGTAAATCTAAACGATAACCAATATCTAATTTTACATCATGGTAGATTAACGGCATTGGTTTTTCAATTTCAACAAATAGCCCATCTTGTATCATTTCATACGAAAGGCATGCTTTATACGAAGATTCTAATAATCCCGGACCTAATCCAGAATGAACTTTAAATGCGCATCTTAAAATACGTTCTGTTATTTCATTATCTATCATAAGACTCCTTCCCCTCTGTGAATAAACTCCATGTAACTCTGTGGTTAATTCTTTAACTCAAATCGCGGTTCAGACATTCCTTCCACTTCCCATAGAACTCATCATATTCTTTCGCTTTTGCAGGCTCAACCAATTGCAAAGGTTTCATTTTTGTAAATGCTTCTTTTGGGTTGTTGAAAATTTTTGCACCAATGCCTGCACCCATCGCTGCACCTACGCTTCCATCGCTTTCATATAGTTCAACAGGAACATTGGTTGCATTTACAAAAGCCTCGGTAAATACCTTGCTTAAAAACATATTTGCTCTGCCTGCACGAATTACAGAAGGATACATTTTGTTTTCACGCATAATATCCAAACCATACCGAAACGCAAAAGCAATCCCCTCCTGCCCTGCACGATAAGCATG
>Ga0081539_10001853_pt1 | contig 33320 bp, 30 predicted proteins | sample TabmetS4T2R2_FD_71023 | JGI IMG/M metagenome (GOLD analysis project Ga0081539, IMG submission 71023) | Tabebuia heterophylla rhizosphere microbial communities from the University of Puerto Rico - S4T2R2 | ecosystem: Host-associated > Plants > Roots > Rhizosphere ... | reverse complement strand
ATGGAGATGATGCCGAAGCCCTCCTCCACCGGCAGCGGCCCGACGACGGTGGCGAGGCTCTCGAAATCGAGCGTCCCGAAGCGCGCGAAGAGCGCAAGCATGCCGAGGATGAACGCGTAGTCGCCGATGCGGTTGACGACAAACGCCTTCTTGCCAGCATCCGATGCGGACTTCTTCTTGAACCAGAAGCCAATGAGCAGATACGAACAGAGGCCCACGCCTTCCCACCCCACGAAGAGCACCGGGAAGTTGGCGCCGAGCACCAGGATCAGCATGAACGCGGCGAACAGGTTCAGATACGAGAAGTAGCGCGCGAACTCGCTGTCGACCTCGTCGTGCATGTACGCGGTCGAGTAGATGTGGATCAGCGAGCCGATGCCGGTGACGACGAGGATCATCACCGCTCCCAGCGGATCCACTCGGAACGCCAGCGCGATGTTGAAGTCGTCGGACGCGATCCAGGTGTAGAGCGCCTGATCGATCGAGCGCTGGTCGGCGGGCATCCCGACCAGCTGCCAGACAACGAGCGCCGAGACCGCGAACGACGCCAGCATCACCAGCGACGCCAGTCCACCCGATACGGCTTTCGGCAGCCGGCGGCCGAACAGCGCGTTGACGAGGAAGCCGAGCAGCGGGAAGAGCGGGATTAGCGCCAGCATCTCACCACTTCAGCGACGTGAACGCGTCCGGGTTGAGCGATTCACGGTTCCGGAAGAGCGCAATCACCAGGGCGAGGCCGACGGCGGCTTCGGCGGCGGCGACGGTCATGACGAAGAACACGATGATCTGCCCGTTGACGTCGGCGGCGTAGCGCCCGAACGCCACGAACGTCAGGTTCACGGCGTTCAGCATGATCTCGATCGACAGCAGGATCGTGATCAGGTTGCGCCGCAGGAAGACGCCCGTCGCACCGAGCGCGAACAGGATCGCGGAGACGATTAGATAGTCGTTGAGTGGGATCACTGCGGCCCTGACTCTCTGCGCGCCAGCACGACGGCGCCGACCATCGCCACCAGAATCAGAATCGACGTGGCTTCAAACGCGAACACGTGACGGTCGAACAGCACGCGCCCGAGCTCGGCGACCGAGCCGACGACGCTGGCATCGGCACGTCCGGCCACCGGCACGCGGAGGTCGGGCGCGCGCAGCAGCGCGTAGGCGAGCTGCACGACGAGGATCGCCGCGAGCAGCGCGCCGAAGCGCATCAGCACCGGATGGCGGAACGGATGCGTGCGGTCGTACTGCAGCGCGTCTTCCTGCGGCGCGTTCAGCAGCATCACGACGAACAGGAAAAGGACCATGATGGCGCCGGCGTAGACGATCATCAGCGCCACGGCGACGAACGGCGCATCGAGCTGGATGAAGAGTCCGGCCATCGCGCCGAACGATGCCACCAGCAGCAGCACGCTGTACATCGGATTGCGCTGCCCGATGACCAGCGCCGACGCGAGAATCGCCAGCCCCGAGAACAGATAGAAGGCGAATGTTTCAGCCATTGAAGTACAGCACCCCGGCGGCGGTGAGGAGCAGGTTGATCACCGACAGGGGAAGAAGGAACTTCCACCCGAAGTGCATCAGCTGGTCGTATCGATAGCGCGGCAGCGTCCAGCGCATCCAGATGTAGAAGAAGAGGAACCCGCCTACTTTGGCGAGGAACACAAGCCAGCCAAGCCCGTACTGTTCGATGAGCGGATCGATCGGCGTGTAGAACGGCAGCAGCCCGTGCCAGCCGCCCAGATACAGATCCGTCGCGACGGCGGACATCGTCGCCATGTTGATGTACTCGGCCTGCGGGAACAGCGCGAAGCGGACGGAGCTGTATTCGGTGTTATAGCCGGCGACCAGTTCCTGCTCCGCTTCCGGGAAATCGAACGGCGCGCGATTGGTCTCCGCCACGCCGGCGATGGCGTAGACGATGAAGCCGACCGGCTGCAGGAAGATCCACCAGTGCTGGATGAAGCCGAACCAGGTCCCCGCCTGTGAATCGACTACTTCGCGGACCGAGAGGGTGCCGGCGAGCACGATGACGGCGGCAAGCGAGGTGGCGTACGACAGCTCGTAGCTGATCATCTGCGCCGACGCGCGCAGACCGCCGAAGAGCGAGTACTTGCTGTTGGACGACCATCCGGCGAGCACGATGCCGTAGACGCCCATCGAGGTGATTGCGAAGATCACGAGGATCCCGACGTTCACGTCGGTGACGCCGAGCTTCACGGGCCTGTCGAGCAGTCCGAACAACGTGGTCTCGGCGCCCCAGGGCACGGTCGAGAACGCGGCGAACGCCGCGGTGACCGACAGAATCGGCGCCAGTGTGAAGAGCCACTTGTCCGCCCCCTTCGGCCGCAGTTCCTCCTTCATCAGGAGCTTGAGAATGTCGGCGAGCGGCTGCAGCAACCCATGCGGCCCGACGAGATACGGGCCGTAACGCTGCTGCATGAAGCCCATGATCTTCCGCTCGGCAAGCACCAGCACGGCCGATGCGTTGATCAGCATGAAGAAGGTGATGAAGATGATCAGCAGCTCGATCGCAAATGTCAGGGTCATGCGTGTCATGGCGGGCCTGAAGGCCCGCCTCTACGTTCCTTGTCTCCCGTAGCGGCGGACCTTCAGGTCCGCCGATCTAATGGGCGCCGGCGAGCATCGCCTGCCGCGCGCGCCAGTCGGCCGGCAGCGTGCATCGCCCTTCGCGGATGTGCGCCTCGAACTCGTTCCTGAACCACTTCAAGGTCGTCAGCACCGGCGTCGCGGCAGCATCGCCGAACGCACACAGCGTCTTGCCGACGATGTTGTTCGATACGCCGTAGAGCAGGTCGATGTCCTTCATCTGCCCTTCGCCGCGCTCGATCCGCTGCAGCAGCTTGTACAGCCAGTCGCCGCCCTCGCGGCACGGCGTGCACTTGCCGCACGACTCGTGGCGATAGAAGTGCAGCAGGTTCATCGCCAGCCACACCATGCAGACGGTGTCGTTCATCACGATCAGACCTGCGGATCCGAGGAGCGAACCCGCCTTCTGGATGTGATCGAAGCTGGCCGGCGTGTCGAGGTGCTCGTCGAGCAGAATCGGCACGGACGATCCGCCAGGGATGATCGCCTTGAACTTGTGACCGTCCTGCATGCCCTGCGCGAACTGATCGCCGAAGATCAAGTCGCGCAGCGTCGTATTCATCGACGCCTCGTAGACGCCGGGCCGCTTCACGTGCCCGCTGATGCAGAACAGCTTCGGGCCGCCGTTCTTTTCCGGCCCGAGCGCCGCGAACCACTCCGGTCCGTTCAGCACGATGAGCGGGACGTTGCACAGCGTCTCGACATTGTTCACCGCGGTCGGGCACTGATATAGGCCGGCGACCGCGGGAAACGGCGGCTTCAGGCGCGGCTGCGCACGCTTGCCTTCGAGCGACTCGATGAGGGCGGTTTCCTCGCCCGCTTCGTAGGCGCCGGCGCCGCGATGCACGTAGACGTCGCAGTCGAACCCGCTGCCGAGGATGTTCTTCCCGAGATAACCCGCCCGGTACGCCTCCTCGATCGCGGCCTCGAGGTGTTGCTGCACGTGCAGGAACTCGCCGCGGATGTAGATGTAGGCGACCTTCGCGCCGATCGCGTAGCAGCCGATCGCGCACCCTTCGATCAGCAGGTGCGGGTTGCGCTCCATCAGCACGTGATCCTTGAACGTGCCCGGCTCGCTCTCGTCGGCGTTGCAGGCGATGTACTTCGGCTTCGGCGTGTCCTTGAGGACGAACTGCCACTTCAATCCGGTCGGAAAGCCGGCGCCGCCGCGGCCGCGGAGACCCGAGGCCTTCACCTGCTCGATGATGTCGTTCGGCTTGAGCGTCAGCGCCTTGCGCAGGCCCTCGTAGCCGCGCGCGTTCTTCACGTAGAAGTCGAGCGTGAAGGCGTTGGGCTCGCGAACGAATTGCGTGAGAACCGGTTGATATGTCGCCATCGTCACCCGGGCGGACCTTCAGGTCCGCCTTCCCTATGCCTTCTCCACTCGCAGGTGGCACCCCGTAAGCGCCCCGAAGCCACGGGCCTTCAGGTCGTCGAGAAAGCGACCCACGTCGTCGGGCTTCAGCCGCTCCTGCCACCCTTCGTCGTTGATCATCAGCACCGGCGCACGATCGCACGCACCGAGACACTCGACTTCCATCAACGTGAACGTGCCCGTCGGATCCGTTTCGCCAGGCTTGATCCCGAGCTTGGCGCCGATCTCCTCGGTGATCCGCTCTGCGCCCAGCAGCGCGCACGACAGCGTGCGGCAGACGTTCAGCACGTACTTGCCGACCGGCTTCGTGTAGAACATCGTGTAGTACGACACGACGTCTTCCACTTCCGCTGCCGTGCACCCGATCTGCTGCGCCACGTGGCGCATCGACGCGCCACTGATGAAGCCCTGCTGGTATTGCACGAGATAGAGCGCGAACAGGATCGCGGACTTCCGCTGATCGGTCGGATAGCGCGTGACGTTCTCGTCGAAACGCGCCTGGTTCTCGGGCGTGTAGGTGAACGCGTCGCCAGGCTCGGCCAGCTTCCGCTCCGACTTGTGGAACTTCGCCGGCGCATATTCCATCCGTGGATGAAAGCTCACCGGTCGCAGTCTCCCATCACGACGTCGTTGGAGCCGATCACCGCGACGACGTCGGCAATCAAGCCGCCCTGCACGATCGACGGCAGCGCCTGGATCGCCATGAACGACGGCGGGCGCATCTTCACCCGCCACGGCCGATTGGTCCCATCCGACACGACGTAGCAGCCGTGCTCGCCTCGCGGACCTTCGATCGGGACGTACGCATCACCGGCCGGAACCGTGAAGCCCTGCGAGTAGATCAGGAAGTGCTGAATGAGCGCTTCCATCTCGGTGTAGACCTTGTCCTTCGGCGGCGGCACGATGCGCGGGTCATCGCACGCCCACACGCCAGACGGCGTGATGCGCGCGATCGCCTGCTTGCACAGCCGGACGCTTTGACGCAGCTCGGCGACGCGAACGCGATATCGCGCGTAGACGTCGCCCTCGGTGGCCGTCGGCACGTCGAAGTCGTAGGTCTCGTAGCCGGAGTACGGGAAATACTTGCGGACGTCGTAGTCCCACCCCGAAGCCCGCGCGATGGGGCCGACCAGTCCCCACGCGGCGGCGTCTTCCTTCGCGATGATGCCGACGCCGAGCGTGCGGCGGCGGAAGATGTCGTTCTTCGACAGCAGCCCCTCGAACTCGTCGATCTTGGCGGGGAACCGATCGAGAAACGCGTTGACCGCCTCGTGGAACCCGCGCGGCAGGTCCTCACGCAACCCGCCGATCCGGATGTAGCTCGGGAAGAACCTGAAGCCGGCAATCAGCTCGTTGATGTTCAGCAGCAGCTCGCGCTCGCGGATCGCGTAAAAGAGCATCGACACGGCGCCGATTTCCATCGCGTGCGTGCCGAGCCAGATCAGATGACTGGCGATCCGCTGCAACTCGGCGATGAGGACACGAATGTCCTTCACGCGGGTCGGCATCTCCAGGCCGAGCAGCTTCTCGACGCCGAGCGCGTAGGCGAGGCTGTTCGACTGCGGCCCCAGGTAATCCATCCGCTCGACCAGCGGAATCACCTGCTGCCACTTCTTCTGCTCGGCGGTCTTCTCGATGCCAGTGTGCAGGTAACCGATCGTCGGCGTGACCGATTGGATGACCTCGCCATCGAGCTCCAGCACCAGTCGCAGCACGCCGTGCGTGCTGGGGTGCTGAGGCCCCATGTTGACGGTCATGGTTTCGGTTCGGAGCTCGGGCATGGTCAGCCGGCCTTCAGCCTGCGGCCTACAGCCTACGGCCCTGGACCGGAGCCCGAAGGCCGAAGGCCGAAGGCCAGCACGATCGCTCGCGCCGGTCAGTGTTGTACACGGCGTACTCTGTCTCTTTCAATGTTCGCCTTGAACTCGTCCTCGCTGATCTCGAGCGGCTCGTAGGTCTGCGCCGCCTTGCGAATCTGCACCGGATAATCCTTGCGCGCCGGATGGCCGTCCCAGTCCTCGGGCATCAGGATGCGTCGGAGATCCGAGTGACCGGCGAATACGATGCCGAACATGTCGTAGACCTCACGCTCGGGCCAGCCCGCGGCGGGCCACACGGTCTGCACCGTCGGTACGACACCTTCGGCCGCCGCGCCCCCAGCGAGACGCACCTTCACCCGCAGACGCCAACGATTCGGGATCGACAGCAGGTGATACACGACCTCGAAACGCGGCTCGCGCGGCAGGTAGTCGGCGGCAGTCACTTCCACCAGCACGTTGAAGCCGAGCGTGGGCGTGTCGCGCAGCGCGAGGCAGGTCTCCACCAGGCGATCGGCTGGCACGTAGATGGTCGCGAAGTCGACACTCTTGCCGACCTCGTAGGTTGCGCCGGCCACGAGCGGCGTCAGCGTGTCGATGATCGCGGACGCGTTCATGCGGCTAGGCGCGCGAGCGCGCGATCTTTTGTTGCAGTTGCACGATGCCGTAGATGAGCGACTCGGGTCGCGGCGGGCAGCCAGGGACGTAGACGTCCACCGGAACCACCTGATCGACGCCCTGGACGATCGCGTAGTTGTCGAACACGCCGCCGATCGACGCACAGGCGCCCATCGAGATGACCCACTTCGGATCGGGCATCTGGTCGTACACGCGGCGCATCGCCGGCGCCATCTTCCGCGACAGACGGCCGGCCACGATCATCAGATCGGATTGTCGCGGCGAACCGCGGAAGACCTCGGCGCCGAAGCGGGCGATGTCGTAGCGGCTGGCCGCCATCGCCATCATTTCGATCGCACAGCACGCGAGCCCGAACTGCGCCGGCCAGATCGCCGACTGGCGCGCCCACTGGACGAGTTTTTCGACCTGTGTCGTGATGAACGGAAGCTCGGGGTCGAGCCCGTGTTCGTGAGTCTCAGCCATGACGCGCCAGCACCAGGATCACGCCGCTTTCTGCTGTGAGGACCGCGTCCGCGGGCGCCGCAGCGCCGGGCCCCAGTCGAGCACTCCCTTGCGCCACACGTACACGTATCCGACCAGCAGGATCAGGAAGAAGGTCAGGATCTGGAAAAAGCCGAACCACCCGAGGGAGCGCAGCGCGACAGCCCATGGATACAGGAACGCGACCTCGATGTCGAACAGCAGGAAGATCATCGCCACCAGGTAGAACTTCACCGAGTGACGTTCTCGCGCGTCGCCCACCGCCGGCATGCCGCACTCGTAGGGTGCGAGCTTTTCCGGGGTCGGATTCTTCGGACCGAGGAGCACGGACAACCCGATCATCAGGGCGGCGAACCCGACGCCGAAGATGACCATGATGACCAGGCCAAGCCAGCCGGTCATGCGCGCCCCGCTCGCGCCGCGCTGGCGTCACGACCGCGTCGCCGAGGCGATTCGACAGCCGACCGACACCACGCGCACTGCGCCGCTTGTGAAGAGTTTCCCAAACCTGTTCATGCTATAGAAGCGGGTCGGAAAGGTCAATTCACTCGCCGCGATGTATCGATGAGAATTGCGTGGTTTCGGCCGACGCCAATCGGCGCGCTCGACACGCGTATCGCGACCGCTTTCGAAACTGAGCTGTCGCGGATGCACGTCGTCGACGCGTTCGATGAACGGACAGCCCACGATTTTGTCTGGATGCACTTCCGCCAGCCATACGACGTGTGCCTGTACGAGCTCGGCTCCACCGCACGCTATCGCTTCACCCGCGCCTATCTGTTCCAATACGCCGGAGCGCTTCTCGCCCACGATCTCGGCGAGGCGCACGATCCCCTCCTCGCCGCAACGCTCGTTGTCGTCAACAGCGCGTCAGCCGCCGAGCTGCTCGCCGTCGATATCGCTGCGGATCGCATCGACGTCGCACCGCAATTCGCTCCAGCCGTCGATGTGTCGGCCACCCAGCCAACGAGTCGTGTCATCCGTGTCGGCGTACTCGATGCGGATCATCGCCAGCTGGCATCGCGGGCCCTGGCGCGTGCGTGCGCGGCAGATGCACAGGCGACGCTTGTCGACCCACACGACGATGTCGACCGGGTCGTTCGCGAGTCGGATGTGCTCATTGCGCTGCAGGGGCCGTTGTTTTCCGGACCGCTCACTGCACCGCTGCTGGGGATGAGTGCGGCGCGGCCGGTCATTGTGTCGGAGTCCGACGCCACCGCCGACTGGCCCGCTTTGGACCCACAGACCTGGCTGCGCCGCGGCTACTCCGGGAATGACGAGCCGGTCGTGGTGTCGATCGATCCACGCGACGAAGAACACTCGCTGATGCTGGCGATCCGGCGATTGTCGGCCGACGCGGTGCTGCGGGCGCAACTCGGCGCAGCGGGCCGCCGGTATTGGGAGGCGCATGCCACACCACGTCACGCGGCGGAGGCATGGCGACGGATTCTGGAACGCGCGGCCTCTGCCCCGCCGCCCTCTCCGAATCTGCCACCGCACCTGACCGCCGACGGGACCACCGTTGCGCGCGAGGTCCTGGCGCAGTTTGGCGCCTCCGTCGACCTCTTCGACGGCGATATCTGACGCCTGCCGAGGAATTCACGAATTCTCCCCCACATCCGGTAGGCAGACGCGTCCATCACGTCGATAATCAGACACGGCGGCTTCACGTCCGTTTTCGACGGGCGACCGTCCAATGACGTGTCAGGAGGAATCTGGTCATGCGGCACACGGCGCTGCTCCTCGTCGTGGTAGCGATCGTCTCGATCCCGCTCTTGGCGCAGACAGCCAGTCAGGGCGGTCCGAACGTCCCACGACCACCCTCCGGAGGTGTCACCGGCCCGCGTGCCCCAGGCATGCCGGCGCGCGATCAAGTGTCGCAACCGACGGGCAATGCCACCATTCGCGGCCGCGTCACGCGCGCCGATACCGGCCAGCCGCTCCGCCGCGTCCAGGTCCGCGCCATGGCTCCGGAACTGCGCGAGGGTCGCATGGCGATGACCGACGAGGAGGGACGGTACGAACTGAAACAGCTTCCGGCGGGCCGCTTCACAGTCATGGCGTCGAAGGGTGGCTTCGTCACTCTTCAGTATGGCCAGCGCCGGCCGCTGCAGCAGGGACAACCGCTTGCGGTGGCAGACGGACAAGTCATCGACAAGGTCGATTTCGCGTTGCCGCGCGGCAGCGTGATCTCGGGTCAGGTTCTCGACGAGTTCGGCGATCCGGTGACCGGCGCGATGGTGCAGGCCCTGCGCTATCAGTTCTTCAACGGTCAACGACGGTTGACACCGGCCGCAGGCGGCGTTCAGACCGACGATCGCGGCGACTTTCGACTGTTCGGAGTCACACCGGGCGACTATTACGTCAATGCGACGCTGCGCAACTACGGGTTCCCAGGTGGGTTGCCGGGCTCGTCCGACGATCGAATCGGGTATGCGCCAACGTTCTATCCGGGGACGCCCGTGAGTGCCGAAGCTCAACGTATCAACGTCGGTCTCGGCCAGGAGGTCCCCGGCATCGTCATCCAGCTGGTGCCGGCGCGGACCGCAACCATCTCGGGCCTCGCCCGCGGCAGCGACGGCCGGCCGCTCGCCAACGTACCTATCATGGTCGTTCAGCGCGCAGACGATGGCGGTATGGCGTTCGGGGGTGTCGGCGGAAGCCAGACGCGCGCGGACGGCACGTTCACGGTCGCCAACCTGGCCCCAGGCAGCTACACGGTTCAAGCAAGGTCGATGACGAGCCCGGCGGAAAACGCGTCAGCGGACGTGGTCGTGTCCGGCAGCGACATCGCAGGTCTGGTGCTGACCGTCACACGAGGCGCGACCGCGCGAGGTCGCATCAGATTCGAACGCGGCGCGGCGGTATCGGAGCTGCGTCCGGGCGACGTGCGTCTCTTTCCCGCGCCGGCAGACGGCAATCCGATGCTCGGTGGGTCGCCAGCCACGGTCAGCGACAATTGGACGTTCGAAGCGACCGGTCTGAGCGGACGCCGATTGTTGCGCTTCAACACGCCGTCGTCATGGGCCGTGAGAAGCGTGACCGTCGATGGCGTCGACGTGACCGACACGCCGATCGATTTCAAAGGCGACGATGTGAACGGGATCGACGTCATCCTCACACAGCGCATCACGGAGCTGTCCGGATCGGTCACCGGCGATCGCGGCAGCACGGTCACTGACGCGACAGTGATCGTCTTCGCGGAGGATCGCGATCGCTGGACGGCGATGACGCGGTTCATTCGATCCGGCCGGCCGGATCAGCAGGGGCAGTTCAAGATCCGCGGGCTGCCGCCCGGGCGCTACATCGCGGTCGCGGTCGACTACCTGGAACCGGGAGAGGAAACGAACCCCGAGACGCTGGAGCAACTCCGCGCGCGTGGTTCCTCGGTGACGCTGCGGGACGGCGAGATGCGGGCGATCGATCTCAAAGTCGCGCCGGGACTGTGATTTGTGAATTGTGATCTGTGATTCGTTGGTGATTTGTGATTTGCGATTTGTGAACTATTGCGGATTTCGGTGAATCGCAAAATAGTTCGCCCGATCGCAAATCGGGAATCCTCGATGAATCACAGATCGCAAATATCGCAAATCACAAATCAGAAATGCTCTGGATATCCCGCTTCACTCGTGAGCCTCGTATCCTCGACCGGCATGCCCATCGAGAAATGGTAGAGCGACTGCCACGCGATCCCCTCCAGTCCGAGCACCTCGTGAACCGCGTCGTCGTAGAAACAGCCAATCCCTGTCGCACGGCCGCCAGCGGCTTCCGCTTCCAGGTACAGCACCTGACCGATCAGGCCGCATTCCCAGAACAGGCGGCGATACATCCACTCGCCGTGCTCCTGGAGCGCGGGCTCGAAGCGAGCGATCATCCCGAGGCTGAAGTAGCCGTCACCGGCAATGTCCTGATCGCAAGAGACGCGTTTGCCTGCCCACTTCACATCCATCGGGAGAAGCAGGAATAACCCACGCCTGTCGTTCGAATCGTTCGGATCGTTCGAGTCGTTCGCGTTCGGATCGTTCGAGGTGGCCGTGTCGTACGGGGGGGCCGCCTTCAGGCGGACCTTTTCCCACAAGAACTCAGGACGCATCGCCGCTCGCCACTGATCGAGGACGTCGTCACGAAGGTAGGCGTAGATGCCCGGAACGATGCCGTCGACCCGATGCACGAACATCGCGAGGTGAACCTGTGGCGGCCAGTCGATGGCGTCCCATGGAGAGCCGCACGGATCCAGACGCTGCAGCATCGAGAAGAATGCCACGGACGACAGACTCGAGCGGCCGTCGAACGCGACGGCGCTGCGGCGTTGAAGAATGATGCGCCGTGCCAGGAGTGATTCGTCGTCCTGGTTTCCGGCGCCCTCACTCCTCACTCCAGATTCGACAATCTGGTTCCGTAAACGCCCCGATTCCTGATTTCCGATCCCTGAGTCCTGGCGGCGGGTCGCCGCCGCGACGCCGTCGATGATGGGCCACTCGACCTGCGCGCGGCTCAACGCGTTGGCGCGTCCCCGCCATGTGCCCTCGCGCGCCGCGCTGACGACGGCCTCAGCGTGTACGTGCGGCCATCCAGCAGCATCGCCGTGCGTCACGAGCGCAAGGCATTCCGCGTCCTCGCGCTCCGCATTTCCGTAGTCTTCCTCTCGGTCGACACCGAGCACCGAAGCGACGTCGCGATCTGCCCACGGCAGCAGGCGCAGCTTCCACCCAAGCAAGGCAGCGGCGAATCGCAGGGCGCCTATCGCGTGACCGACGTCGTGCTGACAATAGCGGAAGGCGCGCTCGCCGTACTTCCAGGCTTCGCGCCAGAAGACCGAGGTCAGGCCAACGAGAAAGCAATTGTCGCGGACCAACTCATCTCGAGATGCGGCGCGGACCTTTATGGTCCGCGACAGTTCGCATCGCACCTCCAGCGCATGCTCCCGCGGCGCGTAGTGACAGATGTGCCCGTCCCAGACGATGTAGCACTCCGTCGGGTGGAGGTTGCCGCTGGATGGATTGACGCGCAGCGCCCACCGCGAGGATTGATATTGCTTCCAGGCGGACAGGCCCATGGAGCAGCGTAGAAACTCGCCGATCGTGCGCTGGTCGATCGGAGGCGACGGTCCTTGGGACAGGCCGGACCCCGCCGAAGCCCTGTGGCGAAGGCGGGTCAGGTCCGCCGGGTCGAACAGCGCCGCGTACGGAACGCGGTCAGCGACGGCTTCGCGCGGCAGCTCGATCCGCGGCGCACCATCATATCGGCGAAACGGATCGGGCTGCGTCGCCCAATCGAGATACCCCAGCGATCGGGCAAAGCGATTGAAGTGGTGCTTGGTAGCGTCGTGATAGTGAAAGGCGAACACGACGTGCGGGATGGTCGTTGTCGGATAGCGGATGGTGGTGGTTCGTCATCACCACGAACCACCCACCACGTCGACCATCCAGGAAGCTATGAGAGCTCGGTAATGCGGCGGTCGAGCTCGGCGATCGCCTGCTTCAGCTGCTCCTTGCGGGCGTCGTGGGTCGCCAGCTCGAGTTGCCGCTGCATTTCCGTGCGTGCGAGTCGAAATGATTCCAGCTGACGTGCGCGTTCCGGATCGGCGCCCTTGCCGGCCTGTTTGGCCTTGCGCTTTTCCTGTTCGCGTTCTTCCATGCGTTCGGCGAGGCGGGATTCCGCATCGACGAGTCCTTCTCCGGCATCACCCATAGATCTCGATTATCCACGTTCCCGGTTCCCGGTTCCACGTTCCCAGTTCCCGTCGTTTCTGGTTGGCGGTTCCAACTCCGCTGACGCATCCGGCGTCGTCGGTTCGATTCATAGTTCGGGTTCCCCATCCGGTTCCAGGTTCGGCGTTCGAGTTCCATGCTGTGCCCTCGCCGGTCATCGTCGCATCGACAGCTATATAGAATCGCAGGGTGCCGGTGTCGCGATCTCTAGAGCTGTTCCATCCCGCGGTGCGGACGTGGTTTGCCGGCGCGTTTGCAGCGCCGACGCGCGCGCAGCAGCTCGGGTGGCCGGCAATCGCGCGCGGCGAGTCGACGCTCATCCTGGCGCCGACGGGCAGCGGCAAGACGCTGACCGCATTTCTGTGGTGCCTCAATCGGCTGATGTTCGAGCCGGTGCCGGCGCCGAAAGCGCGCTGCCGCGTCGTCTACGTCTCACCGTTGAAGGCGCTGGCCGTCGACGTCGAGCGCAATCTGCGAGCGCCGCTTGCCGGCATCGCCAACGTCGCCCGGGCCGCGGCGATGCCAATCACCGTCCCCACGATCGCCATTCGTACCGGCGACACCACGCCGCAGGAGCGCGCGCGATTTCTGCGCGAGCCCGGCGACATTCTCATCACCACGCCCGAATCGCTGTTCCTGCTCCTGACCTCGAACGCGCGTGAGCGGCTGGTGACCGTCGACACGCTCATCATCGACGAGATCCACGCGGTGGTGCCGACCAAGCGCGGCGCACACCTGGCCTTGTCGATCGAGCGGTTGGAGGCATTGCGCTCCGGGCCAGCCAAAGCTGGCGCCCACGAAAGCGGCGGGCGCCCCTTACAGCGCATCGGACTCTCGGCCACGCAGCGGCCGCTCGAGGAAGTGGCGCGATTTCTCGGCGGCGTCGATTCGCGCGTGGTACCCGGCGCGAAGAAGAAGACCAGGACCTCGCGCAAGAAGGAGGCGCTGCCGCTCGAAGCGGTCGAGGCCGAACTGCACGACGAATTCGCCGACGATCGCACATCGACCTCGTTCCGGCCGGTCACGATCGTCAACGCCGCGGAGAAGAAGCAGCTGAAGCTGCGGATCGAGGTTCCGGTCGAGGACATGGCACGACCCGAACCGGCGCATTCGAATCGTTCGAACCGTTCGAGTCGTTCGGATCGTTCGGACCGTTCGGATCGTTCGAGACACTTGGGCCATTCTGTTCCGCCATTCCGTTCTGGAGCCGCAGACCGCATCGATTTTCCGGACCCGAGTTCTTCGAACGACCCGAACGATTCGAACGATTCGAACGTCTCGAACGGCTCGCGGCCATCGATCTGGTCGTCGATCCATCCGCGGTTGCTGGAGCTCATTCACGCGCACCAATCGACGCTGCTCTTCGTCAACAGCCGGCGGCTCGCCGAACGTCTGGCTGCCGCGCTCAACGAGCTCGCCGGCGAGCCGCTCGTTCGCTCGCACCACGGATCGCTGGCGCGCGCCGCGCGGACGGAGGTCGAGGACCTGCTCAAGGCGGGTCGCATCAAGGCCCTGGTCGCCACGTCCTCTTTGGAGCTCGGGATCGACATGGGCGCGATTGATCTCGTGGTCCAGATCGAGGCGCCGCCCTCGGTCGCCAGCGGGCTGCAGCGCATCGGGCGCGCGGGTCACCAGGCCGGCGCGATCAGCGAAGGCATCGTCTTTCCGAAGTTTCGCGGCGACCTCGTCGCATGCGCCGCGGTTGCGCGTCTCATGCACGAAGGACAGGTCGAATCGACCCGCTACCCGCGCAATCCACTCGACGTGCTCGCCCAGCACGTCGTCGCCATGGTGGGAATGGATTCGTGGTCGGTCGACGACGTGTTCGGCACCGTTCGCGCCGCGGCGCCGTTCGCGGAACTGAGTCGACGAATGTTCGAAGGCGTTCTCGACATGCTGTCGGGACGCTACCCGGCGGACGAATTCGCGGAGCTACGGCCACGCATCACGTGGGACCGCGTGCGCGATACGCTCACCGGCCGCGAAGGGGCCAAGCGGGTCGCCATCGCCAACGCCGGCACGATTCCCGATCGCGGCCTTTACGGGGTGTTCCTCGCCGGCGCCGACCGCCCGGTGCGTGTCGGCGAGCTCGACGAGGAGATGGTGTTCGAGTCGCAGGTCGGCGACACCTTCACGCTCGGCGCGTCCACCTGGCGAATCGAAGAGATCACCCACGATCGCGTGCTCGTGTCGCCTGCACCCGGCGAACCAGGCAAGATGCCGTTCTGGCACGGGGATCAGGCGGGTCGACCCGTGGAGCTCGGCTACGCCATCGGCAAGCTCGTTCGCGAGCTGCGCGCCTCGCCCCGTACTGCGGCGGTCGATCGCCTCGTTCGACAGCACGACCTGGATCCACGAGCGGCCGAGAACGTGCTGCTCTACCTCGATGATCAGGCAGCATCCGGCGCGATACCGGATGACCGGACGATCGTCATCGAACGCTGCCTCGACGAGCTCGGCGACTGGCGGGTGTGCCTGCTCTCTCCGCTCGGCAGTCGCATCCATGCCCCATGGGCGATGGCCGCCACCGCGCAAGTCCGCAATCGCACCGGCATGGACGTCGAAGTCATGTGGGGTGACGAAGGCTTCGTCGTCCGTTTTCCCGAAGTGGAGAGCCCACCGGACCCGATGCTGCTGCTGCCCGATCCCGACGACGTGGAATCGCTGGTACTGCGTCAGCTCGGGTCGACGTCACTCTTTGCCGCAAGATTCAGGGAAACGGCGGCGCGTGCCCTGCTCCTTCCGCGACGGCGACCGGGTATGCGCACGCCACTATGGCAGCAGCGCAAGCGCGCTTCGGATCTGCTGAAGGTCGCCTCGCGGTTCGGGTCCTTTCCGGCGCTACTCGAGACCTATCGCGAAGTGCTCCGCGATCACTTCGACATGCCCGCGCTCGTCGACACCTTGCGCAAGGTCTCGTCGCGTACTCTGCGCGTCTCGACCGTCGACTCGCGCGCCCCCTCGCCTTTCGCGGCGTCGCTGCTTTTCAGCTACGTGGCCAATTACATCTACGATGGCGACGCTCCGCTCGCGGAACGGCGAGCCCAGGCGTTGTCGGTCGATCAGGCGCAGCTGCGGGAGCTCCTTGGCGACGCGGAGCTGCGCGAGCTGCTCGACCCCGACGCCGTCGATGCGGTCGAGCGCCAGCTCCAGCATCTCGACGACCGCTACAAGGTGAAGACGGTCGACGGCCTTCACGATCTGCTGATCCGTATCGGCGATCTCGGCGTGGCGGAGGCTGAGGCGCGATCGCTGCTGCCCGATACCGCCGACGCACTGCGCGCGCTCGAGCGAGCAAGGCGGATTGTGCTGCTTCCCATCGCCGGTGCGTCGCGTTACGTCGCCGTTGAAGACGCGGTGCGCTTTCGCGACGCATTGGGCGTGCCGCTGGCCGCTGGTCTTCCGGAAGCGCTCCTCGAGCCGGTCCGCGATCCGGCCGGCGACCTCGCGCTGCGCTACGCCCGTTGTCACGGCCCCTTCACCGCGCGCGATCTGGCCGCCCGATACGGCCTCGGTCCCGCCGTCGTCGAATCGCTGTTATTGCGGCTCACCGAAACGGGTCGCCTGATCGAAGGCGAGTTCCGACCAGGTGGCAACGAGCGCGAATGGATCGACGCCGACGTCCTCCGGCAGCTGAGACGACGATCGCTGGCGCGCCTGCGCCAGGAAATCGAGCCGGTGGAGCCGGATGCGCTGTCACGGTTCCTGATCTCCTGGCATGGCATCGGAACGGGACGCAATGGGCTGGAGGCGGTCCTCGATGCGATCGAACAGCTGCAGGGGGCGGCGATCCCGGCGTCCGTGCTCGAGCGAGAAGTCCTGCCCGCGCGAGTGAACGACTATCAGCCGTCGATGCTCGACACGTTGATGGCCGCCGGTGAAGTGGTCTGGGTGGGCGTCGAGCCGATCGGCGAACGCGACGGCCGGGTTGCGCTGTACCTGACCGACCATCTGGCACGGCTGCGGCCACCGGCCGATCGTTCGAAATCCGCGGTGCCGGACGTCGATGACCGCGGTGCGGAGATCGTCGCGTATCTGCGCCAGCACGGCGCGTCATTCTTCGCCGCGATTCACGATGGCACCGGAGGCGGCTTTCCGCAGGAGACGGTGGACGCCCTGTGGACGCTCGTCTGGAAGGGCATCGTGACCAACGATACGCTGCACGCGCTGCGGGCCTATGCGCGGGTGGAGGACAGGAAGGCGTCGCGACGCGATCGCCCGGCGGCCTTTCGCTCGCGGCGATTGATCCCGCAAAAGGCGGAAGGACGCTGGACGCTGGTGGACGCACCGCGCGCGAAGAGCTCGATGACAGATTGGGCGGCGGCAACCGCGCAGCAACTCCTGACGCGGCATGGCGTGGTGACGCGCGAGATCGTGACCGCCGAGTCGGTCGCCGGTGGATTCACCCCTGTATATCAAGTGCTGAAGGCGATGGAAGAGGCCGGCAGGATCCGGCGCGGATACTTCGTGGCGGGTCTCGGCGCTGCGCAGTTCGCGCTGCCCGCCGCGCTCGATCTGCTTCGCGCGGCGCGTGACGTTCCTGAAACGCCGCGGACGGCGGTGCTCGCATCCACGGACCCGGCGAACCCGTACGGCAGCGTCCTCAAGTGGCCGGAAATCGGCGCCAGCGCGTCGACGAATCCCGACGCGCCCTCGACTGCCGGGAGGGGACCCACCCGAACAGTCGGTTCTCTCGTGATCATCGTCAACGGATTCGCCGCCGCGTATCTCCGGCGTGGCGAACGTGAGCTGCTGCTGTTTCTCCCCGGGGACGAGCCGCGGCGATCGCACACGGGCCGCGAGGTTGCGCGCATGCTGATGCATCTGGCCGGCGCGCGTGACGAGGGCTACCGCGGAATGCTCATCAGCGAGATCAATGGCGTGAACGCATCACAGCATCCGGCAGCGCGGCTGTTTCTCGAGCAGGGATTTGCGCCCACCGCGCTCGGGCTGCAGGCACGCACTGAACGGTTGCGGCCACGCGGCTTCGGCTCTCTGGACCCGACTGGCATCGGCATTGCGGCAACATCGGCCGGAGGATCACCGATGGCAGACAACGACCGCGACATGATGGCCGAAACGCCGCAGCAAGAGACGAGCGACAGCGAGCATGACCGCGTTCGCTCGTCCAACGATCGCGACCAGGAACAGGAGCGATCGGGCGAAGACAGCGAGCACAACCGTGGTTACGATGACGCGGTCCGAGGAGTCCGGCAGGACGACGACGCGGACATCGATCCGGACAGCGCCGACGCCGACATCGACCGCGACGACACAATCGACGACTAGCCCTTGCCAAGCTCCCATCTGCCAACTTCCAGCCGTCAAGATTCCAACTCCCGACACACGCGCTTTACATCGACGTTCGGGAGTTGGAAGTTGGCGGTTGGGAGTCGACAATGACAGTCGAGGCTCGGCCTCCTGCCGCATGCCAGAGGGAGACACCATATTCCGCGCGGCGCGGACGCTGCATCGCGCGCTCGCTGGCCGCACGGTTACACGGTTCGAATCGGTCTTTCCCCGCCTGACGCGCATTGATCACGATCGGCCGCTGCGCGGCCGCACCATCGACCGCGTGGAAGCGCGCGGCAAGCATCTCCTGATTCACTTCTCCGGCGACCTCGTGCTGCGGACGCACATGCGCATGCACGGTTCGTGGCACATCTACCGTCCGGGCGAACGATGGCAGCGTCCCCGCCACCAGATGCGCATCGTCATCGAGACCGGCGTGATCGATGCCGTCGCGTTCGACGTGCCGGTCGCCGAATTTGCCACCAACGCCCAGCTGGCGCGGACGCCTGCTCTGCGCGACCTCGGTCCCGATCTTCTCGCTGCCGATTTCGACGCCGACGAAGCGATTCGTCGTGTCGAGCAGCGGCGCGAGATGTCGATCGCCGATGCGCTGCTCGATCAGCGGGCGATCGCCGGCATCGGCAACATCTACAAGAACGAAGCGCTGTTCGTGGCGCGCGTGCACCCGTTCGACCGGGTGGAGTCATTGCCCCGGGACACGATCGAGAAAATCGTGGTCACCGCCGCGACGCTGATGCGAGCAAACGTCCGCGAGGGCATGCGAGGAGGCATGACCGCGCGAACGACGACGCGCCGTGGGGATTCCTCGTCACGCTACTGGGTGTATGAGCGGTCCGGAAAACCGTGCCGCCGATGCGGCTCCGTCATCCAGCGCAGCAAGCAAGGCCCGGACGCGAGGAGCACGTACTGGTGTTCACGGTGCCAACTCCCAACTCTCTGACGCCCGGGTTGAGGATTAGAGAAGCTTTCCCACCGGCCCCAGGTCGAGATTGAGATCGTCGGGCGACAGTCCGAATCGGCGCGCCATGTCGACGATCGTTTCTTCGAGCTTCATGAGCGCGCGGCCGACATCCTCGGTCTGCTGATCGGTCAGCGTCCGCGCCTCCATTCGCCGGATCGCCTGACGTTCGAGCAGCTTCCGGATGAATTCCACCAGCGTCAACACGAGCTGCGCGACCGACCGCTGCACATCATCGGGATCGGCATTCCATCGCATCGCCGAGCGCCCGGCTGCGCGTTCGAGCTCCCGCCGCAGCGCATCGAGCTCTTCGACCTCGCGGATCGTGACGCTGCCAGCGCGCGCAACAATCGTGGTCTTGCGTTTGGGTTTCCGGATCCGCGGCCGTTCGGTAGCGCGGGCCTTGTCAGGCCCGCGTGGTGTCCGCGACCCGAGCGCGCGCTTCCGTTTAGCCATCGCTCGAGACCCGTCTATCACTCGGTAAACGCATACGGCGGAAACGGACCCGAGACGATCGCACGAAGGTCGACCTGGCCGGCGCGTGCGATCATCGCGCGCCGATATGCTTCGGTGGCACCACGCGGAATCAGATGGTACACAGTCGCGATGCCACGACGCTTCTCTACGCGCTCGTCACGAACCCATTTCTTGACGGCCACCCGCAGCGGCTCGAACGCTGGAACGGCGGCTTCCGCGGCACGGCGCCGGAGGTAGTCGATGCCTTTGCCGGCCGGCGACGGCGAGTCAGGCGCTACATCCGTCGTGTCGGAGACGAGCCGAACGGTCATCTGCGCCCTGCCGCGGACGTGACGCAACGCTCGACGGAGCGCTTGCTGACGGCTGCGCAGGATGAACATCAGCTCGTCGCGGTCGACGCACGTTGCGAACCGGGCCGGCAAGAGCGCGGTGTAGCGCTCGGCGAGGCGACCCACCACGGCATCGTAGCGCGCGAGCACGTCGTGCGTAGCGGAGGGCCGACGAGGCAGTTCGCCGACAACCGCGCTCACGCGTCCGACGGTGACGATTTGAAGCGGCTCATGCTCGAGGCCGCGCCGCCGGAGGCTGCCAGCAACCGGGGTCGCGAGCGCATATATGCAGAGCGTCACCCGCGCTTTCTCGAGCGGGCGCGCCGGGGCGGAAGCGACGGCGGGGCGTTGCGCACGTGCGAGGATTCCGCACGATAGACCGCGGTGGCTTCGCGGATCTGTGAGGAGAGCGTCCGGTTGGCGCGACGCGAACGGCGGGGCGTCGGCACATTCGTGGATTCGGGCGGCAGAACGCGATCGGCTGCACACAGCAGCAACGACAGACGCAGGTATATGAGGTCGACCTGGGCCAGGCCGATCGTCACGTCGCCGGTCAGCACGACGCCCTTGTTGAGCACGTTGTCGACCAGGTCGAGGAGCGACGCGCCACTGTCGCCGAGGATGCGCTCCGACTCGCTCGGAGGCGGGGCGGGTCGAGGGCTCATCGCGCAGAGCGAGCCGCCGTTGCCCGCGAGCCGCCCCTGGCGGCGCTGACGGGATCGATGAAGTTGTAGGGCGGCCACGGCCCGGTCAGCGACACGACCACCCCGGTGCCATCCACCATGCGCGCGTGCTTGCGCAGCGCCGATCGAAACGCCGCCGATTGGCGGGCAGGAACCAGGAACGCCGCATCGAGCAGCAGCCGCGACCCGGGCGCCGCCTGTTCGGTCTCCGATCGACGCCGCGCCTCGGTGGCCTCGCGCGCCAGTGCGCGGTAGAGACGATTGGCCTCGGTTCGCGCGTGCGCCAGCTGCACCCGCGTCACGTTGAGGAGATCGCGTTTCCGCGCCAGGTACGACGACCCTGGCCCTCCGCGGACCTTAGAGGTCCGCGCCGCATCCCCAGGTCTCTGAGCTGCTGCAGCGCGGACCTTCACCGTCCGCGACCCGCTGTGTTCTCGCTCGACCGCCTCGCGCGCCGCCTTCTCGTCGAACGTGAGGCGGAGGCCCCATTCCAGCTGCCGTTCGACCCGCGCAAGGATCCGCTCAATCCGCCGGCGTTCATGTTGGACGTACTCGATTACGCGTTGGTCCGACATGAAGAGGGTGAACAGCTGCATCGGCAGCACCGCGGACGCCGACAGAAAGTGCTCGACGACGGCCTCGTGCGCCATCGCGCGACGACTCACCCATTCCAGATTCTGCAGCCCGCGCCGCAAGGCGTCTTCGCTGTATTCGGCAGGCGGCACGCTGCTGACCACCGCCCACATGCGTTGGCCGACGTCGACGATGCGGATGGAGTCGCCAGCAGGGATCGCCTGCGGCGCATCGCGCAGCAGCGGACGCCGTGCGCTTCGAATCAGGCAGTAGACGTAACTGAGCGAGGACACTTGCTTCAAAGCCGGACCTGACAAGGTCCGGCCTACCGCGTTCGAGCCCGCCTTCGCTCGCTGGACGTTCGCGCGCTTCGGCGAGGCTTCGCTCGCTGTCCCCGGCGAACGGCGCTCGTCGGCAAGGCAGGCAATTGCGGTCCAATGGCATCGCCGGGTGCCATATCGATCACTGTGATTTCGCGATCGCTGTCGGTGTGGAGGATCGCGCCCTCGCCGGGGTCGTGCTCGACGATCGTCGTGTGCGGCGCCTCTGCGGGATCGTGGAAATCGCCGGACACCGACGCCTCCACCTGGAACCGATTGTCGCCCGTCGTCTCCATCGCCTCGCCGCTGAAGGCAATCGGACCGGAGCCGCCTTCGCGCCGCTCCTTGATCTCACGGATGCGGGCCAGCAGCTCGGCCTCGAGGTCGGCGAACTCATCGTCGCTGATCTCGCCCATCTCCCGCCGCATCTCCGCCTCGAGCAGCGCCTCGCGCAAGGCGGTGTCGTCGTTCATCTCCGCTTCGGCCGCCGTGACGACAGTGCGCAGGGCCCAGGAGATGCCGGAAATCATCAGGGAGTCGAGAATGAACATATTGACGAAGGCGGACCTTCAGGTCCGCCTACGACCTTCAGGTCCGCCTAATGTTGCCCCGCCCTCTCCAGCTTCAAACGGATGTTGACGAAGTTATACGGCGGCCACGGGCCGGTGTACTTGAACGTCAGCTTGTCGAAATGGGACGCGATTTCCTTGATCCGACGGTCGAAGGCCTGCTCCTGATCGCGCTGGACCAGAAACGCGGCGTTCATGATCATCTTGTCGCCGATGGCGCGATTGACCCGCGAGGCCACCGACACGTCGCGCAACCGCTGCAGGAACTCGGCGACATAGCGCTCCGATCGCTGCTGCAGCGCCGCGTCGATCAGCCGTCCGTACTGCATCCGCGCGAAATACGTCGACCCCTTCTGCGACGAAATCTCGCTCTTCAGGCGGTGAATGTCCTCGTCCTCGGCCTCGATCGCGCGCACGATCTCCTCGCGATCCCACAGCACCTTGAGGCCGAACTCGAGCTTGTCCTGCATCTTGTTCAGCACGTCGGCAAACGCGTCGTACGCCGAGCGCAGCAGCTCGACGATGTCCTCGCGCGTCTTGAAGATGGTGCCGAACGACATCGGGATGACCGTGTGGTCCCGCATCACGGTCTCGTTGACGCGCTCGTGCGCCAGGACGTTCTCGCGCGTGGAGTCCAGCGGGGCGATCGGGACGTCGGACACCACGGCGGCCATGTCCTTGTAGTTGATCGTGTAGACGTCGGGCCACTGCTCGTCCATGCCGATGGCACCGAACCGCAGCGGCTGGACCGCGCGGATGATGCAGTACACGTAACGGCCGCGGGTGGCGCTGTTGCGATCGACGTCGGGCAGGCTCGGTTTCGGCGCGCGCTCGACGACACGCTCGATGCGCGTCGACGTTCCGCGCACTTCGGTCTCGTGCGTCACGCGGGTCAGCACTTCCGACGGCTGTCCCTTGGCCGACGCGCCCCGCCGCGGCGTCTGCACGGCTTTGCGACTGTCGTCGGCGCCGCGATTCTGCATGCTGCGCGGCATCGCCGACGGCGTCCGCGCGGACGACTTCGGCTTGCCTGCCGTCTTGCGTGCGGCCGACGATCGAGGGGGAGTCTTCGCCTTGGCCATTCGCTGCTGTCCGATCCTTCGCTCTACACTTGCTTTGCCGCGCCGAGCATGCGGCGCACTTCGACCACGAGATCGTCCGGCAGGCACGGCTTGGTGACGAACGAGTCGCACCCCGCTCGACGCGCCCCTTCCGAAGCACCGGCCAGCGCATGACCGGTGAGCGCGACGATCGGGATGTGCCTGGTCGTGTCATCCGCCTTCAGACGACGCGTCGCTTCCCAGCCGTCCATCCCCGGCAACGACAAGTCCATCAGGATCAGATCCGGCTTGAGCGCGAACGCCTGTTCGACCGCTTCGTTGCCGTTGCGCGCTTCGGCGACGCGGAAGCCCGAGAACTGCAGGTACTCCGCGTACATCTCCCGCGCGTCCTGATAATCGTCGACCACGAGAATCAACGGCGCGTTCTGATCGGTCATTGTGGTGCTTCCGCGGGAATCGTCAGCGTGAAGGTCGAGCCCTCGCCGAGGTTGCTGCGCAGCGTGATCCGGCCGCCGAGGGCGTTGGCCAGCCGGCGGCAGATCGCGAGACCGAGGCCGGTGCCGCCGTACGGACGCGACGGCGAATCATCCACCTGGCGAAAGTCCTCGAAGATCTTTTCGTGGTGCTCGGGTGCGATCCCGATGCCGGTATCGGTCACGCCCACGCTCGCCATGCGATCGGCGGGATTGAACGAGACGGAGATCTCGATGCCGCCCTGGTGCGTGAACTTGAGGGCGTTGCTCAACAGGTTGACGACGATCTGCTTCACCTTCTGCCGATCGCTCTGCACGGGGAGCGACTGCGGCAGCAAGCGCGGTGTGACTACCAGCTTCGAGCGCGTGATCACCGGATCGAGCTCGGTCATCACTTCCTGGACGATGTCGTTCACGTCGAAGTCGGTGATCTGCATCGGCATCTTGCCCGCTTCGATGCGGGTGATGTCGAGGATCTCGTTGATGATCGTCAGCAGGTGCCGGCCGTTGGAATCGATGCGCGTCAGCTGTCGCTTCACGTTCGGCGGCAGATCGCCGGCGACGCCCTGCAGCAGCATGTGGGTGTAGCCGAGGATGGCGTTGAGCGGCGTCCGGAACTCGTGCGACATGTTGGCGAGGAACTGCGACTTCAGGCGCGACGCCTGCTCCAGCTCGATCGCCTGCCGGCGCAGCAGCTCGTTCTGCGTCGCCAGCTCCAGCGTCGCCGTCTGCACGCGCATCTGCAGCTCGTTGGACGCCAGTTTCAACTGCTCGTACAGGCGCGCCCGCTCGAGCGCCTCGCGGCGATCGTGCAGGATGGTCACCACCGCCGTCAGCTCGCCCGTCTCCGTGAGCACCTTGCCGGCGATCGCCTCCACCGGGATCGGGGCGCCGGTCATCGGCTGCATCAGCCCGATCTCGCCGCGGCGAATCTCGCCCGGGCCGCTCTCGCCGAGCAGCAGGCCCGAGATGAACGACGAGAAGTGCGCGTCGTTGGCCTGCACCGTTCGCTGCGCCGCATCGTCGGCATCCGTGAGCACCGTGAACAGCTCTTCCGCCGGCTTGTTCATCAGCACCGTCGCGCCGCCCTGGTCGGTGACGATGATCGGATCGGCCACCGAATCGATGATCAGGTTCAACCGATCGCGTTCGGCGCGCGCGGCCGCCTCCAACACGCGCAGCTTCTGATAGTTCTCCTCGATCTGCTCGGTGGCGCGCCGCAGGTCGGTGATGTTGCGCAGCACCGACACGATGCCCGTGCCCTCGCGCGGATCCTCGACGGTCGAGCTGAGAACCTCGAACAGCAGATCGGAGCCGTCGTTCGGGTCGACCAGCAGCAGTTCGCGGGCCTCGGACGGCATTTCGACGGCCGTGCGCGACAACGCCGCCGAGAACAGCATGTTGTTCAACTCGATCGCTCGACGGCGCCCCTCGCTCTCTTCCTCGTTGGCGGCAAACAGCTTCTCCGCGCGCGCGTTGGCGACGATCAGGCGACCTTCGGTATCGGTGAGCAGAATCGGATCGGTCACCGAGTTGATGATGGTGAAGAACAGCGCGCGTTCGCGCCGCAGCCGCCGCGTTTCCTCGGCCAGGCTGCCCCGCCCGCGAATCTGCTCGATCTTCTGCGCCAGCACGGACGCCAGCCACGTGACGTCGGGAGCCAGTGGTGGCGTCGCCTTGATCAGCAGCAGTCCGACGGCGTTTCGCTCGCCATCGCGACCGGCGCGCAACGGAATCGCCGTGAACGGACCGGGGCCGAGCGGTGTCGTCGGCATCGCGCGCGACGGATCGCCGTTGATACGGATGCTGCGGAAATGCGTGAACTGGGTCTGGGCAAGCGCGACGATGAGCGGATCGTGGCTGTCGACCAGCGGATACGAAAACAGCTCGACGTCCTCCGACGGCACGCCGCAACCCGAGATGCCGACCAGCAGGCTCGATTCGCCGTCGACGGCGAGACAGACCGATCGCTTGATGCCGGTGTGCCGGGCCAGCCACTCCAGACTCACCGACGCGCAGCGCGACAGATCGTCGTGATGCGCGAGGTAGTACTCGAGCAACTCGAGTCGCGCCGACGGGTCGACGATCGAGGTCGCAGGGGCGGCCTTCAGGCGACCCACAGGAGCGCGCGACGCGGTTCGCACCGAAAGCGAGTTCATGGCTGGCCTGCCCAATGGTACCGGGATCCTGACGGATTCGCGTCCCGCGGCGTGCCCTTACTGCCGCCGCCGGCGCGCGGGCGCCGGAGTGCGCGGCGTGGTCGCGGCGGTGCTGCCCTCGAGCTGAGCCCGCAACGCGACGTTTTCCGCCGCCAGTTCATCATACGGACGCGGCGCTTCGATCGTGGTCGGCCGTGCCGCCGAGGCCGCGGCACCGACCGCCTCAGAGTACTTGAGGTACGTATCGATCGACGCGACGACGACACGCGCCTCGACCGTGATCAAGTCGATCCCCACCAGGGAGACGCGCACCCAGGCGTCAATGACGATCCCCTTGTCGAGGACGCGGTCGAGGACGTCAATGAGACTTGTTCCGCCTGCTGCTCGTTCGACGGCCATCGTAAAGCTCCTTCGGTAGTCAGTCTCGCCCCGAGTCGAGCGCTCGTGCGCGCCGCCGGGACGCCCGCGTCATCGACGCGAGCTGGCGTTCGAGCAGCCGCAGCTGCTCGCGCAGTTCAAGGTTTTCCTGCATCACCTGCTCGCGTCCGGGGGAGAGGTGACGGTCGTACTTCCACCAGTCGAGGCCGATTTCTTCCGCTTTGTCGATGGAACAGATCATCAGGCGGATCCGGATGGTCAGGAGCTCGACTTCAGCGAGCGAGACCTTGATATCTCCGGCGACCACCAGCCCTTTGTCGAGGACCCGATCGAGGACGTCTACAAGCCCGGCGTTTGCGCGAGTGTGGCTTCCTGTGAGGTCCGTCGGCATGTAGAAGAGGTGTGACGCTCAAGTTGGGCACGCGGCAGCATCGGGACGCGCACTCCGAAGCTCACGCGGACCGCGGAAGTATACACCGACACCTTTATGCTTCGTCGCTGGTTGGGGTTAAATGAAAGCAATGGCAACGCAGTGTTCTTTCGACATCACGTCCAATGTGGACCTCCAGGAAGTGGACAACGCCCTCAACCAGGCGCGCAAGGAAGTGGCCCAGCGCTACGACTTCAAAGGGGCCAAGGCGTCGATCGACTTCGACCCGAAAGACTCCAAGCTGGTCCTGGTCGCCGATGACGAGTTCAAAGTGAACGCCCTGTGGGAGATCGTCCAGACGCGGCTCGTGCGCCGAAACGTGCCGGTCAAGAACCTGACGCGCGGACCCATGCAGCCGGCCGCCAACAGCACGGTTCGCCAGGAAATCACGCTGCAACAGGGGATTCCGACCGAAAAGGCACGCGATGTCGTGAAATTCCTGAAAGACGCCAAATTGAAGAAGGTCCAGGCGGCCATTCAGGGCGACCAGCTGCGAGTCAGCTCGGCGTCGAAGGACGACCTGCAGGAAGCGATGCGGATGCTACGGGAGCAGGACTTCGGCGTCGCGCTCCAGTTCGGGAACTACAGAGGGTGACTTCGCTCGTCAACTCCCAACCCTATTTCTTTTTCTTCTCGTCCCAAATCACTTCCAGCTCGTTGCCGCCATCCAGCTGCAGGATAGCGTTCGAGATGCGATCGGTGGCCACCTCCATCGGAAGCTCGGCTTGGTAGGTGAGCTCCTTGGGGCCGGTACTCCGCAGTTCATAGGTGATCTTCCAGCGCCGAAGAATCGCCTCGACGTCGCTGCGCAACGCCGATGAGTCCGCGCCGGTGATCTTCAAGTCGAACGTTTTCCGCCGCTCGGGCTCGAGCGACTCGACGACCCACAGCACGGCGATGACGAATGCCGTGGCAAACGCGGCCAGCCCGTACAACTCCACGCCGCACGCCAGTCCCAGCGTCAACGTCGCCAGCATGACGACGGCGTCCTTCGGGTCGTCAATCTTCGCGCGGTAGCGAATCAGGTTCGCCGCACCGACGATCCCGAAGGCGCGGGCGAGACTGGCGCCGACGATGAGCATCACGACCGCGCCGACCAGGGCCAGGATGATCTGCGTCTGGATCACCGGCGCCGAGCGCGGAGGCGTGCCGCGGCGCCGTGGGCGAAACGCGAGCAGCGCACCCATCGCCGTGGCCAACGGAAGCGCGATCAACGCGCGCACGAACATTTCAGCGTGGGCCTCGAGCATTCGTCCTCATCGCAGCGGTCGGAACGTTCGGGCCGTTCGGTGCTGCTTTCGTTCGATCGGTACGCGGCAGCTCAGCTTATACCGCATCAATGACAGCTCGTCAGCAATCGACATTCCATTTGCGGGCCAGGCCGGGCTCGTGGCACCGTCTTTGGTTCCCAGTACGCGCTTACCATGCGACCGCCGACCGCTCCTCTCGCCACTTACCGATTACAGTTCAATTCCTCGTTCACATTCGACGACGCGACCGCTATTGTCGATTACCTCGCCGCGCTTGGCGTCTCGCATTGCTACGCATCGAGCTATTTGAAGGCGGTCCCGGGCAGCACGCACGGCTACGACGTGGTCGATCCGACACAGCTCAATCCGGAGATCGGCACCTTCGCGCAGTACGAACGCTGGGTGTCGGCCTTGCGCGATCGCGGCATGGGCCACATCGTCGACGTGGTGCCCAACCACATGGGCATCGACAAGTCGGCGAATCCCTGGTGGCAGGACGTCCTCGAAAACGGCGAGAGCTCGCGGTATGCGGACGTCTTCGACATCGACTGGCATCCGCTCAAACAGGAACTGGAACACAAGGTCTTGCTCCCGGTGCTGGGCGATGCGTACGGCGCCGTCCTCGAACGACAGGAAATCCAGCTCGAATACGAACACGGCGCGTTCTGCGCCCGGTATTTCGATCACCAGTTCCCGATTGCGCCGGGCACCTACGACCGCATCCTCAGCCTCGATGACGCCGCGCTGCTCGCCGAGATCGGCGAGGAGAGCGATGACGGGATCGAGTTTCTCAGCATTCTGACCGCCATCGGCCACCTGCCGGGGCGCGAGGCCTCGGACCCGTCGCTGCGCGCCGAACGGCACCGCGAAAAAGAAGTCGTCAAGCGTCGGCTCGGCGCGCTGACCGATCGCTCCCCCGCCGTCCTCGATCACATTCGGCGCGCCGTCGAGATCTTCAATGGCGTCAAGGGACAGCCACGCAGCTTCGATCGTCTCGATTCGCTGCTGTCCGAGCAGCCGTATCGGCTGTCGTACTGGCGTGTGGCCGCCGAGGAGATCAACTACCGGCGCTTCTTCGACATCAACGAGCTGGCGGCGATCCGCATGGAAGACGAGTCGGTCTTCGACCGGACGCATGCGTTCGTCTTCGACCTGTTGAAGCGCGGCTACATCGACGGCTTCCGGATCGATCACGTGGACGGGCTGTATGACCCGGGAGGCTACCTGCAGCGCGTCCAGGCACGGGCGCGCGAGGTACGCCCCGATCTGTTCACGACGGACCATCCGCTGTACCTGGTCGCGGAGAAGATTCTCGGCGTCGACGAAACGCTGCCGGAATGGTCGGTCGACGGCACGACCGGGTACGACTTCCTGGTGATGGTGAACGGGCTGTTCGTCGACGGCCGCAACGAGCGCGCCGTGAACGGCGTGTACGAGACGTTCTCGCGCATGCGCGTGCCCTATCGCGAGATCGCCTATCGCGGCAAGCAGCTCATTCTACGCGTCAGCATGGCCAGCGAGCTGAACGTTCTGGCGCATCATCTGAACCGGTTCTCGGAGCGCAATCGGCACTATCGCGACTTCACGCTCAACAGCCTCGGGCAGGCGATCCGCGAGATCATCGCCTGCTTCCCCGTCTACCGGACCTACGTGAACCAGCGCGACGAAGTCAGCGAGCACGATCGCACGGCGATCGAACGGGCCGTACGTGAGGCACGCCGCCGGAACCCGAATCGCCCCGCGGCGGTGTACCAGTTCGTGCGCGATTTGCTGCTGAAGCGGGCCGATTACATCCCGGACAGCGAACGTGACGCGCACATGTCGTTCGTCGGCAAGTTCCAGCAGGTGACGAGCCCGGTGACGGCGAAGGGCATCGAGGACACGTCGCTGTACATCTACAACCGGCTCGTCTCGCTGAACGAGGTTGGTGGCGAACCGGATCGCTTCGGCGTCGCGCCCGGCGATCTGCATGCGTGGCTGCGAACGCGGGCGCACCGGTGGCCGCGCGGACTGTCGGCGACCTCGACGCACGACACCAAGCGCAGCGAGGACGTCCGCGCGCGGCTGCAGGTCCTGTCGGAGCTGCCCGGCGCCTGGAAGCAGGCGACCTCGCACTGGGCGCGCCTCAATCGCCGCGCGCGCACGATCATCAACGACGAGTCGTATCCGAGCCGCAACGAGGAGTTCCTGCTGTACCAGACGCTGATCGGATCGTGGCCGCTGCAGCCGATGAACGCCGCCGCGGAGCGCGACTACTGCGCGCGCATCGTCGCCTACATGCACAAGGCGATGCGCGAGGCGAAGCTGTATACGAGCTGGATCAACCCGAGCGAGGCGCACGAGGCGGGCATGGCGCACTTCATCGAGTCGGTCCTGTCGCTCGAGAACGCCACGTTCCGCGAGTCCTTCCTCGACTTCGAGCGGCGGGTCGCGCAGTATGGCATCTACAACTCGCTGGCGCAGCTGGCGATCAAGATCGGCGCGCCGGGAATTCCGGACTTCTACCAGGGAAGCGAGCTGTGGACGTTCACCCTGGTCGATCCGGACAATCGGCGGTCGATCGACTACGACCGGCGTCGCTCGCTGCTCGCCGAGCTCGATTCGTGTCTCGAGCAATCGCATCCGGCGGCGGTGGCCGACGCGGTCATGCGATCTCCGCTCGACGATCGCCTCAAGCTGTTTGCGACGACGATGATGCTGCGGTTCAGGCAGAGGCATCGAGCGCTGTTCGAGTCGGGCTCGTACGAGGCGGCCGACGCGGATGGCGCGCGACGCGATCACGTCTTCGGCTTCGCCCGCAGCAGCAACGGCGACCATGTCCTGGTCATCGTCCCGAGGCTGGTCGCGACTCTCCTGCCGGAGGCGGACGTTCCGCCGATCGGGGAGCGCGTGTGGGGCGACACACGCATCATCTCGCCGCGGGCGCCGGCGCACGGCTGCTACCACAACGTGTTCACCAATCAGTGCCTGCAGGTGCAGAGCGACGGCAACCGCGTCACGCTGCGCGCAGCGGACGTGTTCGATCGGTTTCCGATCGCAGTGCTCGAGGCACGCTGATCGATGGGATGGACGCTGATCGGGATGGCGTTCATCATCTGGCTGGCGCTCGTCATTCTCTTCACGCCGCGCATCGACTACCGCGTCAGCACGCCGATCAGGCCCGACAGCGATGATTTCCGCTACGTCATTCAGTCCACCTGCCAGGCGGCGATGCATTACCAGAACAAGGTCGACATCCTGACCGACGGATCGCAGTTCTATCCAGCGATGCGGGACGCCATCCTGGCGGCGCAATCGTCGATCAATCTGGAGGCCTACATCTTCCGTCCCGGCGAAGTGGCCGACATGCTCGTCGAGGCGATGACCGAGCGCGCCCGGGCCGGTGTGGAGGTGCGCTGCGTGTTCGACGCGATCGGGAGCGCGTGGATGGGCGGTCGCACCCTGCGCCGCTTGAAGGACGCCGGCTGCAGCATCAACTTCTATCAGTCGATTCGGTGGTACCGGCTGCACCGGCTCAACAACCGAACACACCGCGAGCTGCTGGTAATCGATGGGCGCGTCGCGTTCACCGGCGGCGCGGGGGTCGCCGACTGGTGGTTCAAACCGCATAAAGGCAAGGCGACGTGGCGCGACACGATGGCGCGCATCGAAGGGCCGATCGTCGCGGCGCTGCAAGGGGTCTTCGCCGAAAACTGGCTGGAGTGCTGCGGCGAGATTCTGACGGCGCCGCGACACTGGCCGCGGCTGGAGCCGGCGGGGGCGGCCGAGGCGCTGCTGGTCAAGAGCTCGCCCTCCGATCGCGCCACGGTCTCACGCGTCGTCTTCCAGATGCTGATCGAAGGCGCGGTGTCGGCCATCGACATCAGCACGCCCTATTTCCTGCCGGATCGCGCGTTGCGCAAAGCGCTGGTTCGCGCCGCGCAACGCGGCGTTCGCGTGCGCGTGATCGTTCCCGGCAAGGACACGGACCAACGCCTCGTCCGGCTCGCCAGTCGGCGCATGCTGAAGGAGCTGCTGTCGGCCGGCGTGCGCATCTACGAGTACCGGCCGTCGATGACGCACGTGAAGGCGTTGATGGTGGACGACACATGGGCGGTGATCGGCACCACCAACGTCGACAATCGCTCGTTCGAGCACAACGATGAAGTGAACGTCGCCATCCGTGAATCACAGGTGACCGCACGTCTCCGGCGCGACTTCGATGCCGATCTGATGGCGAGCGAGGAGATTACCTTCGAGCGCTGGTGCGGGCGCCCGGTACTCGAAAAGCTCGTCGGCCCGGTCTGCTGGATCCTGGAGCGCCAGCAGTAACGTTTGCAACCCAACGTCCGCTTTCTGTCCCTTCCCGGGTTCGATTTCAAAAAGAAATGAAACTCCGTGTCTCCGCGCCTCCGTGGCTTGTCGAGGGTGGAGACGCTCCCCGTAAGGCAGCGAGTTCTGTTTTCCCTCCCGAAACGTTGTGACGGATGACAGCATCGAACGCGGGACTCTTTCAAGAGATGGGAATCATGAGTCTGGCAAATTGGCACCACCGTTGCTCGTCGGTCGCTGGCAGGAGGCCCTGCTGTATCGTGAAAGGCCGCATTTTCGCCGTCATCATCGCTCTCTTCTTCATCGCAGCGCTTCGCGCCATGGCAGGTGAGGTGGTCGAGATCCGCTTGCGCGGTCGCTACTTTTCGGAGCCGGCGACGGTGCAGATCACGGTGGCCGTCGAGCCGGACGCGGCCAATCGTGTGCTGCGCGTCGAAGCGGATGGCGACCGTCTCTACCGATCGACCGAGCTGACACTCCAGGGTGAAACCGACAAGCGGCTGCACAGCGTGGAGTTCAAGAACCTTCCCGCCGGCGCCTACGAGCTGCGTGCGGAAGTCTTCAGCGCCGCCGATCACGTGCGTGGCATGGCGACTCAGGAGCTGCTCGTCTCGGGTGTCGGAGGAAGATAGACAGCCGACGGAATCCCGACACGAAACTAACCCCGGTTTCGTTTTAGTGCGATTTGTCGATCGCGGCGGTCCACTCCGCGATCTGTTGTTCGCTCATCGCCCCGCGCGGCTGCACGCGCGCGTCCTCGTAACCCCACTCGTCGATGTCGACCAGGAACTGCGCCCGTGACAGCAGTGTGCCCTGACACACCTTCGTGTCGCGCGTTGGGACTTCGAGCTCCGCGAGCAGCCGGTTGACCAGCTCACGCATCACCGCCGACGGAATCAGCGCGCGCTCGCCCGGATAGATGAATCCGAACAGCACGAGATGCCCCAGCAGCACGCGCCAGTGGTTGCCGAACCGGCGCACCAGCCGATCCCAGTTGAGCAGCCCGCTACAGTGCCGCAGCATGTGCGCGACGTCGCCGCCGTCATAGCGTTCGCGCTCCATGATGAGTCCCTTGGACCAGATCATCTCCTCCGCCGGACAGAGCTTCACCGGAATCCCAAGTACCTCTTCATCGACCGCATGCGCGAACCACTCGTCGTCCACTTCGGCCACGCCGTTGCCCGAGCTGAAGACGATGTCGATGAAGCGGTCGCCGTGATGGGCCTTGGCGAGCCAGTGGCTGAAGGCAATCTCGGTCTTGAGACCGGTCCGTACGAGCACGTCGAGCACGCGCTGCACATCCCGCGGCCGCACGAAGATGTCGATGTCCTTCGTCGATCGCGAGATGCCGGCGTAGTACTGGAAGGCGTACGTTCCACCCACCATGTAGGGCACGCCGCTGCGGTTGAG